>JACCDW010288932.1_pt1 | contig 16116 bp, 27 predicted proteins | sample 7449781 | NCBI WGS metagenome assembly JACCDW01 (sample SAMN15323449, study PRJNA562643) | freshwater metagenome | isolation source: river surface water | place: USA:Blue River Watershed | collected 2017-08-18
AATACGCTAATAATAAACCATACAATAAAGAAGAAATAATTAATATTAAGTATAGGCAAAGTTATCTGTACGAAATTATAAAAGATGTAATACCCAAAGAAGTATTTATTAAAAAACCAAAAGCAACTCAATCAGAAAAGTACGAAAAAAAGACTAATGTAAAAGTGATAATTGTACAAGATTATGCTTATTGGGTCAAAGACAATATTTTTTATATGGCTGATATGTTAGACGGTATGATAGACAAAGAGACAACACGACTAGTTGACACTATGCATATGGATAAGGTAGAATTAGATAAGATGCTTTTTATCATGGATAGGCTAAAAGAAGGGGAAAAGGATGATCGTAGCAGTTCAGGGAACTAGTACATTTGATAACTACCAGGTTTTTCTAAGAGCCATGGCAGTTGCTTTGTCTGGGCTATCTCAAGAAGATCCTTATTTCTTTATATATACTGCTGGTCCTAAAAACATTAACAATATGGTTTCTGAGTTTTCCAATCTTTCAGAAAAAGGATTGAAGGCTCGTGGAAAGAAAATTAAGTTTTATCCAGTTGCTCCAGAATGGATTGAAGATAACATGAGTGAAGTTTCGCACTTTGCTTTTTTATCTAATCCTAATGAACAACTATCAAAACTTGCAAGCAGTGCCCAACTCAAAAATATTGATGTTGGTATTTATCAATACTAAAGGAAAAAAATGATTGTAAAAAGTTTAGATCAAATGGAAAAAATTGTTGCTGACAACAAAAAGTTTTTATCTTGGGATGGTTGGTCTGTTGTTGAGTTGTATCAATCAGAAAAGGCTAGATCTTCAGTAAATGGTGTTTATAAAAATAATAAGTGGTTTATGAAAAAGGTATTTAGCCCATCAAGGATTGGCTGGGAGATTCCGAATAAGTATGTGAGGTAGCATGAAAAAACATGAATGGAAAGATTCTGCTGCCTGTGCTGATTATGATACAAACTTATTTTTTGATAAATATGAAGAGGATCAGTTACTTAGGCCAGCAATAGATAAACTTTGTTCTGAATGCCCTGTTAGAAAGGAATGCTTTGCCGTTGGTGTTTCTCAAAAAGAGTGGGGTATTTGGGGCGGGATTTATCTAGAAAATGGTCAAATATCTAAAGAGTTTAGTGACCACAGAAACAAGCAGTCTTGGGGAGAAACTTGGAAAAACTTGGTGATGGATTAAATGTATACAGATAGCATGAGAAGGGCTTTTCGCTCTTTACAGTCTCCACCAAACTTTAGCGTTAGTATAGTTGATAATGATCATTTTTTAACAGTAAGGGCAGATGAAAAAACTTTTATGAGACTTACTGGTGAAGAAAAGATTATGGCTGTAGAGTATATGGTCAGAGTTAAAAAAGCACTGGAAGATAATGGAGCAATCGTCTTGTTAGTTCGTGAAGGTGGTTCAGAATAATGAATAATAGATTAAACTCTGAAAGTATGTTTGACGCTGAGTTTCCCAAAGATGATATACTTATAGAAGCGAAAGAGGAATAATGGATAGAGACATTTTTATTGTCGATGACAACTTTATAGATCATAGTAAAGTAGAAGAGATTAAAGATTTTGTTATGCACAAAACCCCATTCTTCTTTTTAAATAAAGGTGGGGCAGCACAAAATGGAATTCATGGCATTAGTGGAGATAGGTTTACAGACTATCCTATTCTTATTAATAGTAATATGGAAGATGGTAGACCTGGATCCCTTTTGCACACAGCAAGGGAAGTAGTTGAGGCTTTTCTAACTAAGAACAAGTTAAGACTTACAAGTATAAGTAGGTCTAGAGCAAACCTGAGTTATCCTTCAATTGATAGAAGGCATACCCCTCCTCATATTGACGATGCTGATAATCATTATACATTTATTTATTATGTAAACGATAGTGATGGAGACACCAATCTTTATGAGCAACACTTTGACGGAGTTACAGTAAGAACACAAGATGATCTTACTTTGTTTAATAGTATTAGCCCTAAAGCAGGTCGTGGAGTTTTGTTTAAGGGCACAAGGTTTCATACATGGCAACCACCTTTTGAATCTAAAGCAAGATGTATCATCAATATGAATATTTTGATTGAGGATGAAGATGTTTGATATCTTTGTTTTTTCTTCCTTCTTGTTGTTTTTTAGTGCATTGGCTATAAGCACAATTAAAACAAAGATTGATAATAAAGATCTTTTAGAAAAACTTTTAACTGTTACTATAGAAAAGTCTTTAGTTATAAATAAACTGGAATCAGAATTAATGAAAAAAGAGAATTCAGAACTTCCAGAGCAAGAAGGATTCATTAACTTTTTAAATCAATCTCGTGATTGGGCTTTTGAATATATTGAATCTGTTCAGTCACAAATTAAACAATTTGAGAATGAAGTAAAACCACTAATAGAAAGTTTTGACTCAAACAGTTTAGTTGACTTTGAATTATCTACAAAAAAGATGATTGAGAGTTCTAGAGAACTAATTAAATTACTACCAGAAGGAGATAACTAATGAAAGATATTATTTTATCAACACTAACAGGTTTTGGGTGTGGCGTAGTATTCGCAGCATTCAAATTGCCAGTACCAGCACCACCAGTTTTTGCGGGAGTCGCAGGAATTATTGGTCTGTGGATTGGCTTTACAGTACTAACTAATTTCATATCCTAGGAGGAAAAATGAATCAACAACAACTAAAGGCAATGCTTGCATCATATGGTAGATCAGCCCTTGCAGCAGGACTTGCACTATATATGTCAGGCGTTACTGATCCAAAGACATTGGCATATTCACTATTGGCAGCAGTTGCACCAGTAGTACTAAGAGCGATTAACCCATCTGATAAGGCGTTTGGTCGTCTACCAGATGCAAGTGAGGTTGATACCTTGCTAAAGACTGCAAAGGTAGTAAAGCCTAAAGCAAAGAAGGCAGTTGCTAAGAAGGCTGTAGCAAAGAAGAAGGCTTAACCTTAAATACGATAGGCAGGCTAGGGTTTTTGACTAGTCTGCTTTTTCGTATCTAAAAGGATAATCTGTACAAATTCCATAAGGATTTTGATTAATTAAACTATCACACTCTTCTGCTTTTAATATTTCTGGTAAAACAAATATAGATTTCTCTGTTAGTTGTTTTCCAGGGTATGTCCAGAAATACCCCTTAGAAGTCACTGTAGCGTCATCAGACTGATGCCAGAAGTAATTAGAGTTAGGATATAGGGTAGATACTATATAAAGCGCATCTATGTCCTTACAGTGAACCCATAGGCTAGAATTAAATTTATCCATAAGCCATTCAGGTAACATTTCCTGTGGATTGTCATGTCCTAAATATAGGTTACCCTCAAAATGTCTTACATCGATTTCAACATCAAAGCCCTCAGACAAGGCACTTAATATTTGATCAATGGAGTTTTCATTTTCTGAAGGTCCATTTGTGTTTCCTCTATGGGCAATGATATACATTATCTATCTCTTCCTACAATTATTTTGTCATTAGTAAAGTTTGGAACTTTAATGCATACCACAGTGCAATCTTCCAAAAATATTGGATCTGCAATTTCCATCGGCCCCAATATAAAAATGTCACCAGAATTTAGTTCTCTACCCTGTATAATCATTTTACCATTTATCAATAGATTAATTTCATCTAGGTGTTCATGGTAATGCCAATCCCAAACCTCATTTTTTTTATGTATTTTGAGAGATGCTTCTAGTCCTTTTGTTTGGTATGCTGCATTTGGAAAGTTTCCAATATACCATCCCCCAATAGAATCTTCTAATCTATATACTTTCACTATTGCTTACTCCTTAGATATTTATCTACATGCTCTGGCGTTCCTAAACAAATGTATAGGTTATTGCTAATTTTATAGTAGTCTATGAAGTGACCATCTTTAATTAGGTAGTTGTATGTTTCAGATACATAGGCTTCTTTTTTGTCCCATGCCCTATCTATTAGCAATTCCTTTGCAGATCTAACAAAATACTTTCCATGCTTCCAATAATGAACACCTATAAGAGCATCGCTACTTATTGCATCTTTTTCAACAATTCTAACTACCTTACCGTTTTTTATTTCTGCATAACTATCTTTAGGACTACTAGATTCATAAAGAACCACGCTACCTGATGCAGTAATTGTTATTAGGTTAAGAAATTGTTGGCTATTCCATTTGAGTAGTTGATCACAATTTGTAATTATTAATTCATCATCGTTATTAATATACTTTTCTGCATAAAGTGCTGCATCCGCAGCACCTTTTTGATCATGATTTAGTCTAATTTCGGTATATTCTATATTTAATTTATCAAGAACTTTGATTATTTCATCATTATACTTATTATCTTTATACTGTCTTGTAATAAAATAATATTTGCCAGGAATGTTTAAAGATGTCACTGAATGCTCAATAAGAGTTTTTCCATCTACCAATATTAATGGTTTGGGAGTCTCTATACCAACATCTTTAAATCTTGTGCCTAATCCAGCCATAGGAATAACAATGTTCATTATATCTTATCCAGATAATGATTATCAATTATTGCAATAATATTTTCAACACTAAAAACTTCTTTAGAATATTTTTTTATATCTTTTCTTTTTACAGGTATTTCATACACATACTCTGTTGCTACTTTTACTATTTCTTTATACTCAAAATCATATTCGTTTGTTACATCTAAAATAAAAACTTTTGCATCATTTTTACAAAAGATTGTATTAACAAGCCCACTACCTCTAACTGATGCTATGTGTGTTGCATTGTAATAATGATTTATTTGCTCAAAAAATTTCATATCTGCTGGATCAACTATATAATAGCCTTTTGAAATAAAGTATTGCTCTAGCCTATCCTCATCTTCTTTTAGCATAAACCTTTCTCTAACCAATTGCCAAAGGTATTTTTCTCCACCATAATTATTGCACCAAAGAGCAAGAGACTTGCTTTCATCTTCGGATAAAGTGTTTTGATTAGTCAACAAGTAGTGTATATATCTTATTTCATTGTTTAAATCTCTTCTAGTAATAAAAATTTTTTTTGGATAATTGTTGTTTTCGTACAACTTTTCTTGGTATAAAAACTGTACTTTTCTAAAGCCATCAACATGAATCTTGTTGTGGTTTCTGTCATCATAAAATAACTCTAGACCTTTTGGAAGATTAAGTGCTAAAAGATATTTATTAATCCTTGTATTAAAATAAAATATATTCTCGATCCATAGGCTGGTTGATTCTAAAAACACAATATCTTGGTAATCTATGCCATACACCTCAAGCATTTGAAGCATATTGTTATGCACACCTTTGTTTCCTAGATTACTTAAATCTTTTTGTGAATCGGAAATGCATACCAACTTTAGTCCAGGAATAATATCTTTTAATAACTCATACTGGCCTATCTTTTCATTAATTATATGAAAGTACTGAAAGGTTGGAATATCTATAATAAAATAATTACCATATAATTTTGTTAAATTGTCGACATTTCCATCAATTTTAATTTCAGCAACATGGTAGTATGGGATGGGCAGTCCAGCGCTTATTTTTGATACAATCAAGGTATTAGTCATAACAATCCATTCTATCATATAACATATTCTGTGCTATAATTAAAGAATGTTAAAGGAAGGCGATTTTGCTATGACTGCACATGGATCAGATGAAGAGGTTCATGTTGGTCAAGTAGTACATGTTATGCGTGAAGGAATGCTTGGAGTTCCTGGCGGAGAGTATTCCCTTGAAGCAACTGCAGAAAATCCAGCGGTACTTATTCAATTATTTGAACAAGAGGAAAGCGGTTTTTGGGAAGCAACAAACCTATATACTGGATGCATGATGTCTCTGATGGTTGCCATTGATCCACTGCCACAAGAACCAGAATTGGAAGACATCGAAACTGCTATGGATGGTGCAATGATGTACGCTAAATCAAATTGCTGTCCAGAAGATATTTTAAAGCAAGCACCATGCTGGGATGGATATGTGCAGCGTGGAATGAAACCAGGAGAAGGTGGGAAAATGGTTCCTAATTGTGTCCCTGCAGAAAAAGCAGATGACCTATGGGAAGACTCCGATGATGTTGTTTATGAAACAGACTCAATGTCAAAGGCTGATGGCTACTCTCCACCCGCAGGAGCAAGATCTGCTGCTCGTAGAGCAATTAAATTTAAAGAACAAGGTAAAGCAAAGGGTGCAGGAACTTCTGTTGGCTGGACTCGTGCAGGGCAGTTAGCAAGAGGAGAAACTTTATCTCTTAGTACTGTTAAAAGAATGTACTCATACTTCTCACGACATGAAGTAGACAAGAAGGGCAAAGACTGGGGCAACTCAGCAAATCCATCTAACGGATACATTATGTGGTTAGCATGGGGTGGAGATGCAGGATTTTCATGGTCAAGATCAATTGTTAACCGTGAAAAGGATAAGGCGCTGTTTGCTAACTTTGGAAAAGATTATACAAAGAGTTCACCTGTAATAAAGTTTGATGATACAAAAGAAGAGATAGGTAGTTATAAAACTCCTAATCCAAAACCAGATGCAAAAGCAGACGGGTATGATGGGTGCGGATGCGAAACTTGCAAAGCACTTGATGTAAACTGTAATAATTGTCCAGTTTGTGGACCAGGATCAGATTCGGAGATGGGTATGGCAGCATATGATGCATCAATTGGTAAGGCTGATGAACAACAGCAAGAGCCTAACGATCAGCAACAAACTAAGCAGGAATCATTCTTTAACTTTAGAGATATGAGACCTACTCGCAATAGCGTTAGACTTGGAGAATAACATGCCAAAGAAAAAAGCAGGGGCATTTAATCCAATTCAAATTAAAGATGGGTGGATTGTTAGACTATACAAAGATGGCAGAATTAAGTCTAAAATCGAACCATACTATCCAAGACATCCCAAGCCAAAGGCATAGAATTGCAACTGTTTAAAGACAGTAATAGTAAAGACTATCAAGAGTCTTTTGTCCTTAGCGTACTAAAAGAAAAGCGCAATGGATTTTACCTAGAGTTGGGGTCTGCATGGCCTAAAAAAGAAAACAATACATACCTTTTAGAAACCGTTTATGATTGGCGGGGTATTGGGTTTGAGATTGACAAAGGTTTGATAGATGAGTACAGATCAGTAAGAAAGAATCCAGTAGTGCATACGGATGCCACTACATTTGATTATCGAAAATATTTTAAAGAAAATAATGTTCCAAAGCAGATTGATTATTTACAGATGGATCTACACCCAGCATATAGTACCTTACAGGCACTAAGGCAACTACCATTAGATGAGTACAGATTTTCTGTGATTACTTACGAGCATAATAGGTGGTGGGATGAAACACTACACAAGTACATACAAGAAGAGTCTCAAAGAATATTTAAGTCTTATGGATATACTTTAGTTGTTGAGAATGTCTTAGATGCAACTAGGCCACTAGAAGATTGGTGGATTGATCCAAACTCTGTGCCACATGAAAACTATTATAAAATGATAAGTAAAAACAAATACTATAGACATCTGTTGGACAAATATTTAGATTAATTTCTTTTGATGGTTTTTATATTCTGTTCCATCAGTATGAATGCCTTTAAAGTATCTTCTTCCAGAAAGGCGTGGTAAATCCTTATCTGGTCCAGTTCTTTCTAAACCTAACATCTGCCCCTCATGCATTTCAGAATCGTGTAGTTCTTTTGGAAACACATCAAAAACTGATTCTAATGTAAAGTTTTCCACAAAGTTTCTAGGAATAGGAATAAAAGCAGCAATCATGTCTCCCTTTTTTATTTTAATGGGTTTATTTTTTTCTGTAATCTTTATGTTAAAGGTAAAATCTCTTCTTATGTTATCTGTTTCTATAACACCAGTCATTGCAGATAGTCCTGGAATAAAAAAATTTGGTGGTTGAATAGTCATTAGGTTAATTCCAGGAGGAGTTTTAAAATGAAATGAATTTTGTACAGTTAATATTCCATGTCCAAAATCATTGCCATAAAATTGATGATTGCTTTTTTCCCCATTTATTTTGATTATTAATGAGTCTGCATCTTTTCTTCCTCCCCAAAATAATTCTACATCTGACATAGACCTAATGGCAAACCCATACTGATTACCAATATTTAATGGAAGGCAATAGTAGAAGTTAGGATCAAACCAATCCCTCTTGCTTTGACCAATTAATGAAACAACTATTTCTTTATAACTATCATCATCTGGATTAGAAAAAACTACAACAATGTTATTTTCTGGGACTTCAAATCCCTTATCATTAATATATGGACCAGACATCATTATCCTCATTGTGTGTCCAAAAAGATGCTAGGGTATATCTTATATTGTCTTTAACTTCAGTGACTCCATGGGTATGCTCTATATTTCCTGGATGAACTACAAGTGTTTTAGATTTTGGAGTTACATCAACATTAAAATTAGGATAAAATGTATGACCACCACTATAGTCATCATTTAAATATAGAACAGATCCAAACTCTCTTTCATGAAAGAATGAACCATATCCATCTATGCCCTCCATGTTGTCGGAGTGCGGAACCTGCTCCATACCAGGAAACCATCTAACAATTTGAAATCCATCTGCATAGATTGGCTTATCTAGTTTATAAAAAGTTTTTATGTGATCTTCTATTCTTTGCTTAATTATATAAAGAAGTGTTCCGACTTCACGATTGTAAACATCGTAAATTACTTTTGCATCAATAACTCTATCATTCCAAAACTCATCACCAGCATTTTGCCAATCATTAATTAATGGAATAAAATCCATAATTTGTTTTTTTTCTTCTTCAGTAATAAAATTATCTAAAATCATTGGGTTAAATGTTTTTCCTAAACCCACCTTTAATTTTAATTTTTCAAAATCTACTATGTTAATTTCATCTGGATTTATTTGTAGTCCACTTTCTTTAAAAACTTTTCTTTGAATTGGGTCATATCCAGAAAAATCTAAAAATTCTTGTAAAGATCTTTCGCTATATAAGCCATCAACTGGATCAACTATATTGTTGTTTACAACATCTCTATATCTTTTTTTAGATGCAATATCTGCATCAACAAATCTTTTTATTTGAGATTCATCATCAAATCTGTGATACTTATTAAATATTTTATCTGCAGGTTCTACTCTGTTAAAATCGTATACTAACAAATATGTCTTAGACGGGGAAACTAAGTTGTATCCAGCAGTATAAAATCTAATTGTATTAAATGGTTGTTCTAAATTAAAAGAAATGTTTCTTGGTTGTCTACAAGCATAAAAGTCTTTGAGATATCCAAAAACAATAGTTGCATGATAAAACCTTTCCAATACCTGACAATCTAGGTTGGATCTATGAATAGTCCTTCCAGTTACCAACTCCATATCCCATGTGTCAAACCATTCCTGATCAACTGAGCATCCAGTACCAAACATTGGCTCAATAGGTTCTTCCCAGTTTGTAAAACCACTAGTTGGTGCTGTTAAAATACTTTTACCAAAAAAATCATTTGCCATCTTTAATTCTTCAATCAAAAAGGCATCCCAGTATTTAACAAACTTAGTGTGTGCATCAATTTGCAAAAGGTATGTCTCATCAGTGCTTAAAGATAGGGCCATATCTCCACGAATATTGCATATGTATGGTGCTGTAGTATTGCCATCAATCCTCATAACTTGAACATTGTCGTACTTTTTTATTTTATCAAGCATCCAGGAGTCTTGTTCATACCCTTCAAAAACAATGCCAAACCTAAGTTTGTCTGGGTACTTTGCATTATTAATAGCGGATTTTAATGTTTCCTCTAAGGTTTCTTCTCTCCATGCTGTAATGGATACAAAGATACATTCATTCATGAATAGATCCTCTTTCAGTTAAAACAATTATAGCATCAGTTGGTACCCCTGGCAGGAATCGAACCTGCGACGCATGGCTTAGAAGTCCATCGTTCTGTCCACTGAACTACAGAGGTATGCTTCCCATCATGGATTCGAACCACGATTATCGCCTCCAAAGGGCGATGTCTTGCCGTTAGACGAATGGGAATTAGTACACCAGATAGGACTTGAACCTATGATAACCGAATTATGAGTTCGGGGCCTTAACCAACTTGGCTACTGGTGCTAGACCTTAATTACTTTGTACTACACTGACTCTTTTATTACATGAGGCACAGTATGTATATGTTTTCATTGTATAAGGGCAAGAAGAATCAAAAGTTGATTCATGCTTACACACTCTTTGTTTTATATTAAGTTTAAACCTATTAAGCATTAGTTATCTTGATCTACTTTATATGTCATGGCAACATAACACGCTACATATCCCAAAAAAAATGCGGGGATTAAAAGCAATGCATTAATCATAATATCTCCTTTGTCTTATAATAAGTATACATTAGAGTCTACAGAAAGTCAAGGTGAGCAGTTTATAGACTACTGCTCAGGTCTATCAGCCACGAAGATTCGACTCCTGCCAACTCTCCCATCAGGGGAGCATCCGTTGTAGTAATCCCTATGGGCAACCATATACGGAATAATTATATTATACTATAGAATTTCTACAGTCTTTGGCTTTTTCTCTTCAGGAACAATACGATCAATGCTAATATGAAGCATACCGTCCTTCAATTCAGCCCCAGTTACTTCCATGTATTCACCAAGAGCAAAAGAACGAACAAACTTTCGTCCTGCGATTCCCTTGTGAACAACTTCAGCATCTGTTACATCAACAATCTCGCCCTTAATAATAAGAGTTCCGTTATCGACTGTCACATCTACATTATCTTTTGCAAAGCCTGCAACAGCAATAGATAACTTGTATGTATCTTCATCTAGTTTAAGAAGATCATACGGTGGATATGAATGTGAGTTTGTTTTGTGTGCGTGAGTTAGGCGATTCAACTCTCTGTTGAAGCCAATAAAAAATGGATCATTAAAAAGATCCATAGCAAATGTACTTACCATTTTATTCCCCTTTCAAGCGAATAGTTTAGATACCCCCCTATTGGGCAGGTACATAATAATTATATCACATACTTATAATAGCAGCAACTTCTGATATAATGAATATATGAAAAAGCCAGAAGAAATTAAAATTATTAAACAATTTATATCTGAAGAGGATTCTAAAACTTTTATTAACTATATAGATATAAATATAGGAAAGTTCTATGTTGATCCAAGAAGCAAGACTGGCAATAGATATGCTTATAAGTTTGGCAAAGATGCTGTACATGCAGACTCTAGGCATACCTTAGAAGAGTTAGCAGATATCAAGCCCTTAGTACTCTCATATGCTAAAAAGGCTTGCGAAGAGGCTAAGTCTCAATTTAACTATGATGGAGACCTTTTTCTTTCTTCTTTTTGGATGGCAAAACAAGATCCAGGAGCAATAATTACATACCATAAAGATACTGATCAAGACAATAATCTACAGTTTATGTTTAGTGGGGTATTATATTTAAATGCTATGCCAGAATATAGTGGTAAGTTGAGGTTTCCAGAACTATCTTTTCAATACTGTCCAGATGCTGCAGACCTTATCATGTTCCCATCACATGGGGATGAGTATACCCACGGCGTTGACTGGATATCAAAAGAAAGATATAGTTTAGCATTTTGGCTAACTGCAGACAAAGGTTTTGAGTTATCATGATAGAGCCTATAGTAATTTCGAATTTTTTAAATAAGTCAGAGTGTTCTAGGATTATCGAACTAATAAATAATCATGTAGATGGATTTGAAGTACTAGATTCTAATAGAAGGATGATCTTGTTTGGCTATGATACAAATTATCCAAACCCGCAATTTGATACAACAATGCTTAATCCAGTAAAAGATATACTTCAGCCAGTAGCAAAAAATGTTTTATCTTTGGCTAAAGAACATTTTGATCAGTATACTGTGGGATTATCCACCATGTTTTTTGCAAAACAAGTAAAAGAAGATTCTGGCATGAGCGCACATATTGATGCAGAAGATAATGATGAGTTTTATAATTGCTCTGCTGTAATATATTTAAACACAACAGATGGTGGCGAGGTATTTTTTCCAAAACAAAATATTGTTTATCTACCAAAAATGGGAGATTTAGTTTTATTTGGTAGCACAACCTTACACGAACCAAGAAAAACAAATGGAGATAAGTTTATAATTGGAATTAATTTAACAGACTTTGAAGACTTTGTGTTTAATCTTTGATCCAGATCCATGTATTATCAAATACACTAATCTTGGCATTGATATTATACAAAGATCTAAATTTGTTGACAGCCTTTTGAATTACTGGCGCATTCCAGTCATGACCAGCAAAAATACCACCAACCTTTAGTTTTGGGTACCAGTCAGAAAGATCACCCTCTGCTTGCTCTAAACTTAAATATGTATCAATAAATATAAAGTCAGCAGACTCGTCTTCAAAATCATTTTTAGCAATAGATGAATCTTTTTTGATCATCTTAGACTTATTTTTGTACCCAGACCACTCAATATTGTGTGTGGCTATATGCTCCACAAAATCAATTGTCTTTGCGTCACAGTGATATGCTGGGGTTCCATCATAAGGTTCCTTTAAGTAATCGGTATAAGGCTTGTAATTGTCTACCCCATAAAGATACTTAATATTAGGACAGTTCTGCAATAAGGTGCAGTATGTTTCTGCCGTAAAGACGCCAACTTCGATGCCAATTGCATCTTCTGGACATAAAAGATTTACAATATGAATTAGTGCCTGACCATCAGCATCTTTGGTGTGAAATCTTTCAAAAGGTGATTCATTATCAAACTCAATTTTATACATTGCTACATACCTTTACTAGTTAGCGCATATCTCTATATGAAAAATGAATCTTGCAGGAGTATGCGACTTCGCCATTAATGACTTTATCACTGTATTCTGCTTTTGCTCCGCATACATAGCAATGTTCTTGATCCATACAACGATTATATCATATTACATTGTTGCAATAATTCCTAAAAGAAAACCAATCATAAGACCACTAAATCCAAAAATCCAATGATATGAAGCCTGATAGTGATCCATTAGTATTTGATATTTAATTTTTTCTGGGACTTCGACAAACTCTCCATCACCTAAATCAATTATATGCTTACTCATAGTTATGCCTTTCTTTTTGCGTTTACACACCAGATAGTATTATCTGACATTGTTTGATGTGCTTCCCAAAACCATTCTGAATCTTTAGATAGATTACAAACAGAACAATTCATTTCTTTTTTAACTCCTCATTTACATAAACATAAGTACGGTGCCAGGCAAATGCTAGGTCAGTGTCATCAAGTAGCGCTAACACTTCTTTAAATGCCTTTTTGCGGGCTTTAGAACATCCAGTACAAGGACAAACCCATTCACCACGAGCAGGGGTCTGATTTGGATCAGCCATCTTTTCTCCAATGCATAAATGACTTAATGTATACTGCAGCATAGGCTACTGCCATTGCTATAAAACCATATTGATTTGTTGCAAGGGCATAGGCAATCCATAGACACTCATTGACGCACAGAATAAGCCATCCCCAGATTGTCTTGCGACCAACGAGAAATATTCCAGACACGCCAATAACGGCTAAGACCCATGACCACATATTACTTAGATGATGCCAATGGCATTACGGTGTCGCAAGGACAAATGATCGATTCTGGCAAGGCGTGAACCTTTGTATCGATGATGATTGAGGTTTTGCATTCGGCGCATTTATAAGTGTTTTTCATATACTAAGCATACCATATATGATGGACAAAGTAAAGTTCGGCGAAAAATAGAGCAAAGAAAACCTTTTTATGACTCTAACGAGTCACTTTCGGTTACTAACTCATACACAGTGCCCCACTTATAATAAGGCTTGTAGAATAACTCTGACATAAATGAATGATATTTATTGGTAAATCCCCAGTCACCAATCTCATCTAGTCTAATAGCCTTAACTAGATGATAATGACCAAAGATCTCGCAGGAGTTAGCGAACCACCTAAGCGGAAGTATCTTCGTCCTGTGTTGCTTGATAAACTTCCCTAGGAACCCATCGTACTCTTCCATTTTTATACTCTCTTTCATATCCAAGTGACTTCCAATCCATCCGCATAATCTTAGGTTCAGTAGCCATTTAAGCACTCATTCCTTGTATGATAAATGCGATTCTTTAAATATTCTTTTTTGCTTGGTGCATATAGTTCTTCGTTACAGGCATGGCACTGACCAGTCCACTCACGGGCAAAAAAGTCATAACTCATGCCTTTAAAGTTAGCATACTTATTGGCTACAAAAACCTCAAATGGATCAGGTATCTCCATCGTAATCATTGTGGAGGTACGCAATCAGAACAGAAGGCTACACCAGTAGGTGCAATCCTAGCGTTGGCAGGGTTAACATAGATAGCGTCTGCTTTATCCATGTGTCTACGACATACATAACATTTGGTCATTTGTGTGCTTTCATATGGCGAGTCAAAGTTTCATGGGCGAAAGGTGAGCGTACTTGTATTTCTTGTTTGCACTGTGGGCATATAACAACTTTAGACATAAATCCAGTATAGCAAAATTAGGCGGGAAAGTCAAGACCTAGTAAAAATCATAACAGTACTCTTAAGCCAGATGCTTCCAGGCATAGTAGATCGTATCTGATTAGATAGTTCTTCTTGATGAATCCAATTACGGTCTGAGAACTGCTTAACAATATAATCATTATTCTGGCAGTTGATGTGACCTAGACCTTTTTGTCCAACAATAGCCCAAGATAGGAAGATATGTTCCTTAGCATGGTTTGAGATATTGTCAATAAAGGTTTGTTCAAACTCTTTAGGGATATGCTCTCCGACCTCAATAGACATAACCATGTCGACCTGATCGAGGTTTAGTGGAGTCGAAAGATCCTGCTTGACTATATTGTTAAAGACACCATCGGTTTGGTGTCCTTCAAAGCCTGTAAGTGCGAGGGTATTATCGAACTTCTGCAACTCATTAAGGTACTCACCACGACCACAACCAAAGTCATATACTGACTTGATGTTATGTGTAACTACATAGTCGTTGATAGCCTTAGATAGTTGCGGGACAAAACGATGCTCATTGTCATTATTGGATATCCAAAATCCAGTATCGGAAACTTTATTCATTACAGTAGTATATCATTCATAGTAGGCATCTAAGGCAATCGATGCGTAATAAGAGTGCAGAGCAATACCAGGGTGTTGTCCATCTGTTCCTAGTAAAAGGTTTTTTCCAGTGTGATTCATCATATAGTCTTCTAAGTAATCCTCAACCTTTACTTTAGATATATGGAATGAATCAAACTTATCCTTAAATAGATCTAACGCTGGTGCTGGATCTGAATCTGTAGGTAAGTCAGACCATGTAAAAGAAATTAACCTAGTATCTGTTGCCTTACAAAACTCATGTAGAAATAGATAAGATTCAAAATTAGTATGGTTTGCCAACATTATAGAGCCAGGATAGTTTGCTTCTTGGTGCTTTGTAACTTGTGATAGATAGATAGCATCTTCATGAGCCATAAATGTTCTTGCGGTAGATGGTAAATTAAAAAATATCACATCTGGCTTTCCATATTGAGAGATATATCTCATAATAAGAGATACTTGTAGAGTTATGCTATGTCCTGGGTAGGCCACGCTATAGAAGCCTGAAACCTTTTCTTTCTTCGTAATCTCATTAAAGACTATACTTGACCAGATATCCATCTCATCTTCAATGCCAACTCCATGGGTAACTGAGCATCCAGCAAACAAGATGTGCTTTCCATTATGGTTTTTTGTATACATATTTGTCCTGATCTTGTGTATATCAAAATTAATAAAATCTTTTATGTTTGTCTTAAATGGGGATAGCGGGAAATCGTGTGTGCCTTGCCCAACGGTAAAAATGTTATAAGAATCATGTTCATCTTGTTCTACGATCATCATTAAAGTATATCAGATACAATATAGGGGTGGAGCCAGCGTTACTTTATATAATCTATCATCCAAACCTTCGTGCTATCAAGATAGGCATATCAGATATATCTGGTAAGAGGTTTGCTAGGCATCGGCAACACGGCTGGGTATTGATTAAGTATTGGCATTTTTTCGAACGGGATAAAGCAAGACAGATCGAAT
>JACCDW010465116.1_pt1 | contig 16107 bp, 16 predicted proteins | sample 7449781 | NCBI WGS metagenome assembly JACCDW01 (sample SAMN15323449, study PRJNA562643) | freshwater metagenome | isolation source: river surface water | place: USA:Blue River Watershed | collected 2017-08-18
GGTTATCAAGAAGCGCTGCTTGATGCCAATCTAGATTTCAAACCGCAGTGGATGGCAGAGGCAGACTTCACCGTGGGCGGAGGCTACTACGCCGCTAAACAAATGCTCGGTGATCCCAGACACAACCCAAGCGCAATATTTTGTGCATCGGATGAAATGGGATTTGGTGCGATCCAGGCTGCTAGAGATTTGGGTCTAAGAGTTCCGCAGGATATTTCTGTCATCGGGCTCGATGGCCACCCACTTGGACAGTTCTATGGTCTTTCGACAATAAATCAGAAGACTAGGGAGCAAGGCGAGCACGGAGCCAACTGGATTGTTGACATCTTGGAAAGCGGTGACGAAAGAGAGCTTTCAAATATCGAGCAATTGAACACCTGGCCAATAGATTTAGAAGTCCGCTCATCAACAGCCAAGCGAGCCCGGGAGGAATAGTGGCAGATTCATCGTTCGACATTGTCAGCAGAGTCGACAAGCAGGAAGCTGACAATGCTCTCAACCAGGCGGCCAAAGAGATAGCTCAGCGCTACGACTTCAAGGGCACTGGCGCAGAAATCGATTGGAGCGGTGAGAGCGTTGTCATCAAAGCCAACTCGGAAGAGCGCGTCCGCGCAATCCTCGATGTCTTTCAGTCCAAACTCATCAAGCGAGGCATTTCTCTAAAAAGCCTTGAAGCTGGCGAGCCGGTAGCGAGCGGAAAAGAATACAAACTCACCTGCAAGCTAAAGAACGGCATCAGCAGCGAGCATGCCAAGGAAGTCGCCAAGATTATTCGCGAAGAAGGCCCGAAGAGCGTCAAAGCTCAAATTCAAGGGGACGAACTAAGAGTTAGCTCAAAGAGCCGCGATGATTTGCAGGACACCATTGCCCTTCTGAAAGGCAAAGACCTGCCGGTTGATCTGCAGTTTGAAAACTATCGCTAGCCCAGAGCCAAATAGCCAGTTCCACTTCCCAAAATAGAGAAGTAGTTGGCTGCTTCGAAAAAGCACGCTTGTCCTTTGTTCAGAACCAACGTCTCTTCTTTGGAAGTTGAAATCGCAATCTCACCAGCCACGCAAGTCAGAATTGCCTTTCCAGTCAAGCGAATATCCACCAGCAAATTGCTTCCGCTTGGTTCAACTCGGTAAACGTGGAAGTCATCGACATCGGTTAGATACTTAGTCAAACCAGCCATCAAAAGCTTTTGATTGGCAATGGGATTCATCAATTCCCTAAAGTCCGCAACTGCCATCAGCTCCGGAATATCAATTGGCTTTACAGTCAGCCCTCCGCGGAGAACATTATTTGAAGAGGCCATCACCTCGACTCCCAGACCTGAGAGGTAGGCGTGGATGTTTCCTGCTGGCAAAAACAGCGCTTGGGTGGGCTTTAGCTCCACGTAGTTCAAGAGCAGACTCACAAGAAGCCCAACGTCATTAGGAAAATGACCGGATATCTCAGCTATCAGCTCAGCTCTAGATGTTGCTTTGCTAGTCAAAAGGAATTCACTAACTACCGAACTGTCTTGCTCCAGCGCCCACTTCGTAGCGCCTCGCAGACCATCAGCAGCCAATGCATTCAGCCACGGCTGAAAGGAGTGGTTTGCTTGAGCTAGCGCAGTTAGATCCTCACTGATTTCAGAAATTCTTCTAAATCCGCAGAGTGCACGAAAATCACTAACTGCCGCAATTAGTTCAGGTTTGTGATTGGCGTCGGTATAACCGGGGTAGCCTTCGGCAAATCTCTGAGCTGCCCACTGCTTGGTTGGATGCGCCTGAATTGAAAGTGGTTTTTCAGCAGCCAAGTATTTGACTAAGAACCCAAGCTCCCCAACTCTCGATGAGAGTGTCCCATTTTGTTCATCTAGGACTTGGGAATCTGAATCTGGATGCGTTCCGAACCATACCTCCGCCTGCGGGGAGCCGGTTGGTGATAGGCCCAGCAAATCAGGAATCAAATCCAGCGAACCCCACGCATAATCGCGGGGAGTGTTGGTGATTCGCAGCAGTGTCATGCGCTCAGACTACCGAGCATCTTCTGGGCTGGGGATGATGGAAATAGGACCGGTAGGCGGTGCTGCATTTTCCAATTCACTCTTCTTTGCGCGCTTGGCAAATTGCTCTGCGATTACAGCGGAAATCAGCGCCAAAATAACCGGGAAGAAAAAGGCATTGGAAAGACCAACTCCCTCTACAAGTGCTCCCATGAAGGCCTTGGCGAAGATTGCAACGCTCGAGTTGAACAAACTAAGTCGACTGACCGCCCACGCGGTTGAGACTCCAGGAACATGGCCACCAGCAGAGAAGAAAGCTGGTGAAGCTGGAGCAAGACCCAAACCTGCGAGACCCCAAAGGACCGAACCAAAAAGCAAACCGAGTGTTGCGTTTGAATCGGCTACTGGTCCTGCAAATAGTGCAGCAATTGCTAGAGCAACTGCTGCAAGGAGTGCGCCGCGAGATGCAAGCGTGTGCGGATGATATTTCTCAGCCATCCTTGTCATGGATAAGCGACCAATGATCATTCCGACCATGAAGACACCAAATGGTATTGATCGCAGTGCAAGTTCTGCATTTAGAACATCTCTTGCGAATACCGCTGCCCAGTCAATGACAGCAACTTCAGGATAGATAGCCGCGAAAAGTCCAAAGGCGAGCAACCACAACTGTGAGGGCATCTGATAAAACTTGCGCTTTACAACAGTGGCGCGCTCTTCAATGTGCCCATCTTCTGATGGATTGAGAAGCCAGCGGAGAAAGAACTCAAACAAGATAACTGTCACGATGGCGACTATGACTAGGAAAAGCTCGAGTGAGATGTAGACGGTTGAAACAGCACCCGTAATAGCTGCACCCACTGCACCCAACGACCAGCCTGCGTGCATGCGGCCAATGATGTTCTTAGTGATTTGCTTCTGAAGCAGCACCGCCGCGGAATTTACAGAGACACCAAGAAGCGACATAAAGAAGTTGAAGAAGATGTTGAAAATCATCCAGATAGCTGGATCGTTGAACCATCCCAATGAAATCAGGAAGAACATGCCGCCGTAGTTGGCAAATCTGATGATTGGTCTTGCACCAAAGCGCATAATCAGTCTTGATGCAAATAGCAGCGGTGTGATGGATCCGATAACACTGAAGCCAATGATGGTTCCCCAGGTTACGAATGAAACTCCGAGACGATCAATGAACTCCGGCACCCAAGCCACAGAAGCGAGCGCGGAGTGGCCCATCAAAATAAAAATCAAAAGTGAAGCGATTTGGGCCTTGCGAAGTCGAGGTGCAGGGAGCTTTTCCACTACTACCCCTTCGAAACTTTGAGCATTTGGTTACGGTCAAAGAGCTTGATTCGCTCTCGACCCTCACCCTCACCCAGTTTTCGCTCTTGGGCATCAATTCTTAGCCACTGCGACCAGTCGATGAATTCAACCCCACGACTAGAAAGCGTTTCAACAATTGCTGATTCATCCGGCTGCTCTGGATTCCACCAACTTGCTCGATCCTCAATCAGATGGCTGATGGTTTCAATGGCATCTGCCTTGGTGTGGCCAATCAGTCCAACCGGTCCACGCTTTATCCAGCCAGTGCAGTAAACACCTGGGATGTGCTTGCCGGATTCGTCGAGCACTCGACCTTCTTCGTTCGAAATCACGCCGGCCTTGGAATCAAATGGAATCTGATCCAGCTCGCTACCAAAGTAACCAACTGCTCGATATACAGCCTGCACTGGATACTCAACAACCTCGCCAGTACCAACCACGTTTCCTGTGCCATCGAGTTTGGTTCTCTCAAATTTGATTGCTGAGACCTTGCCGTCTTCGCCAATAACTTCTAGCGGAGAGTGGAAGAAGTGAAGATGAAGTCTTCTTTCCTGAGCCTGCTGAGGATTTTCTTTCAGATCCTCAAGGGTCTTCACCATTACACGAATTTGGTTATTGCTATCAATTGCGTCCTGCGAGCCTTGGTCAAATTGGAAGTCTGCCGGATCCACAATCGCTTGAACACCATTTACATGCAGAGCCTCTCTGAGCTCAAGCGGTGAGAATTTGACCTGAGCAGGACCTCTTCTTCCAAAAACATGCACGTCTGTTACCGGTGAGGACTTGAGACCCTCATAAACGTGCTCAGGTATATCGGTAGAAAGTAAGTCGTCTGGCAACTTGATAAGCATGCGAGCTACATCGAGCGCAACGTTTCCATTTCCGATTACTGCAATTTGCTTGGCATTGAGCGGCCAGGTGAGCGGAAAGTCTGGGTGCGCGTCATACCAGTTCACAAAATCAGCAGCGCCATAGCTGCCATCTAGATCAATGCCAGGAATGTTGAGATCTGCATCCTTGATCGCACCAGTTGCAAAAATCACTGCGTTGTAGTGCTTTTTTAGATCTGAGAGCTTGATATCAGTTCCATACTGAACATTGCCAAAGAAGCGAATGTCGCCTCGGTCGAGCACTTCATAGAGCGCCTTAATGATTCCTTTGATTCTCGGATGATCAGGGGCAACGCCGTATCGAACCAAACCGTAGGGAGCAGGAAGAAGATCGAACAGGTCAATCGAAACATCAAAATCTCGCTGAGCTTTAATAATTAGATCTGATGCATAGATTCCGGCTGGTCCAGCACCAATGACAGCGAGACGTAGCTTGGACATACTTTCGGAACTATCCTTGTCGATTTACCATCGCCCTGGCAAAGCTCTCTAGGGCGGACTTCACGCTACCAGTTGGCAAAGAGTCGATGGCAGAAATTGCCTTCTCTCCCCACTGATTGGCGAATTCTTCAGCCTGAGTCATGACCGGATGGACGCGTAGAGACTCCAGGACTTGGTGGATGTCTGCCCCAGAGGCTGACTTAATCCGAGCTAGCAAAGCCTTAGATTCTGCATCTTCATATTGCGCCAACAGAATTACCGGCAAGGTTGGAACTCCAGCCAAGATGTCAGTGCCAGCGTCCTTGCCAGACTCCGCAGAAGTTGAGCGAATGTCAATCAAATCATCCGAAAGTTGGAAGGCAATACCCATTAGTTCGCCGTACTCGCGAAGTGGCTCTTGATACTTCTCATCCGCTTCCGACAACAAAGCCCCCAGCTGAGCGGAAAGTGCAATCAGGGAACCAGTCTTATCTCTGATTACATCCAAATAGTGCTGCATTGGATCTTGCTCTTGACTGCCGATGGATTCGTGAAGCTGACCCAAAACTAGTTGCTCGAATACCTGAGCCTGCATTTTTAAAGCTCGCTCACCTAAGTTGCTGACGATGTTTGATGCGCGTGCGAAAAGAAGGTCTCCGGTAAGAATTGCTAGGTTGTTGCCCCAAATTTTCTGGGCTGCAGTCACGCCTCTTCTTGTTTCGGCTTGATCCATCACGTCGTCGTGATAAAGAGTTGCAAGGTGAGTTATTTCCATCACAACAGCCGCATCCAAAACATCCTGCTTGGTTGGATCACCAAGGTGCGCCGTTAGAAGAAGTAGCGCAGGTCTTAATCTTTTGCCGCCAGCTTTCGCGAGGTGGTTTGACATGACATCGACAACCTCTTCGGTGTGACGAGTCGCAATTTGAATTCGACTTTCAACTTCGTCGAGTTTTTGTTGCAAGGAATCAAGCAGGGCTTTGTCCTGGACGCCCTGGAAGTATTTAGGTAGTGACATTAGCGCTCTCCTGTGTGCAGAGCGACAACACCGAAACTGAGGTTCTTGTAACTCACTGACTTGAAACCAGCATCGGTGATTTTTTGTTCCAACTCTTTTTGATCTGGCCACGCCTCGATTGACTCAGATAGATAGGTGTAGGCCTCAGGGTTACTGGAAATTAGCTTGGCAATCATCGGCAATATGCCTCGGAGGTAGAACTTGTATAAAGCGCCAAGCAGTCCTCGAACTTTGGAAAACTCGCAGATCACTAATTTTCCACCAGGCTTGAGAACTCGGTGAAACTCGCTCAGAGCGGTTTGGTAATTCTGAACATTGCGAAGCCCAAACGAGATGGTGACAACATCAAACTCGCCTGTCTGAAATGGAAGCTTCATAGCATCGGCGTAAACAAAACTGATTTCAGGGTGCTGCTTTTTACCCTGCTCAATCATTCCCTTCGAAAAGTCCGCTGCGACCACTTCCCCGCCTGGCACTAACAGAGCTTTTGAGGAGGTTCCCGTTCCAGCGGCGACATCCAAGATGCGCTTGCCTGGTTTTGGAGCAACTGCTTTCTTTACAGCTCTTCTCCAAATTCTCGACTGATAAAAGGAGAGCAGGTCGTTGGTTTTATCGTAATTTTTTGCGACCAGATCAAACATTGCCGATACGTCGGCAGGTGCTTTGTTTAGGTCGGCTTTGGTCACCCGGCTAGTCTAACCGCGCAGATTCTTTCCTCGATTGGCTTACCAAAGTGAACACCACCAGCCCCACTGAGCCCAACATGAGCGCAACTAGCAGGGGCGTTGTGGCCGAAATAAATTCATCTGCTGGAGTCTTGGTGGTTATTTCTATTTCAGACAGGTCCAGCGGTTCGGTCGGATTCACCTGGCCGTCAACAATTGCTGGAGGAATCACCTGCTCAGTTTCCTCGCTATTGTTTTCAAGATCGTTGGCAAGAGCTGGTGACATAAAAGCGCTAAATAGCAGAGTAAGAGCTGCTAGTTTTCGCATGCCCACTCCTAACGCCTAAACTTTCATTACAAAGCCTAGAAGCTAAACTCGCATCTCCCGAATCTTCTCAGGCAACTTAGAGCAAAGGTCCGCATGTCTTTATCCGCGCAAATCAGGCGCATTGAACCTGCTGGCCTTGAGCTATCTGGAAAAAGCGTGTTTCTACACAAAGACCAAAAGATTGTCGCCACTGGGGAGGCGGTTCGAATCAGCGCCAAGGGTGGCAATCGCATTAGTGAGCTGTCTGCAGCATGGCAAGAAATACTTAGAACAGCTGATATTTCGAATAATTCGTCAGTTGAAGACGCTGGATTAATTGGACTGGTGTCAATCGCCTTTTCAGAAACTAGCGATTATGAGTCAGTACTAATAATTCCTTCCATAGTCCAAGTTCACACCGATCGCGCCAGCTACGAAGTGGTTGTTGAAGAGATAGTTGATAAGCAGGACCTGCAAGCTCCGACAGGAAACTTTACTGAGGGATCGCAAACTTCGGAATCATTTACAAAAAGTGTTGAGTCGGCCCTGCGCTCAATTTCATCTGGTTCAGTTGAAAAAGTTGTTCTCGCTCGTGATCTTGTATTGCCGATTTCTGCAGAGCCTGATCTTGGAACAGCTTTGAGCAGACTTCACGATCGCTACCCAGACTGCTGGACCTACAAAATCGGTAACGTTTTTGGGGCAACGCCGGAAATTTTGCTTCGTGCAAAAAATGGCAGAGTATCGGCAAGGGTTCTAGCGGGCACAGCCGCTAGAGGAACGGACCCAGACGTTGATGTTGCAATTGCCGATGGGCTTTCACATTCACTCAAGAATAAGCACGAGCACGACTATGCGGTTCAGTCACTTGTTACTGAGCTGACGCCATTTTGCTCAAATGTTGAATATCAAAAGGAGCCGTTCTCGCTAGTTCTTCCAGATCTATGGCACCTAGCAACCGATGTCACTGGAGAGCTCCTGCCAGATGTTTCTCTGCTGGATGTAATTGAAAAACTGCATCCAACCGCAGCAGTTGCTGGCACTCCGCGTAAGGAAGCGATGGCACTAATCGAGCAGCTGGAGCCATTTGATCGTGGTGGTTATGCAGGGCCAGTTGGTTGGTTGAGCTCAAATGGTGGCGGAGAAATTGCCATTGCGCTTCGTGGTGGCGTAATTGAAAAAGACTGTATTAGAGCAATTGCAGGCTCTGGCGTGGTTTCTGAATCTATTCCTGAAGCAGAGTTAGTTGAAACTGAACTCAAATTCAGAGCAGTCCGCTGGGCTTTTCAGTCAGCCAATTGATAATCAATTAGTACGGTTCCGCGCAGGGCCCAAGCTTTTTCTAGCTCATCCAGATTCTCGCAAGACGCGTACTTCCAGCCATAGGCCTGAGCAAGTTTGGCTATGTCAACTTGTTGCGGAGTCCTAAAAAGTCTTGTGAAAACGTCTTCGTCAATTTCATTGGCCACTTCAAGCTTTCTAAAAATATTTCCTCCGCGGTCATTTCCGACTACAAGCTTGAGTTCGATGTCAGGTAAATCAGTCTTATTCAAGCCATTTGCATCATGTAGCAGCGTCAGATCGCCAATCAATGCAACGGTTGGGCCTTGTGACATGGCCACGCCGATAGCTGTCGAGACTGTTCCATCAATGCCTGAAAGTCCTCGATTCGAGAAAACTTCAATCTCTCTCGGCTTGGCATTGGCATCTAGAACGCGAATCAAATCAGATGCGCCAAGGACAAGACGCTCGCTTTTGTCCCAAACAAACTGAACAAATTTTGCTCGCTCGTCAACGGCGGGCCGGATTTGCCACTGCTCAAGCCAGGCCTTATTGGCCTGTCCCTCCGGGATAAGTCTTTGAGCCTTGGCAATCACATTTCCATACGGATCAAACTCTCCGTAAAGATCGCTCTGCTCGACGTATACGGAAGCCTCAGAAATGATTCGCTGAACCGACCTAGACAGAGTTGGCTTTCCAAAAACCACAACTTTGCGAATTGATTCTCGGAGGTTTTCTAGCGAAGCAATTGGGAATTGAACGGCGTTTGCCCCGTTTCTCGCCCCTGAACTGGGTTCCGCAATAAGTGGGAGATTTGCGTCTTCAGCAAAAGCTCTTGCCCGCTCGCCACCTGCTCCTGCAATAACAATGGTGTGGTTATCGACTGGAACTGAGAGTTCAGACATTTCTTTCGCTGCCAACGCAATCTTTGGTGCAGAGGAAAGAAGTGACTTGGCATCAGGCTTGCCGCTGCTTAGTGGCAGGTCAAACTGAACGTTGAGTTGGACAGGACCTGGTTTGGTCACGGCCGATTGCAAAGCTTTCGCTGTTATTTCAGCCGCGGAGGATTCGGAAATTTCTGTTCCAAGATCAAAGCAAGGGGCTGCTGAACCAAAGATGTTTACCTGATTGGTAGTTTGATTGGCACCTTTGGTGCGAAGTCGTGCGGGTCTGTCTGCCGTGAGCAAGATAAGTGGCACTCCCGCATGATTTGCCTCTAGGACCGCCGGAAACAAATTCGCAACCGCTGTTCCTGAGGTAACAATCAGTGCAACGGGTTTTTTGCTGGCAAGAGCGATGCCCAAGCCAGTGAAAGCCATGCTGCGCTCATCAAGCCGCACTGTTAGCTTCGCAAGTCCCGCCTTTTCAAGTTGCTGAGCTGCGATTGCTAACGCTTGCGAGCGAGAGCCTGGTGAAAGTAGAAAGTCAGTAACGCCATTGGCGTTCAAAGTTGCAACTACTTGAGCAGCAATTGACTGAGAACTCACTTCTTGTCGTCTTCGTCTTTCTTTCGAAGCTTCTTAGAAATGTCTTTCAGGAAGTTTGGGTCGTCATCTGGTGCAACGGTTTTTCCTCGGCCACCCAGTCCCCCACCATCGCCTCGACGGAGTGGACGTCCCACCATCAGATATAGAAGTCCGCCAAAGAATGGAACAAACAAACACAGCAGCACCCAGACCCACTTGGGCAAAGATCTAACTTCGTTCTTGTTTGCGCTTGCCGCAAAGACGGTCGTGAAGACGGTCCATATCAGCCAAAAACCAATCGTTACGATGGCCACTCTTGTCATAACTTCAACCCTAGTTCACTTCGCTTGCTCTTAGACTGGAGGAGTGAAAAACCCCTGGCTTGCATACACGCTCATTCGACTGGGCATGTTTTTTGGCCTGTTTATCATCCTGCTAGTACTTCAGTTCAACCCTTATTTCGCAGCAATTATTGCCGCAGGAATATCATTCGCTATTTCGCTACTGATTCTCGACCGTCAACGTGATGCTATGAGCGAACAGGTGGCCAAGAGACTGGCCCGCGACTCAATGGGCAAATACCAGGATGAGCAGGGCGAGGTTGAGGATGCAATTTTGGAATCAAAAGAAGCTAACCAGGTAGATACCAAGCCCGACCAAAGCGGCAAAGCCTAAGCCAGCCAGGCTAGTCAGCTTTAGAGCCGTAATCAGCTCGCCAGGGTTTCGACTTTCCATGATTATCAAAGTGATCGGCAAAAGCAGCAGAAGATTTAGCATTCCCAGAAGTGTCGCCGGATAGAACAGCACCAAAAGCAGGTTTATAAGAACTGGCAGCCAGATCATCAATAGGAAGAGCGTTTTGCTGGGTTTATTGCCCAGGATGACAGCCAGTGTTCGCTTGCCAGCTTTCTTATCGGTTTCAATGTCTCGAATGTTATTCACCATCAAAACCGCTGATGCATAAAGACCAAACGTGCCACCCAGCAAAACTGCCAGGGGGTCCAGAACAAGAGTCTGAATGTAGTTTGTGCCAATTGTTGCAACGAGGCCAAAGAAAACAAAGACTGCAAGTTCTCCTAGTCCGTGATAACCGTAAGGCTGTTTTCCCCCGGTGTAAAACCAGGCTGCGATAATTGCAAGTAGTCCAACTCCAATCAACCACCACTGCTGAGTAATAATCACAATTGCCAAGCCGGCAAGTGCAGCTAAGCCAAAACTTATAAAGGCTGCTCTTTTTACTTGTGCGGGAAGCGCCATTCCTGATGCCGTGATTCTTTGTGGACCAACTCTGAATGCGTCGGTTCCTCGAACACCATCCGAATAGTCGTTTGCATAATTCACGCCAATTTGAAGAAGAAGAGCAACTGCCAGCGCAAGCAAACTGAGAACTAAGTCAAACCGATCAATGGTCGATGCAGTAGCGCTGCCCAACAGAATTGGTGCGACGGCAAGCGGCAGAGTTCTAACTCTCGCCCCTGTAATCCAGGCTCTAATTCCCATCAGCAAAGACTAATCCGCCAATAAGCGGGCACATTCCCGCAAATCAACTTTTCCTGTTGGTGTCTGTGGAAGTTTTGCAACCCACAGCGTCTTTGCTGGTTTTGCTGCAACTGAGATCTGTTCGGCCAAGCTTGCAAAATTAACTTCCGGACTGCCCTCATAAACAATTCCAACCGACTGTCCCCAGCTTGAATCAACGGCGACTGCTGCTGCCTGTTCAACTCCTGCGATGTTCAGAGCAGCCTGCTCCACTCGCTCTAGCGAAACTTTCAATCCGCCGGAAATCACAACCCGATCAGCTCGACCCAAAACCTGTAGTTTTCCATCGACCATCTCGCCCAAATCGTTGGTCAGGTATTTCTGGGCAAGACCGAGTGCGAGCACCGGACCCGAAATCGAAATTAGCCCGTCAATGAGCTCAACTTGAACACCATCGAGAGGAACACCGTCATAAACGCACCCGCCACAGGTTTCCGTCATTCCGTAGCTCACGACTACGTTGATGCCTCGCGAGCGCATCTGCTCCACTTCAGACCAGTTGGGCTGCTGGCCTCCAACCAAGATCGCATCAAATTTTCTAAGCATCGAAAAAGTGAATGCATCGGATTCTGCTGCTGAAGCTAGTTTGCTCAGCTGGGCAGGCACTAAAGAGGTGTACTTTCGACCCCCCTCCATAAGCGATGCTCCGCGAACAAAGGCTTCGGTTGTGAAGGGAACGCGCGTATTTATAAGTATGGGCTGGGTGTCAGAGAGCACCGAACGAATCAGAACATTCGCTCCAGCTATGAAATTGGTTGGTAGCGCCAAGAGCCACTGCCCGTCACCGCCCAATCTTTCTGAGCTTGCTTTTGCCGAATGCTTCAAAGCATCCAGGCCCAGTTCAATTTTTTTGGGAGTGCCGGTTGAACCAGAGCTTTCGACAACTAGCGCTACCTGATCCTCAACAAATTCAGGTAAGTCAACTGGCTCGTCACTTGCAGAAATGAACCCAGCTACTTTTCCATCCAGCACATCCACCATCAATTGCAAAGCTGCAAAGGTGTCATTTGCACTAACGACGCGAAGTGGTTTCATTTAAAAGTGCCAGGGAAAGCCAGACCAGTCTGGTGATCTCTTCTGCAAGAAAGCATCTCGGCCCTCTTTAGCCTCATCTGTTCCATAAGCCAATCGCGTTGCCTCACCGGCAAACAACTGCTGACCGACCATGCCATCATCTGGCAGGTTGAAGGCGTATTTCAGCATGCGAATTGCAGTTGGTGATTTAGCAAGAATTTTTTCTGCCATTTTGATTCCGGTCTTTTCTAGTTCAGCATGATTGACAACCCGGTTAACAACACCCATCTCCAAAGCTCGATCTGCGCTGTATTCCTCGCCCAAGAAGAAAATCTCTCTTGCAAACTTCTGACCGACCTGTCTTGCAAGAAGTGCAGAGCCATAGCCAGCATCAAAAGATCCGACATCAGCATCGGTCTGCTTGAATCGAGCGTGTTCTTTGGAGGCAACCGATAAATCGCAAACAACATTTAGAGAATGCCCACCACCAGCGGTCCAACCAGAAACGAGTGCAATCACAACCTTGGGCATGAAACGAATAAGTCTTTGCACCTCAAGAATGTGCAGCCTGCCGGCAGAGCCTGGCTCGTATTCATAGCCGCTATCGCCACGAACTCTCTGATCGCCACCTGAACAAAAAGCCCAAACCCCATCCTTTGGTGACGGTCCGTTGCCCGTTAGTAAAACCACTCCAACATCGGAAGTCATTCGAGCGTGATCTAGCGCACGATAAAGCTCATCAACGGTTTGTGGTCGAAATGCGTTACGAACTTCAGGTCTCGAGAATCCAACCCGCACTACTCCAAGAGTTTTATGGCGGTGATAGCTGATGTCGGTTAGCTCAGCAAAGCCCGGAACCTCGTCCCAGAGGGCAGGGTCAAAGGGGGCTGCTGGCTGAAATTTCATGCTTCTAGACTAATCAAGTGACGCAGGGAAAAATTACCGATATCGCCATCCTGGCATTGCCCCTCCGCACCCGCTTCCGTCAAATACAGACCAGGGAAATCGCTATCTTTCGAGGAGAGCGCTGGGCCGAGTTTTCACCCTTTGTTGAGTATGACGACGATGAATCAAGCCAGTGGCTAAAGGCCGCATTGAGCTGGGCAAACGATCCACTGCCCCAGCTTCAGAGAGAGGCCGTTGGCGTCAACGCAACCTTGCCAGCGGTTGAAAATTCAGAGATTGAAAGAGTTCTCGAGCCCTTCGGAGTTTTCAAAACCATCAAAATAAAAGTTGCTGAAAATAATTCGGCAATTGATCAGGACATTGAACGAATCAGACAGGTTAGAAAGCTTTATCCAGATGTTCGAATCCGATTAGATGCCAACGGTGGCTTCAGTGTCGATGACGCTTTAGACCTTGCTGAGAAAACCCAGGAGCTGGGTTTGGAGTATTTTGAACAACCGGTGGCGACAGTTCTTGAGTTGAAACAACTGAGGCAAAAGCTAGTCGACAGAAATATTGAGCTGAAAATTGCTGCTGATGAATCAATTCGCAAGGCCTCTGACCCACTTCTTGTTGCAAGGGAGCAGGCAGCCGACATTGCAGTTTTGAAAGTGCAGCCGTTGGGTGGAATAGCACCTGCCCTAAAGATTGCGAAGGATTGTGGTTTAGAAGTTGTTGTTAGCTCTGCTCTTGAGAGTTCAGTTGGAATCTCACACGGGCTTTATCTCGCCGGTGCCCTGCCAGAGCTGAACTACGATTGCGGACTTGCTACGGCTGCCTTGCTCGCAGCAGATGTGACTGACAAGCCGCTCATTGCAGTAAACGGGGAGATAGAGATTAAAGAAGTTGAACCGACCGATGAACTAATCGATAAATACTCAGTGAGTGGCGAAAGAAAAGACTGGTGGCTTCGAAGAATTGATCGCTGCTGGGGTCTTCTAGAGTCCTGAGTAAGTGTGCAGGCCTTTGAAGAAGATGGTCACCACAACAAAGTTAAAGATGATTGCTGCAAATCCAATCAGACCTAGCCACGCTGCCCGCTTACCAGTCCAACCCCTGGTTGCCATTGCGTGCAAATATCCCGCGTAGAGAACCCAAATAATAAAGGTCCAAACTTCCTTGGTGTCCCAACCCCAGTAGCGGTGCCAGGCACGTTCAGCCCAAATAGCACCTGCAATCAGTGTGAAGCTCCAAGCAACAAAACCAACCATGTTGAAGCGATAGGCAATGCGCTCAAGTTGCTTCAGTTCGGGGAATTTAGCCATGATCTGCTTAGCTCCGCCGGCATCCTTTATGAGGTAGAAGATGGGGAATCCGGCTGCAACCGCGAAAAAGCCCACGGCCAAAATCGCTACCACAACGTGAATAACGAGCCAGTAACTCTGCAGTGCTGGCATAAGGGTTTTAACTTCAACATAGAAAAGACTGACTGCAGCAAACAAAGTGACGAGAGTAAAGCCGGTAATGAATGTTGCAATGTAGCGAAGATCTCTGACCGACAAACTGACTAGGTATACGGTAAGAATCATTAGGGCAGCACTAATAGAGAACTCATACATGTTTGCCCAAGGCACACGGTTAGCTGCAACGCCTCTTAGGAAAACGCCAACGCCAAGAATTACCGTTGCAATTCCCAGGATCCAGAAGCCAAACTTCTCGAATTTGGTGTCAGTTGAGTCGTCCTTGAGTTTTGCTAGCTGGAAAGAAAACAGAAGAAGTGCAACTGCCAAAAGCCCCATGGCGGCAGATACGAAGAGCAGGGAGACCTGCGAAAGAGGCTCATTTAGAACAATGTTCACGCGCGTCTTCCCTCAATCTCTTCCTTGATTTCTCTAACAATCGCTTCTAGCTGGGCATCGTCGCCTCTTGCTAGACCTGCGTATTCAATTCTCTCATCTTTTATTCGGACCCAAACACGCCTGCGAACAACACTCAGTGAAATCACAATCGCAAACAGGGCTATGAAAGAGAAAATCAACACCCAGATTCCGCCTGGGTTGAACGCAACATCCAAAGACGCATAGCGAAGAAGTCCATCGAAACTGACCGATCCCAAACCATTGGGTAGTTCTACGCTGTCGCCAACCCTGAGTTCCAGGGGTGGGTTTGGGCCGTCTCTTCCCGCAACCAATTCCATGTCCGTCACATCCAGCGCATAGACATTTCTGGGAATCCCGGAGTCAAGCCCAAGGTCGCCGATATAGACATTGAAAGTCAATAGTGGGTCGATTGGATCCGGATAAATAGATGTATAGGCGCCAGTTTCAAGTTGAGCCACAGTTGGATAGAAAAAGCTGATCATTCCAATCTGCGTAGGGTTCGCGTCTGGAACTTTAATGACTCCGAGTGAAGTCATGTTTCCGTCTTGTGGTAAATAAACAACTGGTCCAGAGAAGGCAACGTTACCCTCACCGTCTCGAACAGTAACCACAGGCGCAAACCCATTTCCAGTCAAATAAACATTCGCTCCAGGCACTGGTAGTGGATGATTCACCCTGACTTGACCACTGGTGCTCGACTCAGTGGTTGAGAGTGTGACATCAGCGATGTAGTCGATTGGAAGACCTAGGTTGGCAGGATTCTGTAAATCATAAAGAACGCTGAATTTGTCGAGCGTCAAACTGTAAGGCTGGAGCTCTTCTTCAAAAAACAACGGTCCCGGCGAGAAAGCGTCATAACTGGCGAGGTTGTTTACGAACGTTTCACCCTCAACTAGCACTCGCTGCCCGCTGTAGCTGAATCCCCCTCCGATTCCAACAGCAATCAAAACTGCCAAAAGCGCGTAGTGGAAAACTAGATTTCCAGTTTCTTTCAGGTAACCCTTCTCCGCCGAAACAGAGTTCTCTTGGATGGCGACTCTAAACCCGCGCTCTTTCAAGACCGCGGCTGCAGTTTCAACCGTGACTTTTTTGTCCCCGTTGAAATGAACAGGCATTCGAGTTAGTAGCTCAGGAGTTTTTACTGGTTTTGATCTAAGTGCATGCCAGTGGACTTTCGTTCTAGGCAAGACGCAACCAACCAGTGAAACAAACAGCAGGATGTAGATTGCTGAAAACCAAACAGATGTGTAAACATCAAATAACTGAAGTGAGTCCAACACCTGAGCGATCTCTGGTTCGCGATCGAAGTAAAGCCTCACTCCGTTGGGATCTGCACTTCGCTGAGGATAAATAGAGCCAGGAACTGCTGCTAGGGCAAGTAGCAATAGCAGAAACAGCGCTGTCCGCATCGAGGTGAGCTGGCGCCAGAACCAGCGAAGCCAAAAGA
>JACCDW011571769.1_pt1 | contig 16102 bp, 17 predicted proteins | sample 7449781 | NCBI WGS metagenome assembly JACCDW01 (sample SAMN15323449, study PRJNA562643) | freshwater metagenome | isolation source: river surface water | place: USA:Blue River Watershed | collected 2017-08-18
ATTATGGTCTTTTGCAGAAAATGGATGATTATGATCGTCAATGGCGTGATATTGTCAATCAGATTGGAATCGTAAAGACTTTTGAATCTCAAGATGCAAAAGGTGTGATTACAGTTCCATTTGTTCCACCGATTCCTATTCCTTATGTGATTCCAGCTCGTGCCAAGTTACCTATCATCAATACTATACTGGAAATGTTACGCATCATGGTGAGCAATACTGTGTTTGATGCTCCCAACTTTCGTGTTTTATTGTCATTTACTCTTGCCATTTTGGACTTATTGCGAGGAGAATGGAAACATGCAGTCTTGTCAGCTCTTGGAGCCTATAGTGTGACAGCCATGTGGATTGGATTGGGTGGCAAAGTGCTTCGTGATGCTTGGTTGTTGATCTCACCTGATCTTCAACATCAACTTCAAAAAACACTCTTTCAAAGCTCCAAATCCTTATTTGCAGGATTTTTCCTTTGGGGATTTTCAGTCTTTTCTCCGGATGTGATTCGTATGTCAGTAGAGTCTGCTACTGGAAAAATGAGAGAAGCGATTGCGAATTTTAATGAAAAGATAGCTGGTGTAGAACAACAGGCAAAATCTGTAGCAAATCCTGTGGGGATTGATGTAAGTTTCCAGCGGATACCTGAAAGTCTGGTTCCATCGTTTGATGATATACAGAATCTTCAAACCTTGGTAAAAGTTCCAGAAGTCTATTGCTCCAAGGAGTTTCAAGATATTTTGAAACCACTTTTGTTGGTTCCCCCCCTCCGATTAGCATTGGAGTTGTTTAATATTCCTACAGTCCAAGAGGATATTGATGAGCAATGCAAGGGGAAAACTGGATCTCTTTCCGACACTCTTGCTGAAAAAGCAACACCCATTGTCAAACCATTAGAGAGTGAGCCTGCTCCTCCTCCTCCGGACACCGCCTCACCTCCTGCGGAAACTCCAGCTCCTGCTCCTGCTCCAGCCCCTACCCCAACCAAAGGTGGAACACGGAAACGAAAAACAAGAAAAGCCAGAAGATTTTCTGGGGTAAAGTAGAATACAAATGTACGGTGCTTGGTTCCTTCCTACGTTGCTCTTTGTTTTATTGTCCCCTGGTGTTCTCTTGACTCTCCCCCCTAAGGGCAAGGGTATCTTCATGTCTGGTCAGACTTCCTTGCTCGCTGTAGCCGTTCATGCTCTTGTGTTTGCTCTTGCCTTCAACTACCTCCGTGGTTCTGGCATGTTTGAGGGCTTCACCACTGAGTGCCCTCCTGGCATGAAGAAGGATGCCTCTGATAACTGCGTCCCTGCTATGGCTTAAGCTTCTTCAACCTCTACTCCAACAAGTTTGTGAATATAGAGTAAATATTCTTTAGGAAATCCCCAGAAACAACCAGGCTTTGCATCATCCGCTGGTATGCGACGCCCGCTTGTATTTTGTTTATGAGAAAATGCTACTATGATTTGTTGAGGTGGTAACTCCAATACATCACCTTCACGACCCTCCAAAAAGGATTCACCCTCAGATAGATCTGCCTTGGAAAACTTCTTTTCACTCCACCATGATCTGTAAAATCCAAGAGTAGCCTCCGAGATACGCTTTCCAAGAGAAAGTGAGTAAGGAGGTGTATTCACAGCACTCACACCCCGAATCAAATCATAACATGCTATCGTTGTGCAACCAACGCACTTAGGCTTCATGGGGTGTTTGGTCAACCAAGCTACACGTCTACGGAAAGATGTTTCAGGATAATGATCATCATCATCCATGAATAAAATAATATCATTTTTGGCACGCTCAATGCCCTTGTTGCGCTTTTCTCCAATCGGTGTCTTCTTTCCAAGAGGAACATACACAAGCTGGAGAGGAGCAGCTTTCATTCCTACCTGAATCACGCGATCACTGGCATCTTCATTCGGATCATCACTATCTTCCACAACGACCCATTCAATCTTATCCTTGGGATAATCACTGAGCATTATATTGTGACAGGCAAGATCAAAGAACTTGCGACGATTGTAGAGCAAAGTTACAATAGAAATAGGTGGGCAATCGTCAGGCATCAAAACGGGCGGTAAATGTTTGGGCTTTGTATCTTTTCCATCCACAGCGCGGTCCACAAGAAATCCATAGACAAGTTCTTGAAAAATCTTTTCTGAAACAGTTTGACGATTCATTGCTGATTGCTTAGATGCTTTGCGATACACTGATAAATCAGCTTTGTGAAACGAATCCATAAAAGCATCCATTTGTTCTACAGGAAAGTTTCCTGAAAGATCTCCTGTCAACCAATGTTGTTGTGACAAATGAGCATAATCAGTCTTATAGACATTTAAATCATTCAGAAGTATGTAAGCACCCAAGGCTTCGGCTTCGGCAGTTCCATACCCAAAGGATTCAGCTTTGCTGACACAAATCTGACCTGCATGTCTATTGGCAATCGTTTGACGTGTTTTCTCATCCAAATCACCAATGGTATATTTCACATTCGCCTTAGCAGGTAGTCCTTGAAACTCTTCCACTGCTACGATTTCTAACTGAGGATACTCTTCTTTCCAGTTGGGGACCAACCATTCCACAGCACGGCGCTTGTTTTGACTACCTGCTACAAACCAGGCAAATCCAGATTCAGGCGTGGAAACACAAGTCTCTTTCATCCGTTTGTCACTGAGCACTTGAGGAGGCAAACACCAAGGCACATATTCCACAACAGTTTCTGGAAACTTCGCACGGTATTGTTCAGCGCTCTGAGGATCACGAAGAAGAAGCAAATCAAACTGTTTCATGTATCCATTCCATTCTTCAGAATACCATTCCGGATTCACAAGCAACATATTTACAGAAGCCCAAGGAACTGCCACATAGACAGGAATCTCCAAATGAATGTTAATATCGGCTGGAATGGGTGGCTCCAGAGGGTCCTTTGTATGAAAGTGAATGGCACGCTTCCCATTGTTAGCTTTCATAAACAAATGACGGAAGACCTCAGCATCTTGTGACAATCCATAGCGGTTGGTCTTCTTAACCCAAAAAACAACATCCAAGGCAGTTGAAGGCATCTATGTATAGAGTAGGGGTTACCGTTTAGGTAAATGAAAGAGAAACTGAAAACAGTCGGATATACTTCCTGGGAAGATCCCTATCAATGGATGGAATCTATGAAGGGTTCCAGATGGAATTCAGTTATAAGGAAATACAGAAGTGAATATGATACTGCGGTAGAAGCACTTGGAGATTTGCCAACAAAGATTGCTGCTGAGTTGGAACAACGTCAAACATCTGTCCCACCAATGAAAATCTATGACACATGGTATCAACAATCTGGAAAACAAACGTTTGCTTGGTGGCATACAAAACAAAAGAAAACATACTGCACAGATTTGGATCTTCAACCTGAAAGTTGGGTATGGTATGTTCAAGATACAAAGGATGGTGATGAATCCTATTCTTTGCATTGCAGCCATCAGGGTGAACACAAATGGTCGTATACGAAACGAAGCCTTGGTCCTTTTGTAGCAGTTGTTAAGAATCGTGTTTATTGTTTGGAATCCGAAAATCATTTATGGTTTTGTCGGTTGGTTAGTTTGGATGCGCGCACTGGAAAAGACCGCCAAGTTCTTTATGAAGAAACAAATCCTGAATGGAATCTTGCCTTAATCAAAGGTGAACATCATTGTCTCTTTTTATTGGCGAACAACGCTGGCAAAGAAAGACTTTGGTATTTGACTCCCCAAGGAGTTCTGGAAGAAATAAAAGGATATGAACGTTTTGTCCCAGTTGGATTTGCTTCAGAAACATCTTCTGTAGTTCACTATTTTGGACGAAAAGAAGGAGAATCCTCCTATTCTTTTTCCAGAGGAGACACTTTGAGTTTTCTGCGCACTCAAACACCCGAGTTTGCCTCTATTCGTGAGAATCTCGTGGTAACCAAATGGTATGGGAAACGAACACTTTGGAATCTTCAAACGGGGAAAAAGTTGGATACTATGATTGGTCAGTTCCAACCTGATTTGTTAACCCCATGGATTCTTGGGCAATCTCGTTTTTCAACCTCTCGCCCTGGGTTTGATATGAGTCTCTACGAACCTGATGTAGATTGCCTTTGTGGATATGCACAATCATCCTATCGTATGGCAAAAAGTGAAGATGGAACATCAGTTCCTCTTATTTTAATACGTTCTCGTGAGACCAAACCAAACAATCTATTGGTTGTAGGTTATGGAGCCTATGGAATGTCTACACATTTAAATGTAGATCGTTGGAAACCTTTGCTTCGGCGAGGATGGGTGATTTGTTTAGCATTGGTTCGTGGAGGAGGAGATCATACTGATTCTTGGGCAGAAGAAGCCCGCACAGTGCATAAGATAAAATCTATAGAAGATTTTGAAGCCTGTATTCGCTTAGCTCAAAGGACACTTCGTATTGGAGCCAGTCATACTGCAATTTATGGGCGATCAGCAGGTGGTTATCTTGTTGGTTCTACAGTCTCCCGAAATCCACATGGAAACCTTTTCGGTTGTGCCTATTTGGAAGTTCCCTATGTAGATGTCTTATCTACTACGTCAAATCCCAGTCTCCCGCTAACTCAAATGGAATATAATGAGTTTGGTGATCCCCTACATCGCCCTCAAAACTTTCAAGCATTGTTACATATTTCTCCTGTGGATACGATCCCCGAAAAGGGGGTCCCATCCATTTTTGTTCTTTGTCGCACTGGGATTCATGATAAAGAAGTCTTTGCCTATGAGTCTGTCAAATGGATTACCAAACTCAAGGAATCTCAGGGTAACTTTGGAGAACCCAAACTTCTGGCGGTTCAACTTCACGAAGGGCACTTTCCAAGCGGAACTTCGGCAACCCAAAATCGTGCATCTGATCTTGCACTTTTGCTAAACTGGGGGGCGCGTATTTCCAACCAGCGCAAGCACGAAAAAAAATCTCCTTTTGGAATATATAGAATGGCCAACACTCGTCGCAACCGCAAGAATCGCAAGAATACCCGCAAGAATCGCAAGAACAACATGACTATGCGCAAGAATAACATGCGCAAGAACAACATGATGGGAGGCAAGCGTCGTCGTCGCAACATGACTCGCCGTCGCCGTTAATCATCATCATCACTAATCTCACACCGTTTTCCTAACAGTTTTCGCAGGAATAGACGACGATGTTCATCGTCCATTCCATGCTTAAGGATTCCATCTCTATGTTTTTGTGTTCCATAGCCTTTGTTGGAAAGGAGATTGTAATATTCTTCCAGTTCTGGATGCTGTATAACATGTGTTTTTACCCAAGAATCTCGTGTATGTTTGGCGAGAATAGACGCCGCAGCAATAGGAATATATTGACCATCACCTTCTACAATAGTATGTTGTTCTTCAGCCTCTACTTCTGTAAGAGTATCATCTAACAGAGATAAACATCCATCAATCAAGAGTCGCTGACCAGGGACAGGGTTATTTTGAATGGCTCGCTGAAACGCCAGGCGATTGGCAGCCGACATACCCAGTGAATCAATCTCAGAAGGACTTACGGATCCCACGCCATAACTAATGGCAAGGGACTGAATGGCATTTGCTAAAAACTCACGTTTCTTTTCACTGAGTTGTTTACTATCTTTAATCATTGGCGATATTTCACGGTGTTCCTCTGTCCATTCCTCTTCCGGTGTCCATATCACGGCTCCTGCATACAAAGGACCCCACAAGCACCCTCGTCCTGCTTCATCAACTCCCATTTCAATCTTTTGATCTGATACAAAGCGAACTTTAAGAGACATGATGTGTAGCAAGAGAAAAAAAACAGGAAATCCCAATTTTATACTGTATAGATTATTTCAATCCAAATAAAAACCCATGCGCTCCGAAAGACAAGCGCTGAATGCTGGTTGTCCACAATGGCTTGCGTTACTTCATAATACTCAACGGGTCCATCGGCCTTTTCTGTATTAGTTTCATACCACTTCATGATTAACTCTTTGGCATCTATAAGCGCTTCTTCAAACCGAGTATAGAGTCGTTTCCCGGGTCCGTTCGGATTCAAAGATTCCTCATCCAAATATTGAACGATATATCCAACTTGTTTCATTCTTTTTGGACTTTCTTTTAAAAAGGAGAGCAATTTTCCCAACAACAAGAAGAAGACTATGAACTTTACTAAACAGACAGCGAATCCAATCTTTTGGATTGCTATTCTTTTATTGGCAGTTTTAGGATATATTTACTTCATGAATGAAGGATATGTAGATGCTTCTGGAAATAGCAAAATAGATGCATCGGGTGGAACTATCACACTTTCTCTTTCCGAATTGATCAAGGCTTTGAGTTTTTCCAATAAAGTTGGATCCTCCAGCAATGTTCCTATCTTTGCCGAATCTACAAATGTGCTTCCTGTTGCAGTGAGTGGTGAAAAGACGACATTGGATGAAGAGACAGAAAAGAGATTGAGTAAAAATATTGCCACTCAGATCAAAGATGAACTTTTGGCTCGGCGTTCCACAACACCTGTCATTCCCGCCTCAGGTAGTTGTTCTGGAGGCGGAGACAAATGTGCAGATGAATGTGGATCTGATTCCTGTTCCCAAGGAGCTGATTATTTAAACAACAGCCCTGGTGCTCCATTCAACTCCAACGAGTATATTCGTAAAGATAGCATTCCTTGTTGGGGATGTACTCTGCCTCAGTAAAATAGAAAACTGAGATAGAATGAAGGGTATTCTCTTCCTTGTGTTGCTTACAATCTTAGGATTTATAGCCTATTCCTATACATCCAAAGAAGGTTTTCAGTCTTCTGCCTTGAGTCAAGCAGGGATTGTAAAAGTTCCGAAGGATTCTGTTCCTGAACCCAAAGCTGTAGAGGCTTCTTCTCCGGCTCCCTACATGCCTCCCGCTGATAAAGAATATGGACCTGCTTTTGGAGAAGTAGCCCGTGTCAATACTCTTCCCTATCGTGATCCTGCCCTTGAAACTGCAAGCTATAAGCGTTTAGTTGAGCTTCGTCAAGATTTGGCTGGATTTTTAGGGTTTGAAGCCAAAGGACTTCAAGAGCAAGGAGATCCAGCCATTCAACTTCCACTTGGCACAGCGCGCGGTGATTTCCAACGGGTTAGTGACGAGGTAGATGTAATGAAACGAAATCCTGGTATTAACTCACAACTGACTTTGCGTGATGTGAATGATATTCAAGCCAACTTGGATTATTTGCGGAGCAAATATCGCTTGAGCATTAACTCCCTATCCTTTGATGCATCCAAAGAAGCATTTGAAGATGCCCCTGCGCGCGCTACCCTAAAAGATGTAGAGGATGCCTTGGTTCGTGTCAAATCCGAAATCCTCCGTCTTTCTAAAAGTGCTACAACAGATCCTGTAACAACAAGTCGTGTGGCTGTTTTAACACGCATCTCTCAGTCAATGGATGAAATCGTTCGTGATGTTAAAAGTGGAGCTCGCACAACTGATCAGATTCCTATCATGAAAAAGGATTTGGATGATTTCCTTCCTGTAGCTGGAGATACCAGCAAACCTATTCCCAGGTTCTTGGACGAGGCTGGACTGCCCGCCATTCTTTCCAACTTGTTCCCAGCTTACGAGGCTGGTGATATTTCAGGAGCAAAGATGGCTACCTATTTATTCAATGAATATGCTAACACGATTGTAAAAGGTCTTTCTTGGAATATTGGGTTCAAATACACATCACCAAGTGAAGTGGCTGCGGCGATTCGTGGGAAAAGTTCCGGTGTGGGTCAAACCACAGGTGAGGAGTCCTTGATTCCGCCCATGTATTCCACAGTAGCAAACAATAGCATTGCTGGAACAAGTGAAAATGTAGTGGGTCCAACCAACGGAATGTCATCCCCTTACACATACAGTCGTGGCGAAATGGAAGAATGCACGAATCCTTCCCGGAATGAACCTGCCAAGTTTGATTGGAAAGCAAAATCCGCTTCTATTTGTGAGGCTATCCGACGTCGTGGACTCAATCCTGGAGACTTTGGATGCCTTTCCAGTGCAAGTTCTGTGGGTCCCGATTATTCTTGGCGCGGACATGCCAGAATGGTATGCACCCGACTTCAATCCAGTTTGGATACTTCCTTGCCTGAAGTGTGTGGATGCCCGCCTGTAGATTGGGCTGGATGGAGAGCATAAAACCATCCATACTGTAGAGAGGTGCGACTATGCGTGTAAATGCTATATTAATCGCAGTAATCCTTGTTTTAATCTTTTCATTGGGATATGTTTCTGGTCGTTATGTGGAGAAACCTCAAGAAACTGTGACAAAGAAAGAGGGTTTCCAGTCTGGAACCGTTGTTCCTCGTTGCCAAGCGTGTGGAGGATCATGTCCTTGCAGATGTGGAGCCAACGCCCGTCCTGTATGCCCGCCTTGTCGTGAGCCTGATCTGAGCAAGTATGTCTTGAAGAGCACAATCCCTCCTTGCCCTCAGTGCCCCGACATGAGTCAGTATATGCTGAAGACTGAATGCCCGCCTGCTCCTGACCTTAGCAAGTATGTCTTGAAGAGCAGTATTCCTAAACCTCAGCCTGTCATCATTGATAACAGTGCCTGCAAAAAGGAGTGTGGTGAGTGCCCCCCTTGCCCTCGTCCTCGTTGCCCTGACATAAAGTGCCCTCCACCTACGAAGTGCCCTCCTCCGGCTCCTTGCCCTCGTCCTGTCTGCCCTCCTCCCCCCACAAAGGTGAAGTGTGTGGCTGAAGATACAGGAAAATACAACGTGCGCCCCTACTTGGCTCCTTTGGACTTTGATGTTTTTGGGAAGAACTAAGCAAGCCGACGGCGACGTTTTTGACATTCTGAACATTGATGCCAACAGATTAATACTAACCAGCAGGGGGTAAAAGAATAAAACAAAATACTCCAAATGATTTGATACAAAACAAGCTCAAGATTTGACATTGTTTTGTCTTCCTAGAAGATCTTTAAGCAAAACAGGAAATGGACACACGATATTGGGGTCCATCAGGATGGAGATTGCTCCATCTGCTTGTTGCCAACACAAAGAAAAAGAATAAAGAGTTTTATTCCTTTTTGGAACATTTACCCTATGTTCTTCCTTGCAAATATTGTCGTTCCAGTCTAAGTCTATATTATCGTGATTTACCTTACAGTGAAGCTGAAGATATTGAAGAATGGATGTGGCAGATTCACAACAAAGTAAACGCAAAACTTCGGAAAGAAGGACAACCCAAACCTCCCAATCCTCCCTTTGCGAAAGTCCACCAGATCTACCAAGAACGTTTGGGATATGGGTGCACACGCACTGAGTTTCCTGGATGGGAGTTTCTTTTTTCCATTGTAAAGAACCATCCTCTAACCAGCCATGATATCTATCCTATTCCTGGAGCCCCTCCTCTTGAAACCTTGGCTACTGATTTAGAAAAGAATCAATGGAATATGTTGGATCCTTCTGTTCGCTATGCACATTGGATTTCATTCTGGCAAGCACTTCCTGCTGTTCTTCCTTATGAAGAGTGGACTCAGGCTTGGAATGAATCCTTGGATAAGGAAAATCTTCCAACCCAATGGACAACCATGGGATTTGCCATGAAATCCCTTTGGTCTCTCCGATGCCGTTTTGAAGAGAAACTTACACTCTTAAATAAAACAACATTCCGATCCTTATGCAATGATTTGACCTTTTATAAGAGTGGTTGTGCAAATAAGGCTAATAATACAAAAACATGTCGTCGTCTTCGCATGACACGAAAAACCAAACGTTAGGATAGAATGGACTTTCCAGTCTTTTTATTTGTATTATTTTTACTGGCCTGCCTTCATTATATAGCACTTGTGCTCTATGATAAAGTCACCAAAAATGAAACTGTGATAGCAGTTCAAGAAGGATTTGCTGATCCTATTGATGTTGGCACTACGGATAGATATTTAGAAAATGATGAACTTTATGACAGTTTTTATGCCTCTATTTATGACCAACTTGCTCAAGGAGCTGTCCGCACACAGGCTGAAATAGGATTGCTTCTTCATGAATGGACAAGCCAGGGAGGTCTCCCTTTAGAAAAGATGAAGGTATTGGATGCAGGCTGTGGCACGGGTATTGCTTCTGTTGCATTTGCTAAAATGAATGTGAGCAAAGTGATTGGAGTGGATAAATCTGCCGCTATGATTGAGCGTGCTGAGAAAGTAACGTTGCCTGCTGCATCCTTAACTGAAAGTCAACAACAGGCAGTAGAGTTTCGCAATACTGATTTACTGAATCCATCTGCATTAAGTGCAGCAGAAGTTACTCATGCTGTAATGTTTTACTTTGTCCCTTACGAAGTCAAAGATTTAGAAGCTGTTTTGCGAAATATGTATGTATGGATTGCTCCGGGTGGAAAACTGGCGATTGAAGTTGTGAACAAGCATAAGTTTGATCCAATGCTGGAAGCGGCAGCACCTTGGATGGCATTTTCTCTTCAGAAATATGCTGACAAACGAATCACAAAAAGCTCAATTACATTTGATAAGTTTTCTTACGATGGTGTGTTTGATCTTCAAGATCCTTCTGCGGAGTTTCGTGAAACCTTCCGATTCAAGGATGGAAAAGTTCGTCGTCAACGCCACAGGTTTCATATGCCCGATATCACAGATATTGTAAAGTTGGGAACTACATGTGGATTTAAATATGATAAATATATTGATCTAACGACCATAGGATTTGAATACGCCTATTTATTATGTTTTACACATCCTTGAAAATCTCCTGATTTAGTAAGAATGGAAGTCAAACTGAATCCATTTAATGCATCTACACTTAGAGACGCCATTGATGATATGTTATTGAGCGAATGGACTGAGTATACAAAAAAACTCTTAAATCATGAAAATGTATCCAATGTTGAAAAACAAAGGAAGATTCTTGAATCGTTTAGCAATCGTGCTTTTAATGAAGGATTAAAAATACATGCCAAAGAAGTTTCAATTAAAGTAAAGAAAGAAGACGTAGACAGTATCCGATCATTTTTAGAGATGGTTTTAACAAAGACCTCAAATAATGACACAGCTGTGATTGAATCTGTGATTAATCAGTTGAAAAAAACATCTGGTGGGAGCAGAAAGAAGCGGAAGAACCGCAGAGCCCTTTCCCGAAAGCGGAAGAACTAAAGAACTTTTTCACATCTATGAGAAGGGACCTTTATGGGAAAGATCTCACCGCCTTCGGAGACAAAAGATGTCTTTCAACCCGGTTTGATACGTGGAGCTGCACGATTAGCGTATGCTCCTCATAAACGTTATTTTTATGTAGAACACCCTACAGAAGGGTGGCGTGTGTATTTGCGTTCAGCAGCTTTTTTGTATGAAGCGCATGTTCCCTTTGATAAAACTCGTTTCTTGGTAGTCAAACGAACTGGAGGTGATTCGGAAAAAAAAACATGGGAGCCTCCCAAGGGACAGATGGAAGGAAAAGATGCAGTAAAAAAGAAGATTCCTTTAAAAAAACTTCTGGAGGAAAATATCCGTCGCGAGGTAGCAGAAGAAGCAAAAGTTTACAGGATGTTGAATCTTCATCATACAGGAATGGTATTGCAGGGAGTAGAGCCTGATTATCCTCCAAATACCTATTTTCAGTATCATGTCTTTCAAGCCTTTGTGCCTACAGAAGAAATCCAAGAAGCTCTTGGAGAGTTTGATTGGATCAAAGATCACCCCCTTGCTTTTGCACGCTTTCGTTCTGACAAACGTGAAAAGGATGCATTGTCTTGGTATGATCCCAAACGAACCCAAATGATGGGAAAATGGTCACCCACTTTAGTGTCTATGTATTTGACACAATAAAAGAATATTGTGTTTTTTTATTTTTCTTACTCATCTCATTTACTCCTTCCAGAAGTTAGTGAGAAGAGGAAGCACATTCATGATTTCTTCGCGGGTGCGAGATTTCTTGAGTTGGTCCATAGTTAGCATAATACAAGGGAAACCAGGGGCAGAGATCTGAAGCTTTTCATAGGGATCGTCATCACGCGTGAGAAGAACAAAGAGCGAGTTTAGATAGACATCCAGTTCTTCACCTGTATAAAACCGAATAGATTCATGTGTGGTCTTTCCAGAATGAGTATCGGCATCTTTAGCAACAAAGACAATCTTGTAAGAATCATCTTCATAATCTTCACGATAAATCTTGATGAGATCATCGGATTTCGCTCCAGTGTTGAAGCGGAGAAGACGGAGGACAATGGGTAGAGTGCTGAGGTTGTTGTGCATTTTAACTGGATGACTGGCTCAAGTACTAAGGGATAGCTGGGTCAATTTTTGCCAGGGCTTAAATAATCGCTACTTTCTCTCCCACAATCGGAGTGCTCATATATTTTAAGAGTTCCTTCTTACCCTCAGCTTTGTAATCATACGTGCAACTGTGATTTTCTGCCATCCGATGCGTTCCACAGAAATATTTTCCACAGCGGCAAGAAAAGGGAACCACACCTAGCTTTGCCTTGCAGTCCTGGCATTGACAGCGTTTGGGGATTTTTTCAGGTTGTTGAGTGCTCATGTTGCTTGGTTCCTTTTTCGGGGACATAAATTTCCAGCCAATTTTGCCCTCGTTGTGAATCTTAAGTTTTTTCCTAAAAATAGCTAAGAGTTGCGCAATGTCCTTTTGGAAACAAAGCCCAGGTCCTCATTGGTCTCACACCTTTCGTAACCTTCTGGGTCAACCCACAGAACCTCACATCTTACAAGAACGTTTTGAAAAACCCTCCTTTCCGTATGTTGTTCTAACAAAAGATCACTCTTGGGAAATGTTTCATCTTTTGAACAGACATTATTCAATATATCCTCGTTCAAAGATTTCTCTTACCCGAGAACAAATCATTGAGTTTTTGGAAAAAGAAGGATGTGTGGCTGTGGGTATTTTCTTTAATCTTTCTCTTGTGGGTGTGTTGATTTCCCGTCCTCTTGGTTTTTTGATGATGGGAACGAAATCAGTTGACAACCAGAAAATCGGAATGATTGATTTTTATTGTGTGCATGAAAAGTTTCGGAAAAAGGGAATCGGTAGCAAACTTCTTCATGCAATGGCGTATGAATGTTTTGCACGGGGATATGTAGCTCACCTTTTTTTGAAAGAAGGAATGCCTTTAACGGTTCTGCCACCCCTTTATTCAAGCAACTTCATTTGGCGTCCTCGCAAAGTGCCTGCCCCAGTCAATCTCTCCAACTTTATTCGCCCTGCTACAGAACTTCCTCGCGATTGTCCGTTTTGGAATGCTCCTTCGGCAGTCTTTCACACCAAAGTCTTTGAATGTTTTGCCTTTCAACCCCCTGTCTTTGTTGCTGTTACAGATCTCTTTCATAAGACTGATGTGGATGAAAAAACAATGGGAGAAATCTCTTGGGTCTGGTATAATCCAACTAAAGGAACACATAGTATTGATAAACTCCAACGAGTTCTTGAAACTGTTGTAGATTCTTACAGTGGGTTTGATATGCTTTTTATGGATTCAGCTATTCCTCATGATCATTCTCAATGGACTACGGATGCTCTATTTTCCTACTACGTTTGGAATCTTCATCCAGGAACCTTTTTCAAAACAAAGCCTGCGTTAACTTTTTAACTGTGCCTTGAGTAGAACCAATGGGAAATCCTTTTATGGCATTTGCGCAACAGGAGCGTAAGAAGATTCTTTCTGAAGATCCTTCCTTAAAGTCGGATATTGGCAAGGTGGGCAAGATGATGGGCGAGCGTTGGCGTAAGTTGTCCGATGCCGAGAAGGCGAAATACAAGAGTATGGGCGGTCCTACACGCAAGGCTTCCAAGAAGTCTCGCAAGGCTGAGCGTGACGGGGAAGTAGCTCCTCGCAAGGAGAAGAAGACTCGCAAGGGAACTCGTAAACTCTCCGGTTATATGAAGTTCGTCAAGGCTGAGCGCTCTCGTGTCATTTCTGAAAATCCTAAGATGAAGAGTGATATTATGGCTGTGGGCAAGGAAATGGGCAAACGCTGGCGTGCAATGTCCGATGCTGAAAAGGCGAAATACAACTAAACAAGAAGTTTGATCTGTAGAACAGACTTTGCTTTTTGTTTACATATACGGAACACGCACTTCTGCTTTGCTCCGCTCAATCACCTCTACCCCCTTTGCATACAGCCCCTCGCAGTTAGCATAATAGGCTACTAATAAGTTTCTGGCTTCTTCTGCCAGTTGATTGACATACGGAAGACCTCCCTGAAGAACGTTCGGATGAAGAGTAATCGGTTTATTGGGAGCGATCAAAAAAAGTTTCTGAAGAACTCCTACAGCTTTACCTGTGTGTATTACTTGAATCTGTAACATGTTGTTCGTAACAATCCGTAGAGCTTGAATCGCTTCCTTGTTTTTCACCAAGATCTGTTTGTCGCGCTTCCCCGAACAATAGGTGGATGCAACCTGGCTTTTGATTTGAGGGATGCCCGCTGATTTTTCAGGATTTTTGAAGGCCTTCGCCAAAAAATCAGTCGCTTTTCCATATTTCTCCTGGGCATAAGGTGACATCTGAGGAGTCAAATCAGGCATAATGCGATCAAAGAAAAGTTGCCAGAGTGTAAACAATCCCTTTGATTCAGTAACTTTATCATCCATAGGTGGCAAGGATTCAGGAAAACGTTTGTCTTTGGGTGAATAAAACTTGGAATCACAAATATTGCTGACTATTGTTGTAGGAAACTCTTTTTGGAGACCTCGTCCTGAAACAAGTTGAAGAGCACGAGCAATGCAGTGGGCTTTGATGGGCTGGCTATCTATTTTCTTAAGACGCTCTACAAGTTTATATGTGCGAAACTGCTCTTTTGTTTTCTTATCGACAACATCATGATCCTCTCGTTTTTTTTCACCAAATCTATGCTTTTTGGATTCTTCTTCTTTGTTCTCTTCATTTTCTTCTTGATATTTGGAGCCCTGGCGCAAGATTTCTAAGAAACGATTTTTCAGGACCTCGCCTAAATTGCCATATTCACCGATTCCTAATCCTAAAAAGGCTGCATCTCGCCGAGGGACACGAATATGGCTATCTTCAAAGCGAACATCTTTCTTCTTTTCTTCCTTAATCACAATTCCCGAAAGATAAATATTCAAACTTTTTTCTGTTTTGTCCATCTTCAAATAACAGGCAATCTGCCCAACTTTGGATGTTACACCAAAGGATGCTCCGCGTTCAAAGAAAAACTGGACAACATATTGCTGTTCTGCTTCATAAATAGCAGGAACCATGGACATTATAATGTAATGACCTGTAAACTTATAATTTTTATTGTCACCACGAATACGAGAAAGGAAAGGGGTCAACACATCATAGACACCAGGCAAACTTTCACCTGAACGCAAGGGCTCTTCAAAAATCGGTGGAAGTGTTCCTCCCACTTGAGGTGGAATGTCTGGAAGCTCTTCATCAAAATTTTCTTCAGTTAGTTCTTCCAACCCACCACCATAGGAAATATCATAGACAGAAGTATCTGTATCCAAAATGCTCAATGCCAAGGCACCATAGATTTGGAAAATACGAACATAATACAATGCCATGATCATACAATACTGTGACGATTGAGGGGTAGCTCCCTTCACATCATCAAACTTGCGGAAATAAATAAATCCATTTTTATCTTTTTCGGGCGTGATTTTGATTTTATTGAAATATTTTTGGAGCGAATCAGAAATTAAAATAACATATTTTTTGCATTGATCTGTGCTCGCCAATGTTAAAAATTCTTCAATATTCATCTGAGTAATCATATACCGAAAGATTTCTTGTGCGATGCGTCTAGCATCTTTTAGTTTAGACAAATCAGGAGGAGCTTTTGATGATCCAGCGCCCATTCTCTATTTGGAAGACCACAAAGATTCTTTTGCCACTTCTAAGCGTTTCAAACATTTCTGTAGAGTGCCTTCACTGACATTGCAAACATTGGCAATACGCTCCATTGTAATTTCCGTATATCCTGTTCGCTGAAGAACAAAGGCAATCGTTCCTGCCGCCAACGATGGTGGCATATTTTCTGGACTCACCAACATTTGTTCTGCCTTATCAGCTACTTCCATGCAAAGTTGTTGAATCTCAGTGTAATGTGAACGAGCCAACGGCAGTTTGCTAAGGGGGTTTGTAATATAGTTAGAAGCCTTAGTGCTTGCAAGATTTGC
>JACCDW011786353.1_pt1 | contig 16101 bp, 11 predicted proteins | sample 7449781 | NCBI WGS metagenome assembly JACCDW01 (sample SAMN15323449, study PRJNA562643) | freshwater metagenome | isolation source: river surface water | place: USA:Blue River Watershed | collected 2017-08-18
TAATTAAGCATAATTTTTGGTTTGGTACTGGCAATAACACCTTTTATCCTACATACAAAGAATACGCAAACCCAGCATTTGTTACCTATCTGAGCGATAACCCTGAGCGTTCGAGTACCCATAATTATTTCTTATTAATATTTTGCGACCAAGGAGTTTTCGGGTTTTTACTATTTATTTCATTATACATTTGGGCGATGCTCAGAGCTAAATATATTTACAGCATAAGCAATTCAACCCATGTTAAAAATTTAATGCTCACCTGCTTTGTTACTTTGGTTATTTTCCTCGTGCATTTAGTTCTTGGAGATATGGTAGAAGTCGATAAAAATGGGGGCATATTCCTTATCGTATTAGCCATACTTATTGGAACCGAATACCAGGTAAAACAGGAAAATCAATTAGATTTTTGATCAAAGGCATCTCTCAAACCTGAAGAAAAAATATTAAAAGCATACACCACTACCATGATAGCGAGTCCAGGAATGAGCGCTAAATATGCTGCATCCATAATAATATAACCATAATGCTCTTTTACCATTCCGCCCCAGGTTGGCATCGGTGGTTGCGCGCCAAATCCTAAAAAACTTAAACCTGCTTCTAATAAAATTGCCGATGCGAAGTTTGCTGCCGCCATCACAAACAATGGGCCTATAATATTGGGTAAAATATGTCTAAATATAATTCTGAATTCGTGATATCCTAATGCTTTCGCTGCTTCTACATATTCAATGTTTTTGATACTTAGTATTTGCCCTCTTACTAATCGTGCAACTTCTACCCACATACTTAAACCAATGGCAATAAACACTTGCCAAAAACCTTTCCCTAAGGCAAATGAGATGGCAATTACTAATAACAAGGATGGTAGCGACCAAATAACATTAATTAACCAACTTATTATTGCATCAATTTTACCACCGTAATACCCAGCTGTTGCACCTAAAAAAACACCTAGCAACATCGATATAATAACTGAAACAATCCCTACTGACAATGAAACCCTAGAACCCAATATCATTCTACTTAAAACATCTCTACCATACCGATCTGTGCCTAACCAATATTTCCTAGTGATTACTTCTTTGTGGTTTGTAACGTTGTTTGTATCAATGATTGGGATATAAGTATATTCTGACTCTTCGCCATACATCCAATACTCCAAAATCGATGGTTTTTCTACCATGTTTGATTTTTTTATTACACTAAACTGTACTTCGGAACCAGGAGGTAGGGTACTTATTTCTAAATGCATTTCATTAGCATTAGGACTATCATCAGGCATAATAAAATAACTCAAAACAGAAATAAGCAAGGTAAATAAGATAAGACCCGCACCAACCATGGCTAATTTATTTTTCCATAATTTTCGGTACACTCTTTTTAAAGGGCTGTCTATTGAGGTCATCTTACTGTTCGTCCTTTCCAAATATACGTCGAACTAAAGTTCCCTACAATACCAACAAACACTATATAGGGCGTATAAAGAAATTCTACCAATAACAGATATGGAAGCAATTTTTTATTACTAAAAAATCGAAGAGTTTGAAAAATTAAAAATCCATCAAATAAAAATTTTAATACTGCTGCAACAGATAAAAAAACAAAAAACTCTTTGAAAAAAAATGCTAACGGTAGCGCTACCAATAAACAGACATTTAACATAAATACAGAAGCTAACATCAAGCTGGTCCTGTAATCAAAAAAGATAGTACTTTTTGAAGCCCAACGTTTACGTTGTTGTATAAAACCTCTCCAATCCGATTTGGCGAAGGTTTTCACAATAGCTTCATCACTTTTCAAAAAACCAACAAGGCTAGGATCTTTTTTAAACACCTTATGTAGTAGCATTTCGTCATCACCACTGGCTACATTATCAATCCCATCATATCCTTTTATTTCATGAAATAGTTCTCTTTTGTATGCCATATTTGCTCCATTGCAAGTATTGGGCATACCATTTTTTATACACGCTGCCGCAGCTGCAATTAAAAACTGAAACTCTACCGTCTGCACTTTTTCAAACCAATTTTGTTGAAGATGATAACTCACAGGTGCGGTTATTAATTGTTTATCTTCTCTAATATAATACTCAACTATTTTCATCAACCAATGAGGCCCCACTCTACAGTCACCATCGGTAGTAACAATTAGCTCAGCGCTCGAATGTTGAACACCTAAAGTTATTGCTCTTTTTTTATATGCATTAATTTTTTCATTTACTTGCAAGTCGAGCACTTTAACATTACTATAATTAAGCTCTTTAATTACCTTCAGGGTGTCATCAGTAGAATCGTCGTTAATTACTAATACTTCTATGTAATCTTCTGGATAGGTTTGCGATTGTATATCGGTAAGTAATTTACCTATGTGCTCTTCCTCGTTACGAACTGGTATTATTATGCTGATGGTAGGGTATTTATTAAGCTTATCTTTCGATTGAAAGGAAGGAGTTCTTAACCAACCTACAATAAAATAGCCTACATAAAAAAGATAACTTATGAGTGAAAAACAAAAAATGACCAAAAGCATATTCATTCCGTTGAAGGCTTAATTTCTATGGCAAGATAAGATTTTATCTCTCAATCTTGTATCTTTACAAATAGATCCAAAGAACAAATTTTTGAAAGAGCAAATCATTTTAGGTGTCGATCCTGGGACTTCTGTTACAGGCTATGGCTTAGTTAAAGTAATAGGGAAAAGTATTGAATTGATTGAATTAGGAGTTATCAAAACAGGCAAGTCAGATGATCATCCTCTTAAACTCAAGAAAATATTTGAAGGCATTCTAGGAATCATTGAAAAGCATCACCCCGATTCGATGGCCATTGAAAGTCCGTTCTTTGGTAAAAACGTACAATCAATGTTAAAATTAGGTCGAGCTCAAGGCGTTGCCATGGCAGCTGCCATGTATCGAAACATCCCATTGTGTGAATACTCGCCAAAAAAAATAAAACAATCGATTACAGGCAATGGCAATGCTTCAAAAGAGCAAGTCTCATCGATGCTGCAAGCTTTATTGAAATTCTCCGGACATCCGGAATTTTTAGATGCTACAGACGGATTAGCAGCTGCTGTTTGTCATTACTTACAGAACGATATTTTACAGTCAACACCTAGAACAAAAAAACCTGTGAAGAAACACACAGGTTGGGAAAGTTTTTTATCTGAAAATCCAGATAAAATACTCAAGAAGAAATAGCATCTGCTATCTTTTTTGCGAGCACCTTAAATTCGTCCTCAACTAATTCTACGCGTTCTTTCGTAAACGACATATCATCAATCGTATTCATTGGAATAAGGTGAACATGTGCATGAGGCACCTCTAAACCTACTACAGAAATACCAATTTTTTTGCATTCTATCACTTTTTTCAATCCAGTGGCTACGATTTTGGAGAACAAAAAGAGTTTGGCATATTCTTCATTGTCTAAATCGAAAATATAGTCAACTTCATTTTTAGGAATACACAATACATGTCCTTTTACAACCGGACGAACATCCAAAAAAGCTAAAAAATCTTCCGTTTCTGCTACTTTATAGCAAGGAATTTCACCTGCAATAATTTTAGAAAAGATGGTACTCATTATCTAGATATTTCGATGATTTCAAATTCCATTGTGCCATTCGGCACGGTAATCTGCGCTTTATCGCCAACAGATTTACCTAATAAGCCTTGAGCTATAGGCGACTTAATAGAAATTTTGCCCGACTTTAAATCAGCTTCTTTCTCAGCAACTAATTGGTAAGTCATTTCAGCTCCATTTTTCACATTTTTAATCTTTACTTTTGATAGAGCCAATACTTTACTGTTATCGATTTTCGATTCATCAATTACGCGTGCATTCCCTAAAACTTGCTCTAGTTTTGCAATTTTTAATTCAAGCAACCCTTGCGCTTCCTTTGCTGCATCGTACTCTGCATTCTCCGACAAATCACCTTTATCTCTTGCTTCGGCAATTTGTTTTGAAATACTAGCTCTTCCTACAGTTTTCAACTGTGCTAACTCTTCCTTTAGTTTGTCTAATCCTTCCTGAGTGAAATAAGTTACTTCAGTCATATCCTTCTATTAATTTGTTTTCAATGAAATATAAAATAAAAGAAGACTGTATTTGCATACAGCCTTCTTTCTAAATAAAAATAATAAATATTATAAAGTAATACGAGCTCCAATTACATGCGTACCATCAAACACGTAGGTTGGAGAGTACGAGTAGTCGATGCCAAACGTAGCACCTTTATCGTTTATAGGCAATTCAAATGTTGCACCCATCGATAAACCTGTGTATACTGTTGGCGACAGATCTCTATTCGTGATATCAGACTGAGCGTTATAGCCAGCCCTTAACATCAAATACTTTTTGTAACCGTATTCAGCACCAAAACCAATTTGGTCGTTAGAGAATGCGTTAGAAGTAAAGTTTCCTAAAACTGTTATCCTATGATCCTCTGATGGGTATAAGTCATAAGACAAACCAATGTTCAATAATGAAGGCAATTGGTATGCTTGTGACTTTCTGTATCCTTCCACTGCGAATGGTAAGGTCGGGTCATTAAAGGTTGCCATCATACCGTCGCCTTGCATTACTAAGTCTGGTCCGATATTTCTTAAAGCAATCCCTAATTTGAATTGATCCTTGCTACCATTTGAATATTGAATACCCGCATCTAATGAGAATCCATTAGCACGTAAGTCTGCAATAGAATGTTGTATACCGCGAATAGCAAAACCCCCTCGAATGCTATTAGAGAATTCTTTCGCATAAGCAACCGCGAAGTTGATTAATTGAGGTGAGAATTTTCCAACACCGCCATCAGGACGATCAGTTGTAGTTACATCAATATCTCCAAAATTCATTGAAAAGATAGATACACCTATAATTCCATCGTCTGAAACTCTCTGACTCATACCAAATGCATTAATATTTACATCAGATCCTTTAAGCCATTGGCTACGAGAAAACACTACTTCCGTTCTCTTCGTATAAGCTAATCCTCCAACGTTTAAGTTCATGGCTTCTACACCACGAGCTGTTGAACTATTGAATCCACCAAAACCACTGCTTCTAGCCCATGGATTTATAAGCAATTCAGTTGCTCCACCTGTTCCAGCCCTTTCAGGGTTACCAGCAAACAATGTTGCTGGTAATAGTGCTGTAAGAACAGATATATATGTTATTCTATATAATTTTTTCATATCCATAATCTTTTAGTTTAAGCTTAGAAGTTAGTGAAATCTATTGGCCTCATTACTCCCATCCATTTAAGCGTTTTTTCTCCTACACCTGGGCAATTAACATGTATAATATATACACCGGTAGCGATTGGGATTCTATTCGCGTTTCTTAAGTCCCACTCAACAAATGTTTGAGCAGCATCTGATTTAGTGAAACGTCTTACCAATATACCACTGGTTGTATAAATTGTAACCGTTGCTTGGGCAGGTAAGTTCGTTACTCTCACCCTAAAGTCATTTCTATCTGGTTCGTAAGTTGAGTAAGCATAATATGGATTTGGCACAACATTGATTAAATCCATTGCTAGCTTCTTGTTAATTGCTTCATTGTCTGTAGCACCTTTTAACACCGACTTATCATTGAATGTGAATTCAGGGAAACCTCCGTTTGAACTTGTCGATGTTGTTGGGTAATATGGTTTAGACACTCTCAGCTTCACTTTAACATCAGTAGACAATAAAGTTTGGCCAGCTTTTAACACAGGTACGTTCACCCAATCAACCATACCTAATACTTGGTATTTCGCAGGATTACCTGGGTTATCAATGTTAGCACTTAAGATGCTGTGTATTTGATTACAGCCATCATATTTTCTACGAGTTACATAAATGAAGTGGCGACCACCTTTATTAAAGAAATCTTGATTAGACGTTGGATTCCACAACATGTCATTTCCATTTTCAGCTGGTAAATTAGAAGCTTCCGTGAAGAAAATATTTACACGTTCTCCTGTTTCTAGGTTAATAGCATAACCAGGGAACCTCGAACGCCCGATACCAAAGCCGATATCTTTCTTACGAAGGTTTAATTTTCTTTGCGCTCCTTCTGTACCTGCTTCTGTACCTGTACCTAAACCTGCCTCTAATACTACGCAATCAGACCATTTAGTTTGATCGTTTGTGAACACGATATCATAGCTACCTAATGAATCGAATTTAGAGTTATTAGCATTTTTAGATGCAGGATCTAATAAAGGCGTAGCTCTTGCATTTTCACTGCTTAATGATCTTAATAATTTATAAGGTGCCCAAGTTGAACCCAAGATATCACCATAGGCGTCGTTAGGGTCGTTCGATGGGTCACCACTGTTTAACCAACCTAACACAGTACCTGAGAATGGTGTTTTACCACTGAAACCACTGTACCATGCTTTGGTAGGATCTTTTAGCTCTAAAGATGAACCTAAGAAAGCATTGTTTTCAAGTTCAATTGCTTTAGCTTGTCCAGGTTTACCTTTAGTATTGTCCACAACAACATAAAAGCCTAAAGATGTTCTAGATTCTAATACTCTTGTACCATTTGGTAAAATTCTGAATCTTCTCTCTTCAGCAATTTGCTCGTTTGGAGTTAAGGTATTATTTGCGTCGTAGGTCGTATCTGAAATCATCAACAACGAATCTGTGTCTGCATCTCTTAACTGGTACGACTTCATGTCTGGAGTGAAACGAATTTTATAATTACGTTTTTGGAGTTTATTCGGATCAAAAACCTTTAAGAATACTGGACCATTGCCCGACTTATACGTTACAGGTACCCCCGAAGTATTCGCAAGAATAGCCGCTTCTGCCTCTGGAGTTAACTCCAAGCTCTGACCACCGTTACCAGCACCATCAGTTTTCGTTAATGGCATCGATTCTTCAAAGGTTCCATTGATTAATCCATTAATAACTTGCTTGCCAACAGTAACACTTGCCACCGTTGTGGAAGTTCTACTTGGTAAGTATTTAGTTGATTTAGCATTTTTAGAATGCGAATATGGTACTACTAAGAAATAATAGGTTTTACCATTAATAAATCGAGAATCAAATGAGGTAGAAAAGGCATCATTGGTCAATTTGAAAATGTGTCTGATACCTTTATTCTCTCCTTCAACCATAATTTCGGCTTGAGTGTTTTGAACCAAAGGATCAAATGCCTTATTTATGATAGTAGATACAGAATCTTGGATATCAACTTGAGCAATCTCAATTGCACTAGTCACATCATTTAATTGCGAAGCCGAAACAGTACCATCTCTCAATTGATAAATTTTATACCCTTGGAATTTGTAATTATAGATTGATAAATCTTCATTATCTAATTCGTTTTGGTTATACTTCTCCGTCTTATCAGTGTTCTGTAATGAGATTGTTATCGTTTGATCGCCTGGAATTAAAACAGTAGTAACTGGATCCGGACCGTTCGCTAATTTAAAGTCATTGTCGAATAAAATTTGTGCTTTATCGTCGGCAATAATACCGGCTGCTACTGAGGCAAATTGATCACCTGAACTAGCTCTCGCCCATACAGCACCGATAATTACTTCGTTGATTGCACCCGGATTTAAAGTAAATGGACCTGATGATTGAACCATACGTCTATCCCCTGGCGATTGAGTTTCTACCCAATTCGGACGACCATTTGGATCGGTTATGCCTGGAAATGCATAGTTGCATGGATCAGTACCACCTCTACCCGAAGGAGTACCATATGTTAAAGGTTGACCATCTGCCCAGAAACCTTTTAAGTATCTGTATAATTCTACAGCGTCTCTAGGGTCAGAGTCGATACCTGGTTGACCTTGGTTAGTAAACAAGATGAACGTAGACATAGGTAACTCTTTACCATTTTCATCTTTAGGACCCCTAAAGTAATCGATACCAAAAATAGGAGGAGTTGTTCCGTAACCTGGTGAAGCACCGTCTTCATCGTTGGCATCTGCATTATAAGTGTAGCCAAAACTTCTTGGTTTTGCTGCCAATGGACCAGCACCATCCGGATCTACTAAAGCCATATTACAACCTACATAGTCGTCATCAGCACCACCTAAGTCAGAGTCGGTAAATACTCCAAAGTAAGTATCATACAAAGCAGAAGACGCTCTGTTTGCAACACGATACTTGTAGAAAGTCATGTTATTAATTTCGTTTGATGTAGAGAATGCAAAAGCAGTAGCTTGTATCTCTAAACCAATTGGCTCACCTCCTGGGTAAGCAGTATGTGTATTACCTTTATCATTATATACCCACCAAATCATTTGATCTGGGCGTGCGCCCAATACTGCGGGGTCTAATGTAGGATAATCACCATTTGCAGGGGAATAAAATCCATCGCCGTCCGCATCATGGAAAGGGGCTAAGTACTGAGTTTCTCCTCTACTTGCATCACCATTACCTGGCCAAGCTAAGATCGATTGAGTCGCTTCTTTACCACCTTTAAATTCGATGATTTCTTTTTGTAAAACACTAAATTGTTTATCCCATAGAGTACAATCATCTTTATCGATATCTGCTGTTGATGTATCTAACGGACCTGGCCAGAAGTCGAGACCTCTTTGACGATAGGTTTGACCAGCTGTTTTCAACTGACCTCCATCATCAACCCCACCAAACCATAATGCCGAAGCAAACGAAGCATGTACACTTCGTTGACCCGCATCTACTTTTGGAATTTCGTACGCTGCGTTACGAGTACCAAACAAATCCCACCACATATCACCACCGTTAAATAATTTAGTTCTAACGTTGTTGATCGCTAGGTCGATTTGTGAACTCGGTGGGTCACAACCTGCAGCCACTTTCATCACTGTAGAATTTGGCTTCGGACCTGTTTTGCCAGTATAATACCTTGCAAAACTAACTCCTGAGCTAAGTAACAAGACAACCGTACCGATTGATGTTACTAGTAATGCTTTATTTATATATTTTCTCATTTTCTTTTTCCTTTCCATTAGAAGTTATAAATAGCACCTAATCTAATTACTCGTGGTAAACGGAAGTTATTAGGATCATTTACTCTAATCTTGTATAAGTCGATGTATGAATCGATGTTACCTGCAGTACCAATTCCATTCAAGAAATCAATCGACTGTGTTGATGCTAAGAATCCATCATCATCAGGTAAACCTGTAGCTGGGTAAACGTTAGCTACACGCTCTGTATTAAACAAGTTTTGCACCAAAAGGTAAACGTTTAAGGTTGTATTTCTACCTTTTCCTTCTGCATTTTTAGAAGTGATTGAAATATCCTTGTCCATACGTAAATCGATGTTATACTGCCATGGTAAACGCGAACCATTAATTTCACCAATTAATCTTCTGAAACGAGTATCGTCAGCAGCTAATATATTTTGCACTAAGTTTTGAGAAATTCTTGAGTATGGTGTACCCGAACCTGCTCTGAAAATGAAGTTAAGTCCTACATTTTCTAACACTTTTTGCATGCTAGCTGGACCAGTATACGATGTTCCTGAACCATAACGGTAATCGATCGTTGTTACAATGGTATGACGTTGATCGTAATCTAATGGTAATGCAATACGAATTGGCTCCTGCTCACCACTTGAAATTAAGTTAGCAGCAGAGTTAATATCAGAACCCGTACCGTTAGCAAATTGTAAAGTATAGGCAGCATTCACTTGAATATTGTTTGTTCTTCTCAAGTCATATTGTAAAGTGAAACCTTTGATTGTACCAAAGTCTCTGTTTTCGTATGTTAAATAAGAAGTTGGGAATGCAGTAGAAATTTGTACTTGTTGGAAATTATCTTTCAACTCTTTATAGAATGCTGTTAATGTAATAGCTGAAGTGTTTCCCACTTTTTGTTTGAAACCAAATTGGTAGTTAATCGTGCGTTCTGGTAATAAATCAGGACTAACAATAACTTGACCTTGACGACCTAATGATTGTAGATAATACGAAATTGGGTTCGAGAACACGTTTGCACGTGGGCGTTGTGTTAATACGTCGTAGTTAGCAAAGAAACTTGCCACATCCGAAATAGGGAATGAGAAAGCAATACGAGGCATAATTTGCGACTGTGGCTCGTAATCTTTAAATGCACCACTAGTTAATACTGGTTTATTTGCAGAGTCTAATGCTGAAGCTGCTAACCAAGGTGTTGGTCTACCAGTAGTTGCACTTCTAATTTCATTGAAATCTTGTACAACGTTCCCCTCTGCATCGTAGAACACATCTCCAGAGCGGAAACCTCTAATAGTACTTGCAGAAGTTACATCGTCAACGTACACAGTTGCATCAGCTGGAATGTTTGCTGGGCGTGATGCTAATTCACCTGCGGTACGAGTTTCATATAATGAATATTTATCTTTTAATACTTGTTGATTCGCATCGAAACGATCCACACGTACCCCTAAGTTGAATACGATATCTTTGAAGGTAAATTTATCTTGAATATAACCCGCAGTGTAGATTGGACGGAAAGCACCGATTGGTCTATTATTGACGTTCGCAGGATTTAAGAAATCTTCCATCGTAACGTTATCATTCGATTTTCTACCATCGTATGTGTAACCACTGTAAGTATATCCTAAACCAACTGGGTTAAACAAATCTAATAAGTTAGATGCACTGAACATATCTAAGCTAAACGTGCTAGGATCATATGCATCAACATCTACGAAGTCACCAGGATTTAACCCTAACTTACTACGTAAGTTTCTTGCAAACAAGGTAGTTGCATCATTGTAGCTGTTTTGAGTACCTAATGCAAAAGTGTTACCATTTATAACTGTAACCGATGGATCAGAAACGTTTAAAGTCATGGTATTATAATCAATGGCAGAATCATCCACTCTCAAATACGCGTTCTGTTGTTGACGCATGATGGTCCATAATCCTCTTGGGTTGATTCTGAAACGACTTTCAACTCGTTGCTCATACTCAATACCCACTTGAATTGCGTGACCCTTGATATCCGCTGATGCCATCGCAGTAACCCTGTACTGGTCGCTGTTATTGATATCATACACGTTTGAAATAGTTCCAGGTACGTTAAATAAACCACCATACACTTGTTGTGGTGTACCACCGTTTGCAATTCCAGTTAATGCAGTAAAGGTTGAAATATTAGTAATAGTAAATAAATCAGTTCCTGCTAACGCTTCTTGCTCGTTAATATAGTTAAGCAAGTTGGTATTGTATTGTGATAAATAAGGATTTAAAGTACCTGCAGTAAAGGTTAAACCTGAGTCAACTCTACCTCCAGTACTTGAAAATGCTAAGTTGGATCTGGTATATGTGTTACCATCAGAACCCATGAATGTATCCAATTTACTATCGCCATTTGCATCCGACAAACCTTGGAAGAAACGACGATCGGTATTGAATTGACCTAAATGTCCGTACTCGAAGAATCTATCTCTGTGGTTGATGTCTTGTTGTACTCTGTAGTCTCTAGAAAAATCTGCTTGTATAGTATAGTAAGCATTCTTTAACAAAGATTTTGAATCTTCGCCCGATTGGTTGAATTTTTGAGTATAACGACCATATACACGAACGTTTGTTCTGTTGAACAATGCATTGTTCTCAGAATTGAACAACATATTATTTCTGTTATACAATCGAGTACGTTGTGATGTACCGTTGATACCAATTGCGAAGATGTTATTTAAGTTAGGTTGAAAATCGATACGAGTACTGAAGTTCAAGTTTCTATTTTCGTTATCATCTTGAGCTTTTACTTTATCAATATCAGAAGCTCTAACATAATATGAAGTTGGGATTCTCACAATACCGCTTCTGCTTGGTGTTGGGCCAGGAATCGTAGTTAATTGTGTAGGATTAGCTCTGATAGCATCTAGATAGCTGTCTTTTGCTCTCCATGCTCCAACATATGAAGGATCTTGATCTCTTTTAGATTCTAATTCTAAGGAAGCAAAATATCCAATTAAAGGGGTTGGATTATCAGTTCCTTTATCTTTCATTACCAATGGACCACTAACGTTACCACTAACTAAGTTGTATCCGTATCCATCTAAAAATTCAGAAGTTACTGCTTCCACGCCTCCGTTGAATTTCTTTGAAGGACCTTTAGTTGTGATGGTTACGATACCACCCGTTGCATCACCGTACTGAGCCGGCACACCACCCGTAATTACTGTAATTTGTTCAATTGCACCTTGTGGCAAGTTTGTTACACCTCTAACCTTCACCCCATCGATGTAATAATCGTTAGCATCGGTACGTGAACCTTTCACACTCAAAGCTGCACCTTCATCTGCTTGGTAAACCCCTGCAGTAGTAGATACTAATGAGTTGATGTTACGTGTAGGCAACTTCACAATTTCAGCAGCATTCAAACTTCCTCCTGCGGTAGTGTTATCGATTTCGATTAATGGCTTAGCATAATCGGATACGGTCACCTCGGAGATGTTTCTCACACTTGCCGACATATCAAAATTTTGGTAGGTCTGCTTGTTCGCTGTTATGATTACACCATTGATCAAACGATCGTTGTAACCAATAATCTTCACACGTACATCGTACTTACCTGGAGGAACGGGTTTGATGACATAATTACCATCAAAATCCGACTGTTGCTGTGCTACTTTTGAACCTGATTGTTCAACTAGTATTACTGCAAACGGTATCCCCTCTTTTGTCTTTGAGTCTTGTATCTTACCACGTAATTCCCCTGCACCACTCTGTGCATATAGAGAACCACTTGCGGCAATAAATACCAAGACTAAGAATGCGTAGAACTTTCTCATCATAAATATTGATCTAAGGGTTTTTAAATTATATTAAACATAAAGATAATCGTTAAAAAACGTTATTTCCAAATAAAAGTAAGATAAATGTTACACTTTCATTAAATATTCTGCATACCATTTTTCTATATTTTTCGTTTTCAGCAACTTAGAACTTTTGACCTTCAAAAAGCAATTTTTGAACTAATACTTCGGAGATTCGCTCATACGATTCGTAGGTCCATCCTGCAATATGACTGCTTAAAACTACTTTATCCGAAGCTTTTAACCATTCTAATTCATTTTTCTCATCCTCCGTAAGACCATTAATTCTTTCGTTTTCAAGTACGTCCAAGCATACCCCCAATACTTTGCCAAGTTTTATTGCTTCAATTAAATCTGACGTTTTGATGACTTTCCCCCTTGAAGTGTTTATTAAAAAAGGCTTTTTTGATAGTGTATCAAAAAAGTGACGATTAATCATATGACTTGTTTCTGACGTAAGTGGAACATGTAAACTAATGATATCTGCCTCCTCTTGTATCCTATTTAAGGACGCTTCTTCGACAAATGCGTCCGTAAAATCAGACAAATATTTATCGTATGCTATAACCTTCATCTCAAATCCACTTAGTTTTTTTGCTAATGCCCTTCCTGTGTTCCCGTAACCAATAATTCCAATAGTTTTACCTTTTAGTTCATACCCTCTGTTCTCTTCTCGTAACCAAGAATTATTGCTAATTTCATTATTCGATTTTATAATATTTCTGATGAGCGCTAGTAACATCCCTATCGCGTGTTCAGCTACAGCATCTCTATTTCCTTCTGGAGCATTCAATAGTTTGATGTTTTTACGCTTTGCATATTCCTCATTAATGTTATCCATTCCTGCACCAGCTCTCGCAACGATGAAGCCTTCAGGCATCACATCCAACAGGCTCTCATCAATATAAAACCTTGAACGAACAACCAAAGCATGATACATTGGAATCTTGCGAATAAGTTCCTCTAAGCTGATGTTAATGTCATCATCTACCTGATGTCCTGCAGCCCTTAATTTTTGATGAAAAATTGGATGTAAATCGTCTATGGCTAATATGTTCATTTCGCTGAGATTAATTTACTAAGTTGAACAAAATCATCTACACTTAATCGCTCTGCTCTTAAATCGAAAACTGGTTCATTGATAATACTAGGATTTAGCATAGAACGCAATGCATTTCTGAGCGTTTTGCGTCGTTGATTGAAGGCCATTTTGACAATACTTTTGAATACTGTTTCATCTACTCCCTGAAAAACATCATCGGTTCTTCGCTGAGCTTTTATCACTCCCGACTTTACTTTTGGTGGAGGATTGAAAACCCCAGGAGCCACTGTGAACATGTAATCTACGTTATAATAAGCTTGCATCATCACACTTAATATTCCATACTCTTTTGTTCCAGGTTTTGAACAAATTCTTTCGGCAACTTCTTTCTGAAACATCCCCACAATTTCTGTTACAACATCAGCATAATCTAAGGCATGAAATAAAATTTGCGATGAAATATTATATGGGAAATTTCCGATGATGCTTAATTTTTCATTTATGCTAAACAAGGTGTCTAAGGGTAATTTCAAAAAGTCTCCTGAAATAATTTTTCCCATTAAGCTTGGGTATTTATTCTCTAAAAATGCAATCGACTCTATATCGATGTCTACCACCTTTAAATAAATGTTCGGATTTAAAATTAAAAAATCAGTCAACACCCCCATCCCAGGTCCAACCTCTATAACATTTTTTAATTCACTCGATTCTGCAAGTCCTGCTACTATTCTTTCAGCAATCTTTTTGTCGGTTAGGAAATGTTGTCCTAGATGTTTCTTGGCACGTACTTGCATACACTCTTAAATATTACTGACAATTTTAGTTAATTTGCAACGATTAATGAAATTGATAACAAACATGTCGAATCAGAACAAATTAAAAATAGGAGTTAGTTTAGGCGATATTAATGGAATTGGCACGGAGGTGCTCCTTAAAACCGTAATAGACACTCGACTTTCGGAGCTATGCACCATTATTGTGTATGGTTCATCGCGCATCACTTCCTTTCATAGAAAAACCTTGGGTATTCAAGATTTTAGCTTTAACATCATAAACGATGCACAACAAGCGAATGAAAAAAGAGCAAATCTTATTAATTGTTGGCAAGAAGATGTAAAGATAGAATTAGGCCAATCGACAGAATTAGCAGGCAAATATTCTTACGTAGCCTTGGAACGAGCGAGCAAAGATTTAAAAAATGGGAAACTAAATGCCTTAGTTACACTACCTATTAACAAACACAATGTAAAACAAGCGGGCTTTGAATTTCCAGGTCATACCGAATATTTGCAATCAATCGCTGAAGTAAAAGAATCGATGATGTTGATGGTAAACGATTATTTGAAAATTGGTTTTGTAACCGGGCATTTAGCCTTGAAAGACGTAGCACATGCGATCACTCAAGAGAAAATCATCCAAAAATTGGAGGTAATGCACGCATCCTTGAAGATGGATTTCGGCATCCGTAAACCTAAAATTGCGGTATTAGGCCTGAATCCTCATGCAGGTGATTCTGGAGCCATAGGCCACGAGGAAGAGAAAATCATTATTCCTGCGTTAGAAAAAGCAAATCAAAAGGGCATTATTACCTTTGGTCCCTATTCGGCCGATGGGTTCTTCGGGAACCATCAGTATAAACAATTTGATGCAGTATTAGCTATGTACCATGATCAAGGCTTAATCCCTTTCAAAAGTTTATCCTACGAAAATGGGGTAAATTTCACGGCAGGCCTCCCCTTTGTACGAACCTCCCCAGCTCATGGAACAGGTTACGACATTGCAGGCAAGAACCTAGCGAATGAATCGTCGTTTAGGGAATCCATTTACAAAGCCATCGATATCGTACGTAAAAGAGATGAATTCGAGGACTTGAATTCCAACCCATTGAAAATCCATAAGTTGGCTAGAGACCGCGGGGAATAGCTTTTTAAAAAAAACGTTTCCATTTCCATTTTTTTTTATACATTTGCAGGCTCTTAAAAATTAGAAATGAACAGGCTGAAATTATTTTCAATCCCGTTTACTAGCTTAAAAAATGGTAAACACTCATTCGATTTTAAGATTGATGATTCGTTCTTTGTTGATTTTGAATACTCTCCGATCAAAAAAGCCTGTATACAGGTAGATTTAGAGTTCAATAAACAAGAGACCATGTTTGTATTGGATTTTGTATTGAAGGGAGAAGTAGAACTGACATGTGATCGCTGCAATGAAGAATTTAGAAGTCCTTTTCACACCAATGAAAGGCTGATTTTTAAATTTGGAGAGGAAAGTGAGGTAGAAACGGAGGAGATTATCATCCTATCTAGA
>JACCDW010353901.1_pt1 | contig 16100 bp, 28 predicted proteins | sample 7449781 | NCBI WGS metagenome assembly JACCDW01 (sample SAMN15323449, study PRJNA562643) | freshwater metagenome | isolation source: river surface water | place: USA:Blue River Watershed | collected 2017-08-18
AGCCGCGCAAACGCGCCTTCAATGCAGGAGACTGCTGCCACATAGCCACCGCGTCACGGAACAAGACCATCGCTTGATCTTTTTTCGTGGCAGCCGCATAAATTTCGGCGCGCGGCTCGTTATCAGCCACTAAGCCATACATGCCAATGCCAGCAGCCAGCGGACTCTTTCCGCTCCCCTTGGCCGTCTCGATGAATGCCACCCGAAACCGCCGCCAGCCGTCTGAGCCCTTCCAGCCAAACAGCGATCCGACGATGAATTGCTGCCAGTCCAGCAGCTCAAAGGGCAAGCCCTCAAATTCGCCGCCGTTGAGCACCAGCACATCGCGAAAAAAGCCAATCGCACGTTGCGCAGCTTCTACATCGAAGTACAAACCTCGCGCATGACAGCTTTCAAGGTCTTTCAAGTGCCGGGCGCAGGCATCGCGCACATGGGGCCCAGCGATTTTTTTACCAGCCGCCACCGCCTGGGCGTAGCTGGTCACAGGATCAGTGGAAGTAAGCCTCCGACTTGTCCTTTTTAGCGTCACTTGGGAATAACTCTGCTTGTGGATTCAACTCAACACGGGTGCGATCTTGCGGCGTACCGCCAAACTTTCCCAACCAACCGGCCATTTGCTTGCTGGCCATGCTTTTGACCATGGCCCAAGGATTCAGATGCTCCCCCGTAGACACCGGCTGCCCACTCTCCTTATCAACCACCATCTTCACCTTGACGTCGTCTTCACCCGTTTTGGCAACTGCTCGGCGGTAATCAGAGGCCGCCTGGCACAGCGCGGCAAACGCCAGCACATCAATCTCAGTCAGCAAACGGGCCTTCCGAAACTTTGGCGCTTCTTGCAACCACACCACACGGGCGCCTTCGCTCAGCCAATCGGGCGGCGTGAGGTCAGCCAAATAATCCGGGTCCGGTTCTTTGGTTTTTTTTGAGCGCTTACCCGGATTGCCCATGGCATCCTTTGTGGCACTCGGTATTTTTGGTCTTGCCATGATGGGTAAATCCTCTGCATTTCCTAACCCCTCCCCCCTATCCATTTCGCGGTATTGCGCACGAAGGTAACCGGTCGGTTTAGAAGGGGTGGGCCTGGACTTTTTCACCCCCCTCCCCTTCGGTCAGGGACGGCGGGACCAGTGATGATTGGGGTCGAGTGGTAGGCCATCGAGACCGCATCCGACAACAATTCCAGTTGCTTCTTGGCGTTTCTTGGCTGAGTCGTGACATGTCTTGCAAAGCGACTGCCAGTTGTCTCGCTGCCAAAAGAGGGTCATATCACCCTTGTGCGGAACGATGTGATCGACAACAGTTGCCGGAACAATGCGCCCCAGATCCATGTGCATCTTGCAAAGCGGATGGGATCGAAGGAATCCTTCGCGTGCCCGCTGCCAACGGTAGCCATAACCGCGAGCCGTGCTTGAGCCTCGATAACCGTCTTTACTCATCCTGGGCAAAAATAGAAAAGCCCCGACACGGGGCGGTGTGGCGGGGCTTGGACGGTTGCGCGTCGGGCTTTGGTATTCAGTTGCATGACTGTTGCCAGAGCTTGCCTGAAATGTACAGGTAAAGTCTATGTACTCAAACCCCCTGCCGTGGCGCGATCAGCATGCCCCACCAAGTCCACCTGGTGCACGCCTGTGCGCTTGCATGGCTTTGGCTTGAGCTTCCTCCCTTGCATGGAACCACAAGGCCAGAGCGTGATCTGAGGCATCGAGGTGGGCTTTGATGGTGGACTCGGCTTTGTGCATGAGTGTGGCCACTCGCTTGATGTCGAGGCCTTGCACGTAGTAGTGGGTCAAGGTCTTGTGCAGATGGGGGTGAGTGAAGCGCAGGGACTGCACGGCGGTGTCGGTCAGGCTTGCATCGCCATCGCTCAGAGCTTGCGGGCCCATGGCCCCGCTGCCCACACGCAAAAAGGAGGACTTCTTCGGGTAACCCAAGGAGCCAGACTCACGCTCACGCGCCCAACGAGCCCAAGCCTCCAGGCGTTGACGCACCCAATCAATCCTCGCCATCTTCCATCCCCTCATTTTTAGCCGACAAAGACTCCTGCTCAACCTCTCGCTGAACGAGGGACCCAGCCCGACCACGAAGCCCCTTGCCAGCCGTTGCAGATCGCGCATCCGCTCGGATTTTGGCCATGCGCTCCAGCACTTCAGGCGAAGGAGTCCCCGCCTTGACTGGCATTTGCGCGATCAGTTCACGGGTCTTGTCGACAGCCGATGGCACAGCCGACTGAGCGCCTGCACCCGGCAAACCCACAGCCACCGCAGCCCGCCAGCCCCGCAGCCACTTGCTCAGCCTGGGCCTGAAGCGGCCTTCGTCGCGCTGCCACTGCGGATTCGAGCTGACCTCAGCCCGCAGATCGGCCAGCAAACGCTTGGCCGAGGCTGAATCTGGGCCGATCTTGCCCAGCTCGGACAGCACCGCACGGGTGTCGGACGTGCTGTGGCAGCCGTGGGCTTCGATGATCTTGGCCAGCAGGTCGTTGATGTCGAATTTTTCAGCCTCTCCCCCGGTGGGGGGTAGGGGGGTATTAGGTTCTATGACGGTTAATGACGGTTGGGGTGCAACAGCTATTGCACCCTTTTGCGCAACAGCTGTTGCACCCTTTAGTGTTTCCGGTTGCACCCTTTGTGGGTCCATAAAGGGTGCAATATTTGCACCCTTTATAGCCTCAGATTCAACCCCAACACCCACATCCAAACAATGATTGTCAGCGCTCTTAAACTCCCACGTTGGCCGCTGTTCAGGCAGGGTCCGTGAATCGTATGCTGAGATAAAGTCTGGATGAATTCGGTACTCGCGTGCATGCCCACGCCCACCATGCGCATGCTTGACCAACACCAACCAACCCCGCGCCATCATGCGCTTGAGCTGGTACTGAATGGTGCGCTCGCTCTGGTGAGTTTGACGCGACAGGGTAGCAACGCTTGGGAAGATACTGCACCCGTTGTCGTGCGCATTGTCAGCCAGCTTGACGGCCAGCAGCTTCTCGCCACCGGGGAACGGGTAATGGTCAAACACCATGCCCACCAATTTGCCGCTCATGGCATCAACCCCCGCCACGGCGAAGGCTCAGCCCATGCCAGGCCGCGACGAATCAGCGAGGCCAAGGCCACAGAGCAACCCACACGCCCAGCAATGACGCGCAGGGGCTCGGTGCTTCGACGAATCTCTTGGGCCTTGGCCGGGGTCATGACAAGGCTTGCTTTGCGCCGCGCGTGCGAAATGGCATCACGCCACAGAGCATCAGACACATGAACTGGTGACGCGGGACGCAAGACAAGGTGCTCAGGATTGACGCAATGCTCATGATGTGCACAGCGCGGACTGAATCTGCGCCCAGGCGTGCGGCCATGCACCAGCCGGTAGACCAACCTGCGCGCATCAAATGCATGTTGACGACCACGACCGCTTGTCAAGATGGCGGTCAAGCGCCCCTTGTTGACGGCACCGCACCACAGCCAGCAATCACACTCACCAGGCACAACACGGGCTTGCACCCACTCCAGCGGCAACAGCCGCAGCTTCTCTGATAGCCAAAAAGGCACTGAACTGGTTGACACATCCGCCCCTAAAAGTCACTCAAGCCCAAGCGCCCTGCAAGGCCTTGAAATTGAAATTGGATTCATTGCATAAGCACCCCTGCGCTGCACGTAGCGGACAAAGGGGCGCGTATTCGCCCACAGGGCGATTGCGATAAGCCACAGAGCGCTCACGCACCAAAGACAAAACGCCATCGCGGCGCATGTTTTTGACCGCAATGCGAGCGGCTGACTGACCCACACCAGCGGCGCGAGCCAACTCCCGCAAAGTGGCGGCACGGTCGCCCATATTCAGATCGAGCGCGGCTTGCAGCAAAGCGCGGCGCACCTCGCCAACTGGGCGGCCACCTGCTGGTGTTTGCATGGGTTTTGGATCTGTCACGCCTCGTCTCCAAAAAGCAGTTCAACTGGATTGGTGATGCGTTGCATGGCCGCTTCATAAAGCGTGACCATGGCTTGAGCCTTGATCGGGTCGAGGCACTTGTATTGGACTGGCACCACCTTGAGGCCAATGACGGCCAGTAGCTTGGACAGCGCCTCGATCTGACCGTCTTTCATGCGCGAGACCGACGACTCAGACACGCCCATGACAGCGGCTGCATGGGCTTGGCCATGCTCTGCAAGCGCGTGCAGGATGGCGCGCTCGATCTTGCGGGACATGTCAGTCACGGCAGCAGACACTTCAGGCATGCAAACACCTCATGAAATACAGCGCAGACACAAAGGCACCCACCGCCCCGGCGCAGCCAACAGCGCAAACCTTCCCGCTTGCGCAGACAGCGGCAGGGAGACACCCACTGGTGACAACAACGGCAGCCCGGCTTGGATGGCGGCGGGTGAAAAAGGCGGGCGCGGCCAGACGGATACGATTGGGCTTCTCACCACCAAACCGCAAACGAAAGGACGCGCCCATGACAAACGAGGAAATCGCCACCTGCAGCGTGGAAGGCTGGCAGGTTGGCTTAATTGCTTCAACACAATCGGTCATTTTTCGGATCGACTATTCAACGCACGCACTACAGAGCGGACTCGCTCCAGATCAGACGCCGGCATTGGTTTTGACCGCTCAAGCAGCAATAGAGCTGAGCGAGGCACTACAGCGCAACGCACGCGCTGCGATGCTGGGATCACATGGCGCTGGGCAAACAAAGCATTGATCACATCAAGCCCCCTGCCCTTCATGGGTAGCTGGAGTGGGCGCAGCCAGCTCGGGCCAGATCAGGTGCCAGTCGTCGGGGAAAAGGTCTTGGCGGGTGACTTGGCCCTGGGTGAAAAGCTCGATGGCAGCACCATGCACGATGGGCACCCGGCGCTTGCCAGTGACCCACTCAGAGACCACGGGCGACTTGACCCCAAGGTTTTCGGCAAGCCGAACACGCCGACCGGATACGGCATTGAGCCACTCAATAAATTTGTCCATCCGCGCATGATAAGGCCAAGCCTAATACATTGCAATAGGTATTGCCTAAAAGGCAGCGAAGCATGAAAAATAAGGCAATGCTTGAAGGTAAAGAACTGGGCGCGGCCATCACATCCGCTATGGATAAAAAGAACGTAGGTCCTACGGTCTTGGCCGCTGTTTTCGGCATCAAACCCCCATCGGTCAGTGACTGGAAGACACGCGGATGCGTCAAAAAGAATCACTTGCCCAAACTCATTGCATATTTCAGCGATGTCGTAGGCCCGGAGCACTGGGGCCTGAGCTCGTCAGAAAACCCCTTTGCGGTTCCGCCAAACGCCCAAGAACCCTCCCCAAACTACCTGTTACCCCATCCAGGCAACAACTACAAAGTAGCACTGGAGACACTTGCCGCTGGGTTGAGCGAATTGGATATGGCGGGCCGCGAACGCATAGCCCCAATGTTTGAGAGCTTCGCCAGGTCGCCGGGACCCGTATCAATTCAAGACATATTGGAAGTGCTCAGAATGAACAGAAAAAGCCGAGACCCCGAAAGCCTCACGCTGGCAGCGTGAGGGCAACGTCTTTTTTTTACCCAAAAAATTAACTTAATTGCTATTTTCCATTTTTAATTAGTAAAAATGATCGTTAAGTGCAAACTCAATGAACCGCCCGCATTGCCAGAAAAGCATGCAGATCGGTGGTGCGGCAAGGACATGGGATTGATTGCCGCATGGCTGCGAGGCATCGAAAAACGGGATGAGTCGCCCGAGCTTGCAGCTCAATGCGCAAAAGGGGAATTACCCGTACTGGCTTGGAAAGGCGGCTGCCAGCGCTACATCAAGAGCGGCAAAACAGGAAGCCTCCTTTACCTCGCCACTTGGCAGGGCTTGAGAGGCGAAGACCTGCACGTCGACATGGCAAGCGAGCCCGTTATGTATTGCTCCAAGACAAGCACACAAGTCATTTTTACTTTGGACAAAAAAAAACTACTCAAGGAAGAAGATGATGGTAGCACTGGGGATTGAAAAATCAATGGCACGGCACCGCACAAACGTGGCCATGGAACACCTTTTGGGCATGGTCCAAGGCATGCTGGCAGACGGCCACTTGCACGACATGGAGATCAAGCTCCTATCGACTTGGCTCGATGCGAACGATGATGTGGTGCAAATGTGGCCGGCCAGCGTTGTGGCGCAGCGAATCAGAACAGCACTCCAAGATGGACACATCAGCGAAGAGGAGCGTATACACCTGACCCAAACGCTTGGCGACCTGCTGGCAAACGACTTTGCCGAGACCGGATCGGCCACCGCCGAACCCACCCGCCTGCCCGTGACCGATGACATTCATGTCGAGGTCCGTGATGCGGGTTTTTGCCTGACGGGGGAGTTTGCATTTGGCACCCGCAACGCATGCGCCAACCTGACCGAAAGGGCGGGCGGCATAGCGGTAGACAACGTGAGCAAGAAAGCACGCTACCTGGTCATTGGAAGCCGCGCCTCACCAGAATGGGCCCACACCAGCTACGGACGCAAGATCGAGCGCGCCGTGGAAATGCAAACACAGGGCCACGCCATCTACATCATCAGCGAGCAGCGCTGGTTAAAAGCGCTTGACACATCAACCCACTGAGACACGACCATGGCCATCGCACGATTGATTGGACTCATACTCCTCACAATGTTTACCTTTGCCGCTGGCAGCGGAACAAACACCGCCGCAGCCATTGCTGGCACAGTATTTTTCCCATCGGCGCTCTGCCTGTATTTTTTGCCCAGCATAGAGGCCCGAATCAATCAGCAACCCAATGCCATGTCCATCTTTTTGGTCAATCTATTTTTGGGCTGGACGCTGATTGGATGGGTCGTTGCCATCAGCTGGGCGCACAAAAAACCAAGCATTGCCATGCTGCAAAACCCAACCAACTCAGACGCACGAACTTGCCCCTTTTGCGCTGAACCCATCAAGCTGGCAGCCATCAAATGCAGGCATTGCGGCAGCGATCTGAATGCGCACTGAACACAGCCGAAGCCCCACAACGCAACACCCCAACACGCACAAAATGGCAACACAACCCGGACAAAACGACGGCCCAGATGAGCGCCGTGATCAACAGCCACAAGACAGGCCGATCAGGCCTCAAAGGTAGGTAAACACCAGCCAGGCCACCAAGCCAAAAACAGGCGTGGCAGCCATGGCTTTGTAGACCTGGTCAATGGCATCAAAGGCAGCCGAGCTGGCCGCGATGTATTCGGCCTGGGCGCGACCAGCCGAACCCACTGCATTGAGTTTGAGCTGGTGCAGCACATCCACACCGTCTGCCTGGGCAAGTTTCCCCTCGGCCACCAGCTCATCACGGTAGCGGCACCATTCTTCGTGCGACTTGAGGAGCCGCGGGGATGCCCAAGACCGAACAACCGATGAGCTCAAACCCTTAAAAGCAAGCCAAGCCGCAGCCACAAACCAACACGCAGCAGCAGCCAACAAGACCACAGCCAAGCCAGCATTGGCGGCCCAAAGCGCCAAGCCCAAAGACCCCATGCCTGCCCCACCCGAGAGCAGCACCAACAACAAGGCATGCGCCCGGGCACGTGAGAGCTGAACACCCTCAAGACTGAACGCAGCAGACTGCTGACTGCCTTGCAAGATGAAGTCAATTTCGGCGGGGCTCATGTCTACATTCTCATTCATTTAGGAACTCCAACGCCCGCACCACGCGGGTTTTTTTTCGCCCAGACCATTCGGGCGTGGCAATATTTTCGCATGAAATTAGGCTTGGCCTATTGACATAAATTAGGCCAAGCCTAACAATACACCCCAATCGCACACCCAGCGACACAAGCGGCCCCGAGGCGATCAACACGGGACGGGCCACAGATGCTGAGGTAAAGGCGGCTTGAGGGGCAATGGCTCCGGGGCTGGGTGGGCGGTGAAGAACTGTCAATCCCAACCAGGAGCAAACATGCAAACCACCACCCTCTCAACCCTGCCCGTCTTGGGCGCACCGCTTGACGGCGGCATCTTCATCGGCCTTGTTACCCAGCCCGACGGCGCCCACGCCGCAGTGACCCTGCTGCCCGACCGCGCCACCGGCATCAACTGGAAAGCTGCAACCGATTGGGCCAGCGGCCTTAACGCCCAACTGCCCACGCGCCAGATGATGTGCGCCATTCGCGCCAACACCCAAGACCGCCCGCAATCTGGCTGGCACTGGACAAGCGAAGAACACAAGCTTGACGCCTCTTTCGCCTGGAATTGCTACTTCCTCGGCGGCACCCAGAACTTCTACCTCAAGAGCTACGAAGGCGCGGCTGTCGCCGTCCGCTTGATTCAAGTTACCGCTTGATCCTTCAATCCTTTTTTTAACCAGAGGCACAGACATGACCTACCGCGAAGCCTTTGACGCCACAGGCCACCCACGCCAGCAGCCCAGCCTGCGCCGCCAATACCGCCGGGTGCTGATGCGCTGGCTTGGCGTGGCGTTTGCCGTCATGGCATGGGCCGCGGTGGTGGCTTACCTGGACGGAGCCAAGCCATGATGACCGCCACCGGCATGCTTTTTTTGAGCCGAGGTGGTGTGCGCCTGACGCACGATGGCAAGGGCGAGCCCACGTTGACGTTGCAGTGCGTTGACCGCATTGCCAACTACCAGGTGGAGCCTTGGGCGCTGTTCTGGAAGGGACAAGCCGCCGCCGACTTTTATGCCACCCACGGCGACAAGCTGACACCCGGCACACCCATAGTGGTGCAAGTGCAAAACCTTCGCTCGCACACCACCGGGCGCACGGTAGAGATCACCGCCCGAGTGACCCAGCTGACCTTGGCGCCCGCAGCACACCCCAAGACCGAGGCAGCATGAGAACGACCAAACGCCCCGCATGGCTTGGCTATTTGGCAAAGCGCCCCGCTTGCTTTGAGCCCATTGAGTGGGTGCAGTGGCGCAATGCGGCGACATGCCCAAACCTTGTGCGGCAGCCGCCACAAAGCCCCTGCGAGGACTGCACACCCGAATACCAAGCCGCCATGTTGACCGCCAAGCGCTGCGAGCACCCCGAGGCCACTTTTGAGCGCGATGCGCAGGGCTTTGTGCGCGGCGTGCTGCCGCCAACGGCTGCCGAACCCACCGCAAAAACCCCGCCCACAAACACAAAGAAAGGCCAAAAATGACCATCGAAATCAGCACCGAGGTGGCGTCGATCGCGCAAATCGAGGCCCGCGCCAAAGAAGCCGCGCGGCAGTACGACAACCTGATTGACGCCTGCCCCTACCCCCTGCACAGCACCAGTGCACGCGTGTTTGCGCTGGCATTTGAAAAGGCCCGAGCAGAAATCACCGGGCAGGCCGCATGACCGCCGCGCACACCAATGCCGCCCTGCTGCTGCTCAGCACATTCGCCCTGGTGTTTGCACTGGGACTGCAGAGCCAGCTGGTCAACAACGGGCATTTTGCAGGGGCCTTCTTCAACTCACTGGCCATCGGCACCGCCAACCTCGTGCTGTTCAAGCTGGCCCCAACGGCCAGCGGTATCGAGATCGCGGGCTACCTGATCGGCGGGCCGTTCGGCATCGTTTGCAGCATGTTCGCCTACCGCTGGATGCAGCGCCATTCCAAATTTTTCACCACCACCAAAGGAGCCTCTCGTGTCTAACCAAGCACAAACCCAAACCACCGCCGCAGCAACCGATGTGAGCGAATTCATCACCGATCTGGACGGTGGCGTTTTCGACCGCAAGCTGTCGATCGCCCTGTCTCAAGTCGCCGCATCGGTGGTTGACAACAACCAGGCAGGCGAAGTCAACATCAAGCTGCAGTTCAAGCGCATACCGGGCACCACCCAGGTGCATTGCGCCCACACCCTGAAATTCACCCGCCCAACGATGGACGGCAAGGCCAGCGAAGAAGAAACCCGCACCACCGCCCTGCACGTTGGCAAGTTCGGCAAGTTGTCGCTGGCCCCAGAAAACCAACTGGCCATGTTCAACAAGACCGGCGAGACAACCACCAACTGAATCACACCCCCACCTCTATCTTCAATTTTTTAACCCCCCGAAAGGAACACCATGTTTGACAAAGAAGCCATCGACGCCCTGCAAGAGGGCGCAGCCATCCAGCAAGCCAGCAAAGCCGTTGTTACGGCATTTAAAGAAGGCAAAGCCATCGCTGCATTGCCGAACGATTACGCCTTGCACGACCTTGAAAAGCACCTGCCAACACGTCGCCGCGCGCGGGGCGAGATGATCACTCAATCTATCGCGTCGTTCAGCGCATACACATTGGCACACGCAGAAAAGGCGGCATCCATCTTCATCGACCAAGCCGCATTTAAGGCCGTGGCCGTGCTCAATTTGGGCAATGCAGACGCCCCAGGCCATGCAGACAACAAGGCCGTGCTGGCACCACAAAAAACCGCCGCGTACCATGCCCTGATCAATACAGCCACCGGCAGCCAGCTCTCACAACTCACTGCAGCCGAGTTCATGGAGGACTGGTCCGGGCACCTAGAGTTTTTTGACAGCAACGGCTCTATCACCCCCCCCAAGGCCGTGGCAGCCATTCGCAAGTTGAGCATCGAGGCGATGCGCAAGCTCGAAAGCAGCGAACAATCGCTGGGCGCCAGCCGCAGCGCTTTTGAATCGGTGCAGGCAACCAGTGCCGACCCCATTCCAACCACCATTTACTTCACCTGCAAGCCCTACGCCGACTTGGCAGAGCGCCAGTTTGTGCTGCGCTTGGGCGTACTGACTGGCGGAGACAAGCCAGCCATCAACCTGCGCATCGTCAAAGCCGAAGAGCACGCTCAAGAAATGGCCATTGAACTGTCCACACTGGTGAGCCAGTCTATGGGCACGGCACAAATCCCCGTGCTGTTGGGCTCGTACAGCAAGAGCTGATTTTTAAGGGCCAAAAGCGGATGCTGCGAAAAGAAAACGAGGCGCCGACCTCTATGTCGGCCGCAGACGCAGCGAGTAGGCCCGCCACCCCATCTAAATACCAAGGACCACGATGAACACCACCAACACCATCAAGTTTTCCGAACTGCCCGCCATCGGCGCAGCGCTTGGCGGCGGCATTTTTGTCGGCGCGATCACCCAACCAGATGGCACCCATGTCGCCGTGGCATTGCTGCCAGACCAAGCCAAAGACGTGACTTGGCAAGCTGCCATGGATTGGGCCAAAGCGCAAGACGCCCAGCTGCCCACGCGCCCCATAGCAGCCCTGATTTTTGCGAACACGCAAGACCGCCCGCAATCTGGCTGGCACTGGACGTGCGAAGAGGTCAAAGACTACGCCTCTTTCGCCTGGATTTGCAGCTTCAACGACGGCGGCCAGCTCAACCTCCACAAGAGCTACGGGGGCGCGGCTGTCGCCGTCCGCTGCATTCACATCACCGATTAATCCTTCAATCCTTTATCCCGGAGAAACCATGAGCACCATAACCATTCCCATCGAGCTGGAACTCACCCCACGCAGCAAAGCCGTGATGGATGCGCTGTACAAAGCCATCTCACCACAACACCAAGCGCCCGAGCCCACAACCGGCATTGAGTTGCACCCCGGCGAGCATTACGCAGGCGTGGTGCTGGATGCCGAAGGCAAAGTCATGCACCACTTGGTGTTGATGGCCAGCAAGCCGGAAGGCAAGCTCAGCTGGCAAAACGCCATGGACTGGGCCACCAGCGCAGGCGGTCACTTGCCCACCCGGCAAGAGCAAGCCCTGCTTTACGCCAACTGCAAACCGCATCTGCAGCCTGTCTGGCACTGGTCCTGCGAGTCGCATGAAGAAGACGCCTCTTACGCCTGGAGTTGCAACTTCGGCGACGGCCTCCAGTACGGCCACCCGCAAGAGCTACGAAGGCGCGGCTGTCGCCGTCCGCAGATTCTGAGTCCTTCAGTCCTTCAATCCTTTTGAGTTGAACGCCACCATGGCACTGCACACCGATCTACCCATTTACCGCACAGGCGTGCGGCTGCTGGACTTGGCCATCAAGGCACAAGTGCAAATGCCGCGCACGGTCAAGCGCGCATTGGGTGAAAAAATCACCCAGCACTGCGTTGACATGCTCGACCTGATGGCCATGGCCAATGCCACGCAGCGCCATACACGCGCAGAGCACATTGATGCGCTGCTGACCAAGCAGCGTGCCATCACGGTGTTGCTGCGTGTCAGCCACGACAGCCGATACATCTCGCCCAAACTGTGGGCGGATTCGATTGAGCTTTTGGGCGGGATCGGCAAGCAGGCGGGTGGCTGGCTTAAGACAACCAACAGGGCGCCTGCAGCATGACGGTCAAGGCCATCATGCCCGTGCGCACAGTGAATCTGGTCGCGCCCCTGGCCCACAAGGCCACGGCCATGCACACCACAGAAACAACCGCGCCCGAGCGCGGCATGTCTGGTGCAGCCGCCAGCCTGATCGGCGCAAGCCTTCGGGGTGGCAGCGTGTCAAGCGCGATGGGTACGCCTCTTACGCCTGGAATTGCAACTTCAACAACGGCAACCAGAACAACAACCACAAGAGCTACGAAGGCGCGGCTGTCGCCGTCCGCAGATCCACACCTGTTTCACCAACTGGTGCAAGCCTACCTTGATTGCCGACGCACAAAACGCAACAGCGCCAGTGCATTGGCTTTTGAGGCCCAGGCTGAGCACAACCTGCTGCAGCTGCACGATGAACTGGCCGCAGGCACCTACCAACCCGGCCAGTCCATTTGTTTTGTCATCACACACCCCAGGCCCCGCGAGGTTTGGGCAGCGCAGTTTCGCGACCGCATCGTGCACCACCTGCTTTACAACCAAATTGCGCTACGCTTTCATGCACGGTTCACGGCTGACAGCTGTGCTTGCATCCCCGGGCGCGGCACTCTTTATGCCGCCAATCGGCTGGAGCACCAGGTGCGCAGCATCACCCACAACTGGAGCCAGCCCGCGCATTACCTGAAGTGCGACTTAGCCAACTTCTTTGTCAGTATCGACAAGGCTGTTTTGCTGGGCCAGCTGCAGCGCAAAGTGCATGAGGCTTGGTGGATGGAGTTGGCCACACTGGTGCTGATGCACGACCCGCGCAGCAATGTGCGCGTGCATGGCAGCCAAGCCGAACTGGCACTGGTGCCGCCCCACAAAAGCCTGTTCAACGCACCCGGCGGCCACGGCCTGCCAATAGGCAACCTGAGCAGCCAATTTTTTGCCAACGTGCTACTGGATGACTTGGACCAGTTCGCCAAACACAAACTGCGTGCGTCGCACTATGTGCGCTACGTGGATGACTTTGTGCTGCTGCACCAGTGCCCGCAATGGCTGAATGCCGCCCGCCGCAGCGTTGAGGGCAAGCTGGCCGAACTGCACCTGCAGATCAACCCACGCAAAACAGTGCTGCAGCCCGTGGCGCGAGGCATTGACTTTGTGGGGCAAGTCATCAAGCCATGGCGACGCAGCACCAGGCGCAAGACGCTGCACACCGCCTTTGACAGGCTGGTTGACATGCCCACTGAAGACCTGCACCAGGCAGGCAACAGCTACTTTGGGTTGCTGCGCCAAGCCACCCACAGCCACTACGACCGAACCCGCCTTGCAAAGCTGTTGCTGCAGCGTGGGCATGCGGTCAAAGCCGACATGACCAAGATTTACCCCAAAAGGAAAACCGCATGAGCGCAGCCAAAATTCATCTAGCCAAGACCCTGTGCGCGATGCGCTGGATTGCCCTGCTCACAGGCCGCAAAGACATTGCCAAGGCCATCGAGCACGATCAGGCGAACATGAAGAGTAGCACCCCATGAGCCGCAACAAAAAAACCCGCAAACCCTGGGCTGAGCGACATGCGCAAAGCGTACGCGCCAAGACAAGAGCGCAGGCGGTTGAGCAGATTGTCACGCGGGCAGAGGCTGAGTTTCAAAGCCAAATCACCACCGTGCGCGTGCGACTGATGATGGCCGAAGACGGCGAGGATGCAACCGAGCTGCTGGCCATGCTGGCCGTGGTCATCGGCACACCCTGCGACTACGGAGCACTGGTGCATGGCCGAACGCAATGGGTGAGACAACTACACGGCGCACTTCGCACCATCCAAAACATGTGCCTGGACGGCTACCACTGGCAAGCGAAATACGCACTGGCCATTGACAACGCCGTGAATCTGGCCGCGACCCAAGACATCGGCGAAGTGACCCCAGACCTACGCCAGCACTGGGAGCAGGCTTGGCTTGATGCGAACCATTTTTCAAACCTGATCTCCAAGCACCTGGTCGACAAAGACACCGTCGCTCAAGTAAACAACATTGATGCGGAAAGGATTGCGGCATGAACATCATCATAGGGAGGCATCATGATTGAACGCCCAATGCTCTTCAGCGCGCCGATGGTGCGCGGCTTGTTGAACGACACCAAAACGCAAACGCGGCGGGTGGCAAAGCTGACCGCCAATGGCCATGTCAAAGAGCCAAGCGGAAATCGCCGCTGGCACACGGCAGACTTTGACGCACGCCTGGCATGCCCCTACGGCCAACCCAGCGACCGGCTTTGGGTGAGGGAGACATATGGCTATCGTGGTGGCTGCATTTCTTCAAATCCACAAACTGCGCTTGTTGACTACATTGCCGACAAAGCCACGGCAACTATTGAGCTTGCCGCCGGAGCCGCGACGCCAATTCACCGTCGTCCAAAGCCCAATGAAGAACGCCATGACTATGAAGCCTATCTGCACCGCTTCTGGACTCGCAGCATTCCTGCAATCCATATGCCCCGCTGGGCCAGCCGAATCATGCTGGAAATCACCAGGGTGCGCGTGGAAAGGCTGCAGGACCTCACTGCGGTGGATGCGATTGCCGAAGGGATTGAAAGCCTGACGTATGGCGGCCAAACAAGCTATCGAGACTATTCGCTTTCGGACGAATGGGCTGAAGTAAGCCCCATGCTCGAAAGCCCTATCGAGTCGTATTGCACACTCTGGGAGTCTATCAACGGCCCCGGAAGCTGGGACGCCAACCCGTGGGTCTGGGTGGTCGATTTCAAACGAATGAAAGGCGAAACACCATGACCCCCAAACGCGGCCTGACCCACGCCGAGGCCATGGAATACGTGGGCGTGAAGCGGCGCACCTTTGATGAGGTGTGGCGACCCAAGTTGGTGGGCATGCGTCAAGGCGCCTGCATGGTGTTTGATCGGCTGGATCTGGACCGGCTGTTTGACCAATTCAAACAAGAGGCCTCTGGCCAGCCTGTTGCGGCCAATGATTCGACAAGTCAGGCCGGTGCGGCGCACAATGGCGACCGGAACGAACGGCCCGCCAAACCAAAAGGAGAGAAATCATGGGCCAAAACACAAGGGGTATCTACCCCGACACAAACGGGCTATGGCAGGTTGACAAGTGGAAGCGTGGCACTCGATTTCGCCAGCGCGGCCTCGCGAGCTATGACGAAGCGGAACGCTGGCTGATCGCCCAGCTGGCCGCACAGCGCGAGGTGCTGGTGTATGGGCAGCGCACCGCTGCCACCTTCAACCAGGCTGCAGCCCATTACATCAGCCTGCACGAACAGAAGGCCTCATTGGAGACCGAGATCTACATGCTCAAAAGCGTCATGCCTCACATTGGGCACCTGGACTTGCGCCAGGTGCATGACAGCACGCTTGCGCCATTCAAGGCTGAGCGGCTGGCCCAAGGGCGTGCGCACAAGACCATCAACTTGGCCTTGGGCGTGGTGCGCCGCATCCTCAACTTGGCAGCCACCAGCTGGCGAGACGATGCAGGCAAGACGTGGCTTGAGCAAGCGCCCATGATCACCCTGCTGCCGTTGGTTGGGCACCAGCGCGAACCCACGCCCATCACCTGGGCTGAGCAACGCGCCCTGCTGCCCAAGCTGCCCACCCACTTGGCCAACATGGCGCTGTTTACCCTGAACACCGGCGTGCGGGACGATGTGGTTTGCAGCCTGAAGTGGGAGTGGGAGATCAAGGTGCCCGAGCTGGGGATCTCAGTCTTTGAAGTGCCCCGCCAGCATGTGAAGGGGCGCAAGAAGTCTAGGGTGGTGATCTGCAACAGTGTGGCGCAGTCGGTCGTGGAATCGGTGCGTGGCCAGCACGAAGAGTTTGTTTTTGTGTACCGGCGCGAGAGGGTCAAAAACCTGTCTGAAGCGCCTGCGATGCCCTACCGGCGCATCCAGAC
>JACCDW012068509.1_pt1 | contig 16100 bp, 15 predicted proteins | sample 7449781 | NCBI WGS metagenome assembly JACCDW01 (sample SAMN15323449, study PRJNA562643) | freshwater metagenome | isolation source: river surface water | place: USA:Blue River Watershed | collected 2017-08-18
AATTTATAAAAGTAAACATCTACTGTTGCTGATATAGAATCTAATTGATTGTAGGTATCTACAATCGACCCACCAGGCGCAGAAAATATTTCTTTTATTTTTTCTATTGTAAATCCTTTAGAGTCCATAAAATCTTGCATTTCATTAAAATCTTTATCTGGATCTCCATTCTTTTTACAAACATCAGAGTATGACCTAGCACCAACTATCATTTCATCGTTCAGTTCTCCTCGGACCACATCTGAGAATCTATCTCTTTCATCTGAGAAATTTACAGACTCTTTTATGAAGTCTTTGTACCTTTTAAGATTATTTTTCATAAAGTATATATTAATTAATACTTTCTATTTTTAAGGTATTCGATAAAGTTAAATGATTCGTCTTTTCTACTTTCAATCAATTTTTCATTAACTTCAATCTCAACTAAATCTGTCATATTTCTATACTTCTGGAAATAATGTTCAGCTGGATCCTTAGCTACTTTACTTACAAATATTTTAGATTCAATATTAGAAAGCTGAAAAAATTCTTTAAGTATTCCAGAGGTTCTAAGACCTACTTCATCATTATCCGAGAAGATATTTATCACTTGTGGTTTTTTAATAACTAACTGATATAATTGAATTCCACTCCACATTGCTGATGAACAACTTACTGTCTTTTTATTCATTTTACAAAGAGCCATCATATCAAATAATCCTTCACAAAGCCAAACTTCTTGTTCATCATTGTCAATTTCATCTAAACCCCAAACTGGTATATCTGGAGAAGCTAAAGAATACTTAAGTGATTTGTGTGAGTTTATCTTTCTTATCGCGCAATTTACTAATTTTTCATTTTCATCAAATAGTGGTATGATAACCCCACCACTTTCAATTCCATCTTCTAAAAACTTCTTAGTAGTTGGATGGCAAGTCGCTCCTATGATTTCTAAATGTTTTTTGTCTTTAATTGACGATAGACCTAATAGTTTCCATTTTAGTATTGTTGACTCACCAAGTCCTCTATTAATTAAATAATCAAACTCTTTATCTGAGAAATTTCCGATATTTTCAATAAATAATTCTGATAGTTCTGATAAATCTTCTTGTTTTACAATTACATCATCAACTTCTAAATCAAATTCATTTATATTTACTTCAACTAATCTATCATCTAATCGATATTTAGATTTACATTTATCTAAGTTTATCTCAACTCTTTGTAAGATATAGGGATTTAGTTCTTTTGGTATAAAGTTTTTTACAACACCATCAACTGAACGGTTGTTATAAAGAATAAAAGCAAGGTTCTGAATTGTGTAGTTCATTATTTTAGTATATTCTTAAAAAATTGATAAGTTACTTGATTATTCGATAATTTGTTTATATATTTGTAATTGTAAAATAAAAAAAGATAATGATAAAAGTAGGTCTTTCAGGTAACCGTTATTCAGGAAAAGATAGAGTTTCTACCTTGTTTGAGCAAATTAGTATTCCAGTCTTTGAAGCTGATATTGTTATGAAGTTTATATTGATGCACAATTATGAACTACAAAATGATATTATGAATAAAATCGGTTATGATTACTTCAACGCTGAGGGTCAGTTAGATTTTGATAAAGTCAAAAATGGAAAAGTTTTTGGCTCTATACTAACTATTATTGAGAAAGACCTTCTCAATGCTTATAAACGATTCAGTGAAAGACACAAAGAATCTATCTACACAATATTTCATAGTTCTTGTCTTTTTGAGGCAGGTTGGAATAAAAAAATGCACTATAACATCACAGTATTTTCATCTACTAATGATAGACTTGAAAGATGTAAATATCTGACAAATAAAACTGTTTCTTCGATATATCAACTGGCTCAATCAGAGATTCCAGATATTGACAAGTCAAAGTATTCTGATTTTGTTATACATAATTACAATGATATAAATATCACTTTAGGTGATTGTTTAACACAAGTAAATAAGATTGACCAACAGATTATCGATGAATATCTGAAATCTGAAATGTCTCAAAAACTTATTATGGTATGATAAAGTTGAGATTTAAGTTGTTATCTAAGTGTGAAAATAAACTTCAAGTTGTTAAGTTAATTAAAGATTGCACTGGACTAGGTTTAAGAGAGTCTAAAGATATTGCTGATGAAATGTTTAATCATATTGGTTTGGTAAAAGAAATCAAGTTAGCAAAACCTTATATAAGAGACGGTAAAACATTCAATCCATATGAAGAATTCACAAAAAATATTCACGAATTTGGTGACTTTCAAGTTACTGGTGGTTTATCTTGGGAAAGAGACTCAAAAATGTTAAGTATTGGACTTGGTGATATTGAAGACTATGCTAATTTTGTATCTGAGTATATGAGTTACAATAATTCAGAAGAGAATAAAATGATTCTTGAAACGATTTTTAATAAATTAGAAAAAAAAGATTTAGTTGAATTGGTAAATCAAATTAAAATATAATGGCAAACGCTTATATACACTCAAAATCATCATCCCGTAAATTCGGAGGAGTTCCAGATGATTACCTATCAATTCATATTAAAATGGATTGTTCTAAAGCTTACGTCGCCGATAATCGACATAGAGCACTTACACATACTAACTTTTGGATTCATGAAGTAATGATTCCAATTTTTGGATATACTATGACTAATTCTGATGGTAAAGTTTTCTCTGTAAAAGATGTTTGCGAACAACATATTTTAGAAGACTTTGGTATGAGATTTATTCCAACTGCTCAAGACTATCTTGAGAATATGGAGTTTCAAGATTGGATGCAGAATGGCATCAAAGGTTGTCCAACCTCATTTCAGAGATTGTCACAAAAAGGAAATATTAAAGTTAATTTAGATTAAGATATGATAGTTATTTGTAAAAAACCAACTAAAAGATTACTTAAAGGAGTTCGGTACGAGTCCGGTAGCTTATGGAATGATGGTACAAACCAAAGATGGTTAGAAGGTAAAGTTGAGATTTTAGGAGTCGGTAGATTCTCAGTTGATAATTTTACTGATACTAACGGAGGTCCTCTACCAAAAACAAATATTATTCTACCCTCACCAAGTCGTGAAGTTCTTAAAATACAAGATTTAAAAAAAGGTGATATCTTAGTTTGCAAATCAGATGGTTACAAAACATTAGGTAGTGGTTGTATGTATCAGATTGAAAAGATATCTATAACTTCAACACAAAGAGCTGGCTGGAACGGACAAGTTTACACACATACCGAAGAAAAAATCAAATTTGTTGGTATTCCTAGAACACTAAAGTTCTCACCTTGGAGATTTAGAAAATTAAGTCCACAAGAAGCTCGTGAGATTTCACTGAACTCAGTTTTACATGGAAAAGAACCAGAAATTGTAAAATCAAAAGATATTCGTAAGATTGATTTAGTATCTAATAAAGAGTTTGAATTAATGAGTGTTCTTTCTAGATCTATAATTGATACTAACAGACATCACCTTTCAATCATTGATTGGGCTTGTCAAAAATCCGGACATAATCTAGGTGTAAATTCAAATGATTACACAGATATGTTAAATATGACATTAAAGGAAATTTTAGAAAAAATTGAAAACAAATAAATATGACATATAAAGAAAAACTCGAAGATCTTAAATTAAAACAAAAAGAATTAAGTGAATTAAATCAGAAAATTATTGACCAATCAAGTGATATTTTTGATATTTTTATTTCTGAAATTTTCAAGAAATATCCAATTGAGTCTTTTGGGTGGTCACAATACACTCCATATTTTAATGACGGAGACACTTGTATTTTCTCAGCCAACACTGACTATCTAAAAATTAACGATGAATATGTTGAAGAATCAGAATGGATTTCTCCAAAAAATACAACCAATTGGGGAACTTGGAATGCACAAACTCGACAGTACGATAATAGAGTTGAGGTGGACAATGAAAAATACGATCCTATTTTAGCAAAGTGTTCTGATGAAATTTCTGATTTTCTATCTAACTTTGATGATAATTTTTATCTGAAGAAATTTGGAGACCACGCTGAAATCACAGTCAATAAAGATGGTTTTACAATTGAAGATTGTGAACACGATTAATTAAAATAAAAAAGGTTAAAAAAAGGACAAAGTAAAATCTGTCCTTTTTTTAACTTTTTTATTTTAAAAACTTTCCTTACATTTGTATTATGACACGATATCAAAAAGGTGATATTTTAATTTGCTCAACCAATAAAATGTATGGAATGACATACCTATTAGAAGTTGGTGAACAATATGAAGTTGAAGACTCTTTTCAAGTATCTGAAAAAAATATAGTAAGTGTAAATAGTGTAAAAACTGGAGAAAACATTGGTATTTTTGATGATAAACACTTTATACCAATTGATATTTGGCGTGAATTTCAATTAAGAAAAGTATTAGGCTAATGTACCACAAAATTTATGATTTTTGTAAAGTAAGAAATATTGGAAACATCTATAAAAATGAAGATGTGCCTACACCAAGAGTGCAATTTATTTTAGATTTATTAGATACTGAACAAATTAAATATGAGTTAGATAAATTTAGTATTAATCCCGGTTGGTATAATAAAAATGGAGTCGGGTATAATATCATACTCAGAGGTACTTCCAATCGAGTAGTAGTTGCACATCATGATGTTAGTAATCCACATATTGATAATGCTAATGATAACTCCGCTTCTGTCATTAATGCCATTATGCTTAAAAAACTTGTTCCTGAAATAAATGTTGTTTTATTAGATGGTGAGGAGTGTGGTGGATTAGGTTCACAGAGATTATCAGAACAAATAAATAAAGGTGAGTTTGGTGATATTGAATGGATTCTTAATTTAGAACTTACTGGTCGTGGTGGTAAATATTTTTTTATTGGTGATTATCCTGGTAAATTAACAAATCATATTAAATCAATTTTTGATTGTCCAATTGTCAGAACACCATACAATGATTCCGTTACTTTTAGAAAAAATGGAATTGATTCGGTTGTTATTAATCCTTTACCACCATTAGATAATGGAAATACTTCACAAGTAAAGTGGGATGAAAATACATATTTAGATTACTCAATGCTTTTTAATTGTCATACAGAAAAAGACACTATTGATTCTATTAGTGTTGATGATATGAAAGAGTTTGTTGAGAAAGTGGTATTAAAAATTGTTCGTGGTATTTAATATATACCAATATGGATATTAATGAATTTTTAATACTTGAAAAAAGAATCTCTCAAATTGTTTCTACAATAGAAGTTACATTTGCCTTCGATGTTATCAAAACTAAACATGCTGAACAAAGACAAGATTTCGCCTCAAGAGGTCTAGAAACTTTTAATGATACACCTATTTCTAATGCTGAAATGTCCGAGTTTGTAAACTGGTTTAAAAGAGAAATCGCTCAATCTATAGTATCAGGTGATATAGTTGACCAAACTGAATTTATTATCAAAAGTAAAGAAAGAAATCTATCTATGGCTGTAATAGCTGAGGAAGTGAGTCTCACTTATTGGAAGTTAATAATTAAAACTTTATTTAGAGAGTCTGATGATCATAGTCTTAGAACAGGAGCGGAACAGTTAGTTTTAGAGAAATAAAAAAATAGGCTTGTATCTAAATCGTTACCCACCTATTTCTTTATTGATTATTGTATCTAAATCGTTTCCCAAATCTTATTATATATAAAAAAACCTCAGTTTTCACTGAGGTTTTTTATTTAAGCTACTGTCAAGAAGATTTTTCTCGAAGTTCTATCAACTGAAAGTACTTTAACTTTGAGTTGTTCACCTTGTTGAAACTTACGTTTTAACTTTTCCATCTCTGATGTGTGAATAAGACCAACAGTTTCTTCATCAAGGTTAATGAGTGTTCCAAATTGTTTCACATCTTTAACAGTTCCTTCAATTACTTGACCATTTTTAATGTTATCCCAAAGAGTTTCTCTTAATATCTGAGTAAGAATTAATTTTGGTTGGAATTTGTCTCTGATAATTTCTTTGATGTAGAAAGTGATTTCAAATCCTGGTTTAATCTCACTAATTCTATCAGCCCAATCTGGATTGATATTTGCTTTGTGAATCATACCAGTCAAACACTCATTGAATTCAACAAAAACTCCAAATGGTGTAGTTCCTGTTACGTGTCCATCATAAGCGACATTGTATTCAAGTTGTTTAACAGCCTCTGGAATCAATGTTTGTAGATACTTACGTCTACTTACGATGTAGGTTCCTTCAGACTCAGCATAAGATTCAATCATCACCTCAAACGTTTGACCAACAATTGAAGTAGGGTCATAAAGTTTGTTGATACCAGCAAGTGTGTTTGGCATAAATCCTGGTAATGTAACACCACCGTGTGAAATCTCTACATCATACCCTGCTGGGTTAAGAGATTTGATTGTTGCTGTTACTGATTCGCCTTCTTCTAATGCTTTAAGATTTTGACGAGCCATTGACTCATAAAGAGCCGAGATGCTTCCTTTGATGTAAAAATCATCATGGTTAATATCCACGATTAATACATCAACTGATTCACCTGTTTGACAGTTTTTTAAGTACTTTGTCTCGTTTAGACGAGTGTCTACACGAATGTCATCTTTTAGTCCAGGTACACTAAAGATGTGTGTTGATGAGATAACACCCATATATCTTGCATTAAGGATGTCTCCTCTCTTTGGCATGTCTGTAAAAGTAGATTCGTACTTTTGCCAAAGTTCCTGATGTTCTTTTTTGTTTCTTTTTGACTTGAAGCTATCATCTTCGAATAGATAGTCAAGTTCTGGATTACCAATTGTATTTGTCATATTCATATTTTTTCGAGTTCTAAAATTGTATAAGTAATGTTATTAAAAGTTTATTAAGATTTATTATTTCTTTTTATTGAGTTTTTTTGCATGTAGTCTCTTAACTTTGCAGCCTCCTCAAACTTTTCATTTCTTATATAATTGTCTAATTTATCATTTAATTCTTTAGATATTTCAGTTTTTGATTTGTTTGTTGTTATTTCTTTTATTTCATCCAGTAAAGATGTATAAAAGTCCTCCATTTGTTGAATGTCCTTAAAATTATACGAAAGATATTTGTTTATCTTTTCATCTTGTAAAGAAATCTCACTTAGTTTAGTCGATTTAGAAATTTTGTTTAAGAATGTTTTACTAAATGCGTTGTTTTCCAATAAATATTTGGCTAAGTGATAAGGTCTGTTTTTAAATAACTTAAAAAGGATAACAATCTTTTTATTTATATCTTCATTATTTTCTGACATAAAAATTATACACCAAAATAGTTAGATGTTTACAGCTTTTCAAATAAAATATTGTAGAAATATTCAAAACTATACTCGGTACTGTTTTTATCCTGACTAAAATAAATTTTAATAGACGAATCATTAAATGATGTTTCTGATTGATACTTAACCATTTTATTACTTTCTTTAGCTACTATTGGATTCCAGTAAGTTTTGTATCTAAGTATACTTTGGTCTCTTAAATCTTTATAAGATACATACAAATCAATCTTTTTAAATTTGTACCTATTTAATACATTTTCTTCTATATAAGAATTAAGAGCTACATTAATATCACCACTTCTAGTCATAGATTTTTTCATACCCTCAAATGTTCGATACTTCTTCATTATGGCAAAAATGTAATTTCTCAGAGTAGTTTCCAAATCTATCTCTAATATCCACTTTGTATTTGTGTCTCTTTGGTATTGTGTCTGTGACTCATCAATTATTAAAGTATGATTTTGTAATTTATCGGCAGATGTTGAATAAACCAACGATGGTAGAGTTGATTCTAAAGAAAAGTCAACTTGTTCAGAATTGCTATTTTGATAATAAACTACATCCTGATTCGTTATGTAAATACTGTCTTCAATTTCTAACATTTTTGATAAAAAGAAATTACTTTCTTCTATCATATTATAAGTTCCAAAAACTTTTAATGTCGAGTATTCAGGTGATATATAAGTTCTTCTCATTATAGCGTTTGATTATTTTGATTTCCCGATACTGGTTGACCGTATTGGTTGATTACCTCAGCTGTTATTGTTGGAATATCCACTGGTATAAGTTTTCCAGTAACTGGATATGATTCAGTATGATAATTTAAATCCCAAGTTCCAGAGAAAATATAAAAGTCACTAAATGATAGACCAAACTCATCTAACATAGGATAAATTGATTTTATGTCTTGTTCATTTTTTAACTTTAGTAACGTACCTTTTCTATTGACCTTTCTGTACTTTCTTTCTTTCATCAAACCGAATTCACTTAATGTAGGATCAAATTTATAGTTACCGGTCAACGTTCTATCTAAATCTTTATTAAATAATTGAACATCATAGAAAACTGGCATATAGTATCCACTAAATCGATTAACTTCATCACTATAAGAAATTGTTAATTGATGAAAATTCTCTATTATCTTTGCTCTGACTTTATTTTCTATTATGTTACAAGCTACTGGTGTATTATTGAACCAATTCAATTGCTGAGTAGTTTTTATAACACCGTTGTTTAACTTTCTTAAAGACTTAAGTTTTTCTGGTAAATCAATTTTATTTTTTGTAAGTGAAAATATCTTTGTTAAAAATTCATCTGGTTCATCACATCTAATTAAATATGGTAATGACTTTATATTATTTTTAAGATTATATTTTGATATACTACCATCTGATTTTATCACGACATAACTTACATAGTCTGTAAAATCATATTTATTTGATATATCATTTATTGCTTGTATAAAATTGAAGGCTGTTAATTTTTTATACAAATCAGTGTAAATTAAATCTCTATCAACTCCACTTATATTTGGTAGTGTGTTATCTGATATATTTATATTTACAAGTATATTTTTCCATTTCTCATTAATATAGATTATAATACCATTATCAAGTGTTGAATTATTATTATTTGAGTTCAGTAAATAATACTTGTTGTGCATTTCAATAATTGCATTGTCATTTGCTTGATAAATGTAGTCTGTGTCTGGTACCATACTGTAAGATCTAGTCCAGAAAGTATTTGATATTCCTGGTATTTCACCAGCTGGTACATCTAATATAGCTGTGTATACAATTTCATTGTGTACGACCTTTTCAGTTTGATAGTATATTTCTACCGGGGACCAAAGACTCACTTCCCACCATTTAGGAGATAAAGATTGTGTAGCAGTCCAATAACTTTTGTATATGGCATATGATATAGATGACGTAGAACTAATAACTTTAGTAATATGTGGTCTCTTAAAGTTTGGCGGATAGTTGTTACTACTTGTCATTGACATATAATATTTACCCTTAAATAAAACTACATCACCAGCGTCGTATCCATCACCCGCTGAATATGTAGGATTCCAAAAATCATCAGTACCAGTAGAATCATAGTAATAGTATTCATCGTTATTAAATACTAAATCCCCATCTAAATAGTTTTGATAGGGTGACCAAAATATTATTGGCTGTGATGTATAATCAAAATAATCAACATACTCTGTATTAAGTAAATAAGGCGCTGATTTAATCTTCTTTAGATTTAAAAGTACTCTTTCTGGATCAGGGGTGGTAACTTCGGTTATTGTCTGATACAATACACCATCATATAAAACAATTGATCCTGTCGCGTATGTTGTATCCATTTCCCAATTTTCTATGATAGTCCAATTCATTTGATTTCCTGATTGAACCATTGAACCTACCGAATTTACACTCAAGTCATTATCTGAAAGTAATACTGAAAATTTATAGTCCTCAAATTTATTTGATGTTGAAAGATTGATATTGTCTATATTTCCATCACCATCTAACTCAACTGAATCTACATTGTATATTGAGAATTTGACACCTCTGAAAAGTGTACTATTAGGTAGACTCTTATCTCCTATGTTAAATTCAGAATATTTTTTTCTATTTTGTTTTATAGAACCGTTGCCAAATTTTTGATTTTGATAGAAAAAGTTTGTAAAATAATCAAATGAGTATGTTGCTGAAACAGTACCGACTGAGTAAGTTCCTAAATTTAAGTATTTATCTAACTCAAATCTAAAAGTAGTATCTATATTACCGATACTGTCTACTTTTTCTAAGTGTAGACTATGATACGTATAAGAAGATGTTGATGAGTTGATAGTATAAAAATAATCTAAGTTTCTTTCAATTCTTGATGGGTCCTGAGCGAATGGATTTACACTTCTGTTAAAATCCTCAAATATTTTTGAGTTGTTGAATAAATAAGGTAAGTCATAGGAACCTAATGAGTTTTGAAATCCCCATCTACAATACACTGAATTCTTTCTCCATATATCCGAAAGCTGGTTTTTTTCTATTTTGAATGTTTCCCAATTGGCTGTGTACTCAGAAGAGACCGGAATGTTCACAACCTCACCTTCATATATAAAATCATCTAAATCTTTTGGTACAGATGTACTTGACAGATTCTCTAAATACATTTTTGTTTCATCTGTATCTGTGAGTTCTGTTTCTTTTTCATACTCAAATCTTGAATAATCAGTGTTAACTATTCTAGTATCAAAGTCTTTTATATCTGTGAACTTAAGTCTATATATGTTAAATTTCTTAGGTGGAAAGTTATTTTTATCAACAACAAAACTAACAAAAGTTTCACTACCTGCTCTTTTATAAGAAAAATCATTTTCTCTAAAGTTAAAACTATAGTCTGTTTGTACTTTTATTTTACCATCAATTTTTACCAAATTGTGATACATACCTTCTATTTCTATTAACCAAACATCACTTTTATCGAAATCTTCAATATCTAATGGGCTATTAAAATAATCCATTAATACGTAATCTTCAATATATCCATAGTTTTGATTTAGTTCAGATTGTTTACCTTCTAAATCTATACTAGCAATAATTTTATATTTTATTACATTAGATACTTGATACTCTTCATTGACATAGTTTCCGGATGAATTTTGAACTAAAACTGTTGGTCCTTGTTCTGTATATCTTTCTACTTTATAGTATTCACCATTGTACTCCACATAAAATGGTCTGGTATCTACAAATCCTTCTAAGAATGGATCGACATTTGATGGTGAATAAAGTATATTACCTTCGAGTACTACAACATCATTTCTCAAAAATGGTGTTATGTATGGTGACATAGTTCTTACTAGTTCCATGTCATCTAAATAAAAACCTAAGTATCTATTTAATGACCATTTCTTAGTAGTCTCGGAGTTTGCAGGCTCATCATCAAATAAGAAAGAGAAGTTTAATATGTTAGGAAAGACCAATTTATTTTGTGAGTATTGATCAAACATAAATTTTTCAAGCTCAAAAATCTCTTTTTCTTCATCAAATATATCATCCATAAAGAATGATTTAGTTGTATATCCACCCGTCTGATAGTCAATTCCGTTCCACTTACAAAATTCTAGACTTCTAAAATCGACTTCTAATGGAGCTTCAGGAAAGCTACTATTATTTGTGTAATTTCTTTCTAACCATTGACCTAACTTAGATGAGTTTGTTAAATCAAATATTTTAATTGTTTTTAATTTCTGAATTACCTCATAAGTAAAGTTTTCTTTAGAATTAAGTTGTATACCAGCACCATCAATTCTAAAAACTATAAACTTTTTAGGTAAGTTGTTTCTTTTGATATAAAGTGGTGCAAAATATTCATATTCTTCTGAGTAATATTTATTGTCTATAATATTACGAGCTCCGTATTGATAAAGTTCATCATATTGTTGGCTGAAATCATCAGACATTGTTTCAACATCATTATCAAATTTTATCTGAAAAGCAACATCAGCTTGAATGTTTTTATAAAAATAAGGAACTAACTCATCGTAATAGTTTTTAATGTTAAACTTTACGTTTTTTAATTTATCACTTGATAATGATCCATTTGATTCAATACTATCCAATGCCAGATTGTAATTTGAATCTACCATTATTTTTATGTTTGTTGTTAATCCAACATTAGTTCTTAGTATCGCAAAGCTATTCATTATTTAATTTGAGTATTTATAGCTGGAGAAACTTTCTTAAGAATAATCTTGTTTCTATTAAGGTTGAATTTTAGACTAAATGTAAATGGTCTGTTATCAGCCTCGTTTTCTAAAAGAAACTTAACTTTCTTAATATGTTTTACAGTTTTCTTAGAACCATTCAAGTTGATATACTCATAATTAAGTCCAGTTTGAGTTGTATCTAATGAATTCATCTTAAAGTAAATATTTAGAGGAATAATAATAGCTGATTGGTCACCAGGATTTACTGTTTTGACTTTTTGACTATTAGTTTCTGAAATAGTTTCCAAATCTTGTACAACTGGATGTATTGTTGTTAACAATTTTGTTGTAGAAGCTACTGAAGTTGACGAGTCAATCCATTTTGATGGTTCTAATAAAGATTTATTATTTCCTAAGAAGTTTAATATAGTTGTCTCATTATAACCTATGTTAAACTCATTACTTGATAATACACTAGTGATTGAGTTATTTGTGTTAAAAGAGTTAGCAATATTTTCTGATAACTTAGTAACAGTTTCATCACTTATTGAGTCATAGTTAACTTGCCAAAAAAATTGATTATTAATTTGAGTTCTAGTCTGACCTGTGTTATCTTGAGCTAGAATTTCATCTTTGTCATTTACCCAGAAAACTTGAGGAACCGATGTGTTATAGACATCTGAGTTTTGTAAATAAGTCTTAGATGATAATAAACCTAATGGTGAAGATAAAGCTTTGTTTTTAATTTTAATAACAAAATCTTTAATTACATAAATATCATTTGAGTAAACTCTACCAGTTGGTATACCAGTGCCTGTAAAGCTTTCTAAGTAGTCTTCACACTCAACATTAAATACAGTCTCAGATCCATTATTAACAACAAACTCTTGGTTATTTCTAAGAATCATAACTTCAAGTTCTCCTTTAGCTCTTGCTACTTTTTCTTCTAATGATATAATTTTATCTTGTAGAGATTTTAAATACTCATAAAGAGATAATACTGTTCCATTTGAGTCTTTAAATCCAGATAATATTTTTTCAGAACCGTGAAGGTAAACAACATTATCTACTGTCACTTGTTCTGAAAGGTGGTCGTCTAAACCTCTAGCAGACAATTCAGTCTCCATTCTTACCTTAAGATCTTCTTTAGTAGCCTCTTTTAGAATAAAGTCATTTTCATTTAATACGTTATTTAAATCATCTGGGAATTCCACTGATACTATCTCCGACCAATCTGATTCCACAGGAGAATCTGGCCAACCTACTTCAGATATTGACTTAACTCTCATTTCTACCTTCTCACCTACTTGTATAGATATATCAATTTGATTTATGTTAGGAGTGTCAGCATTTTGTAAATCTTCAATTTTCCAAAGATATTCACCCGTTGATGGATCAAATTGTCTTTTTCTAGCATCTGTTTTAAATTCTACCCAGTTTGAGAAAGCTGCCTTTGTTTGTGTGTTATCAACTTGGAAAGTCTCAACCGGAGCTTCTTTACCATCCTTACTAACATATCTATATTGAACTCTAAATTGTACTATTTCTTGTGGTTTAGTACCTCTTGTAGCTACTGCTTCAGGCATTGACCAAAACCCTCTCACTCTAAATTTAGGTTCCACTTTAGTTGCTGGACTCTTAGCTAGATCAATTATCTCTTGAGTCAGAGTAGCCAAAAGTTTACTTCTACTTTCTTTCTTTTTAGTCAAATCTTCTATCTCAATATTAGATTGTTTCTTTTGAGCTTCAGATTTAAATTTAGTTACTTTTACCTTTTTTAATCTATCACTGATTGCTTGTTGAATTTGTTCAACTTCTGACTTAAGTGTAAGTTGATAGTTGTGTTTTTGTTTTATCAAGTTTGCATCTGGTGTATCAGTTAAATGAGTATTTATCTGAACCACCTTAAAATTATCTAAATTAAGTGTAGGTGAAACTGGAGTTCCTGCTAATTTAGACGGTGTCTTTTTAGCCACTAAATCTTTAAGAATTTCACCATAATCATAAACATAGTCAGTGTAAAACTGTTGCATTGTAAGCCCATTAGACTCTGAATTAGAATTTAACTTTAAATCACCAGTATAGAAACCAGTTCCTAAACTCCATTTTCTCGCAACTAAATTATTATCAGCATTTACTGGTTTCATGAAAACAACATTTCTCTCATCAAAACCAACACTTACTCTTACTTTTTTACTGTAAAGTACAGGTGAGTAAATTTTAAGTGTTCCAATACCAACTGGTATAGGTTCGATTCCTTCTATTCTTTCAAGCCTTATTCTCGGATTAGATTCAGCAGTTGATACCTCAATTATTTTATATCTTGTAGATGTTTTAAGTGAGTTTACTATAAGCTCTGTGCCTATTGATAATTGTATTATATTAGATGTTTCTATTTCTAAATAATCTAATGTATTAATTACATACCAAAGTTTTCTATTTAATCTATCTTCTTGAACTCTTAATACATTAAACACTCCGTCATATCTTAGAGTATTTGGCTCAAAGTCAAATACTTGCTCATCAAATTTCGGATTATTTGGTTCAACAACTCCTGGTGTATTTCTGTGCCAGTTTTCAAATTCAGAAATATTGATATTTGAGTTTCCAATAAAGTTAGTGTTGAAGCTGTTAAGTGCTGTCTGCCCTAAGTTAGTTAAGTTACCATCAATATCTCTAGCAAATTCTACAATATATCTTCTCGACTGACATTTTCTCACATTGTCTTCAACCTGAAAGCTTAAATCAAATTCAACTGATAATAATGGATCCAACATAGAATCAAAGAACCAGTTAGGTGTTGTCTTAAATTCACTAACAAATCCAATACTTGATAATTCAATTGGTTCTCTATTTAAATCTACAGTTATAATTTTCTTAAACTTATTCGAACTATCTGTAGCAATTAAAGCACCAGCGGCATCAATACTATAAAGAGAGTTGATATTATTATTTAATCTTTCAATATCTGCTTTTAGAGATGTAAAAGAAGGTATTGAATAGGTTCTAAGAACACCAGACTCATCTGTGATTTGTACGGTAGTAGAATTATCTTGAGTCTGTACTACACTATTGATTTTAGATAAAAGCTCAACTACATTTTTATTGAAAGATAATACTTGATCTGCTACTTTAGGAAAAGACGATTGAATTGCCATTTTGCTGAAATGATTTTTTATTTATATATTAAATTCTACTCATTTCTTTGGTCTTTGTTTCTTTATTTTTATATTTGTAATTATGAAAATTTATACAGTTACATTTAATGATGGTGGTTGGCACAGTAGTTCATTACCTAATATCACCGTAGTTGCTGAATCTAGTGATAAAGCAAAAGAAAAAGCTTTAAATGAAAATCCAAGATATAAACAAGGATATGATGTTTGGGTATCTGAATTTAAGATTGATGGTTACGTCATTGAGGTTTATGATGAGAAAACATACAACCGTGAAAAGAATCTGAAAAAATTGATATAATTAAAATATTTAACTATCTTTGTATTATGATTGAACAATTAAAAGAACAGATTATTAAAGCGAATGACGCTTATAGAGTTGGAAGTCCAGTTATTTCCGATTCTGAATATGATAAATTAGTTGAAGAATTGTCATTACTTTCACCAGATGATGAACTTTTAACAAAAGTTGGACACACTATCAGTGATGAATCTCGTAAAAGTAAACTTCCTATTGAAATGGCTTCGATGAATAAAATCAAGTCAATGGATGATATCAATGATTGGTGTCGTCTTAAAGGTATTTCTAAAAGTGAAGAAGTAATTATAACTCCTAAATTTGACGGTTTATCACTTTGTGTAAATGAATTATCTAATGATGCGTTTACAAGAGGTGATGGTGAATATGGTCAAAAATCAAACGCACATTATAAATTAATTGATAATCATTTATATGATGTAGAGAATGTTGACCCATTCTCACCAATTGATTGTCAATTTACATATGGTGAAGTTATGATGTCTAAAAAGACATTTACTGAAAAGTATTCTAATGACTTTGCTAATCCTCGTAACCTTGTTGCTGGTCTATTAAACTCTAAAGAAGCAACTCAATCTCTTAAAGACTGTGATTATATTAAATACGGTGCTATTTTCACAC
>JACCDW011415856.1_pt1 | contig 16095 bp, 15 predicted proteins | sample 7449781 | NCBI WGS metagenome assembly JACCDW01 (sample SAMN15323449, study PRJNA562643) | freshwater metagenome | isolation source: river surface water | place: USA:Blue River Watershed | collected 2017-08-18
CAAGGAAGAACAACAACACCAGAGCCTCCATGCCAGAAACCTTCTGCAGCAAGTTCTTGATAGGGACGGATCTTCCATCCATCTTGGCGTAGCCCAATTTCATGAGCCTGGCCATCGACATATCCTGCAAAATCTTCTGCCGGCCAGCCAAGACGTAAGAGCGATTGTTTAATTGCACCGCGCTGGCTTGGGTGGACAACAATTGTCTCTGAATCAATGCGCGCACCCAGTAGAGGCGCAATCTTCTTTGCACGAATAACTTCTTCAAGAACTGCTGAATCTGTGGTGACAAGAATTAATCCATGGATTGGATCTGCTTCAAGGCGAAGGCGACCATAGCGAGACATTGTCTCTGCAACATCGACCAAGATTGAATGGGGGACTGCGTATCGCGAATATTTGATGAGAGTATCGATGACCTGCTCTGCATCATGGCCTGCAGCACGGGCATTCCATAGTCCAAGGTTCGTTAAGCGATATGTATGGATATGTTCTGGTGATCGCTCGAGTTCGGCAAATGGTGCAATCGCTCTGCGACATTCAATTGAGTCAGGATGATCAATATCTAAGAGAAGAGTTTTATCACTTTGAACAATGAGCGGACCAGTGCTCATCTCAAGAGATCCTTGATTAGCGCATGTAAGAGCGCTGTACGTGGCTCAAGAGATGCTGCACTTACCCACTCGTGTGGTGCATGTGCGCCATGTCCAACTGCGCCAAGGCCATCGAGTACTTGGGCACCGGCTGCTGCAGCAAAGTTTCCATCGCTTGCTCCGCCAACGTGGGCGCTACCAAGAGGTGCCATTCCAAGTGATGCCGCAACTTTCTCCGCGCGCTCATAGAGGGCTGCAGTAGCAGATGGCTCAAGAGGTGGTCGATTAATTCCTCCAGTTACCTCAATACGAGCACCTGAGTGCTTCGGCTTTAGATGAGTGATTGCATTGTGAACGCGTTCGAGCTCTGCGATAGAAAAAGATCGAATATCAATATCAAGTACAGCGTGGTCAGGGACGGTATTTGTCGTCTTTCCTGAATGGAGAACAGTTGGAACAACAGTCGTTCCATGTTCGGCGTTCTCTAGGGCTGCAAGATCAAGAACGATCTGGGCAATCTCTGTCGTGGCGTTGATACCTTTTTCAGGTTCAAGTCCGGCATGAGATGCCAAGCCATGTACATGTACTTGGTACATCGCTGTTCCTTTGCGACCTGTCTTTACCTTGCCATCAAGAGATGCCTCAAGAACGAGAACAGCCTTAGCCTGTGCAGAAATCTCTTTAATCAGATCGCGAGATGCGTGGCTGCCAGTCTCTTCATCAGTTGTTGCAACAAGTGCGACGGAGCCTTCAATACCTTTAAGTGCATAGAGTGCCTGCAAGAAACCTGCCTTCATATCAAAGACACCGGGTCCGCGAACTACATCGCCATTTACTTCCCACAATGGTTGATATGAACCGTGCGGCCAGACCGTATCGAGATGAGCAAGAAGAACAATTTCAGGGTTCTGCGCGCCCCACCAGAAGACAGGTCGGCCTTCAACTTCCTTGATCTCAGCAGGTGTGCCGAGAACACGTGTTGCAATATCACTGGCTAAGCGAACAACGTTGCGGCAGGCATCAACATCTTCGGTAGGAGATTCACAACGAACGAGTGCTTCCAGGGCTGCCAACATAGGTGTAAGTCTGCCGTATTCACTGGGTTTCTGGCTTGTCATAGCGATGCTACCCCCGTAATTCGAGCGATTCTAAAGGTGGTGATCTCACCCGTTGCGTGATCGCGGGCAAGGAGGGTGCCGGCAGAGAGTTTGAGCGGATCGATGATGCGATGAGAAATCAATCCATTGTTATCGGCATAACCGATTGAAAGAGATTTCTCAGGCGAGTGTGTCAGGTGGTGACTTAAAAGTTCGAGAGTTTCATTTGCTGTGGTGCGCGGAAGTTCACCTAAAGCAGATGCAGTGATATTGCGCAGCGTGCTCTGACGGTGGCTCGACTTCTCACCAGTACGTAATGTTCGTAGCGCACCAGAGAGTGCGATCTCATCTGGAATATCGATCTCGCCAACAATTCGCGGTGGTCGCGCCTTTGTCTGGGCGCGCATAATGCGAGGGCCTGTCAGAAGAATTCCTTTACCGTCTTCTACTGCAGGAAGGTAGCCAGCATTTCTCAAGATATTGACTGCATCATCTACTTCAAGGTCAGAGATGATTACCTCCGGAGCAATCTTTCTAAAGCCCATGCCATCTAACTTCTTATCACCGATGATTGATGCAATCACTGATTGATCTTCACAGCGGATAAATGAGGTTGTTGAACCGATGCGCAACTTGCCATGTTTCTTTGCAACATCTGCAATGAGATATTCAAGCGGTTGTGGCATTGGAGTCTTTGAGGTCGCCTTGAGAAACTTCGTCAGCTCTTCACCCGTCTTGCCATGATCGAGGGCTCTGCGGATAGTGGCATCGGTAAATCTAAAGACTGTCGCTCCACCACGAGATTCAACATCTGCAAGAAGTGCCATCTCTTGGGCGATGTTTTGTGCCAGAGGCCCTGGTGCAATTGCAGTGTTATCGCTCTGAATAAGTATGTGATCGACTTCTTCGGGAAGGTCCTTATCAATAAAGGTGAGATCTTCACCTGCGATAAGAGCGAGTCCGTAATCAGAGATCACTGTCTGCCCGGTAATTCCTAGCCATTCGGCTTCTCGAAGCGTGTACGAGATATAGGCCGCTGGAATCCCACCTGTTCTCTTAGAAGGGCGATGCCATTGAGCGGCTGCAATCAGTGAATCTGCTGTGACGGCACCTGCTTGATTCTCTTTAAGTAACGAAAGGGTGAGCGAACGAATCGATGCTGCATTGACGCGATCGAGCTCTGGTCCAAGAGGAGCAATATTCTTTGAATTCTCTCCACCAACTAATCCACTTACTCGCGAAGTAATCAGCCAAGCCGAAACAAGTGTTGACCACTTTGCCGATGGTCGTTGTGTAAGCCAGATATCAAATTGTGTGGTGGGCAGGATTCGATCATCTGGATCGATCGTTAAGAGCGCACTGACGTAACAGAGCTCTGCAACGAAGGCGGCGCAACTCTCTTCAACACCTAAGTGCAAGGAGAGCGCTTTAAGGTCGCGCACTCCAAGTCCGCCCGAGCGAAGTGCGGTAGGTGGCTCTTGTGCCCAGAAGTTAAGGACTTCTTCAACCCAACGTAGGAAGGTGGTGATATTTGCGATCGCAGCGCGATTGACGTTGACCTTATCTTTAGCGGCAAATGAGTATGAGATTTCAGGTGGGTTGATTTTCTGTTCTTTATGAATCTTTCCACCGCGAAGTGCGATCGCAACCTCTCGTGGCATGACAACAATGGTCTGGCTATATGGAATAAGGAAACCTTCTTCCAGACACCATTGCACGCCAGCGCCAGGCTTTTTGATATCGCCGACAGTTCCACGAGGTGGACCCCATGCCATCGCTTCCAGAATCTTCAGAGCCGCAGCAGGTGCATCACTGAGTTTCTTGAGATTAAGTTTTGCCATCGACGGTGGGCCAAGTTGAGCAACTTCATTTCCTAACATCTCTCGCAAAGTAGTAGGCATGCGCAGGCCATCATCTGCGGGATAGATAAGTCCGCGTTCGATCAGCCCTGGAATTACAAAGAGAGCTGGCTTATCGGTAAGTGCGGCAACTGCCTTTTCGGTAAATGGTTCTGCTGCAACTGCGCACGCTTCCAGAACTTGAAATTGCCAGGCGTTGAGAGCATCGATTGCTCGCGCAAGTGATGGCGCAGAGGATGCTCGCACAGCAAGACTTGCCATATCTGGCGGTACTGGCGCGATTAAATCTGGGCGGTGTGAAAAGAGTTGTAAAAGGCCAGCATCATCTAACCCACGTAGGTAGTCGGCGAATGATCGAATTTCCATAACCTGCCTACATTAATGCAAGAAAGGCTCTGGCGTTAAATCACTTTCTACCGTGAGCGGCGGCGAGGTGTAATCAGCGCTGCAAGGGATGCAAGGCGAGAGATGGCAGGGCCGAGGAAGCGGTTGATCTTGCGCGCTCTACGAAAATCGTGAATTGGCCACTTTTCGCGCGTTGCCCAGATTCGCAACTTTGCATCGGGATTAATTACAGATGGATGGCCGACTGCCTCAAGAAGCGGAAGATCGTTGCTGCTATCTGAATAGGCAAAACAATGTGAGAGATCAAAGTCGCGCTCTGCTGCAATCTTGGTCAGTGCAGTAGCTTTCTCGCGTCCGTGAAGTAGCGGTCCATTCATCTGACCGGTGTAGACACCATCTGAAATTCCAGCCTTACTTCCAATAGCACCTGTAAAGCCAAGTCGCTTTGCAATCAACGTTGCCATATCTTCAGGGGCAGCTGTGACGAGCCACACTTCTACGCCATCGCGCAGATGTGCTTCTGCAATTTCAATCGTTCCCTGCCAGAGCGCAGGGGATACATATTCATCATAAATTTCTTGTGCCAAATTCTGAATATCTTGGACATTATGTCCACCAATAAAGCTTGTGGCAGCATTTTGAAATTTAATGATCTCTTCTTGCTTTTCAGTTCCCGTTAATCTAAATCTCAGATTTGCCAGAACGAAGCGAGAGATATCAGCCTTTGTGAAATAGCCTCGCTGGTACATCCCGCGACCAAGGAAGTAGAGAGATGAGCCACGTATGAGTGTATTATCTACATCAAAGAACGCGGCCCTCTTCTGCTCGAGTGCCATGGCCTAACCATAGCGAAGGGCAGTCAATTGCCTTTATAGTTAGGTCTATGAGCAATAGCGTCCATGTGGTCCGCCACGGAGAAGTCCATAATCCAGAGAAGATTCTCTACGGTCGCCAACCTGGCTGGAGACTTTCAGATCGTGGCCAAGAGATGGCGAGCGTTCTCGGACAATGGTCTAAAGGGATCAATCTCGGCGCGCTCCATGTCTCACCGCTACAACGCGCACAAGAGACAGCCGCACCAATTGCAGCAGCGCATTCACTTCCAATCACAACCGATGAACGACTTATCGAAGCGGCGAATGTTTTCGAGGGAAAACCATTTGGAATCGGTGATGGTGTTCTGCGCCATCCATCTGCGTGGAAACATCTATGGAACCCATGGCAACCTTCATGGGGAGAGCCATATGTAGAACAGATCAATCGCATGCTCGCTGCAATCTTTGATGCACGTAAAGCTGCCGGCGATAAAGATGCAATTGTTGTATCGCACCAACTTCCAATCTGGATATTGCGCAGCGCCATAGAAGGTCGTCGCCTGCTACACGATCCAAGAAAACGCGAATGTACCCTTGCCTCTGTAACCAGTATTCACTTTGATGATGACGGTGAAATTATTGGAACTTCATACTCTGAGCCAGCAGGACATCTTTTGCCAGATGCACCAAAGAAAAAATAATGGGACAAATTAAGTCGGCGATCACTCTCTCACTTTCAGTACTCCTGCTTGCTGGGTGTTCAGGGGGAGGCAGCTCAACTGCTGAAGAGAGCTTCGTTGTTGGTAGCGGTGTTCAGACATTCATTAAGAAAGATTCACGCGTTAAGGCCCCAGCCTTAAGTGGAATGACTCTGACTGGCGTTAACTACACACGCGAACCAGGAAAAGTTGCTGTCGTAAACGTTTGGGCTTCATGGTGTTCACCATGTCGCGCAGAAGCACCTGCGCTAGTTGCTCTTTCAGAGAAGTACCCAGATGTTCAATTCATCGGCATCCTCACCCGAGATAATTTAGTCAATGCAGAAGCCTTTGTCCGCACACGAAATATCACCTATCCAACGCTGATAGATGATGCACTTCTGATTGGTTTCAAGGATTCACTACCTGCCAATGCAATTCCGTCAACAATTGTTATCGATAGTGATGGATATGTGGCCGCTCGCGTATCTGGCGTTGTCACCATCGGCTCATTGAGCGCTCTGATTGAGCGGGTGCAGAAATCATGATTGAGTTTGTAGTCAATAACCTCTTTGATGGCTTCATCCTCCTTGCCCTACCTCTTTCGATTCTTGCAGGACTTATCTCATTTGCATCTCCCTGCGTTCTGCCTTTAGTCCCTGGCTACCTCTCATATGCAGCCGGATATTCGCAAGCGCGAGGTCGAGTCTTGCTCGGCTCAGTTCTCTTTGTCGCAGGATTCTCTGCCCTCTTTATCTCCTACGGAGTTCTCTTCGGTGGTTTAGGTGCACGTATTGCCGTCCATGAAGAGATCATCACGCGTGTGCTGGGAGTATTCACAATCGCACTCGGTCTGATCTTTGCCGGCGCATTTCCGATGATGCCAACACTTCGCCCGAGGATTTCTACAACCGGTGGACTTGTTGGTGCACCTGTTTTAGGTTTTCTCTTTGGCGTCGGCTGGACACCATGTATTGGACCAGCGCTTGCAACAGTTCAAGCACTTGCATTTAGCGAATCAAGTGCATTCCGAGGCGCGATCTTGTCTCTAGGTTACTGCGTTGGTCTGGGTCTGCCATTTATCGCAACCGGATTATTCTCTGATAAATCTGAGAAGTTAAGAAAATTCCTTACCCGCAACGGTCGCGCCATCTCAATGGCTGGTGGAATTCTCTTGATCGTCATCGGTCTACTTCAAGTAACTGGCATATGGAACTCTCTGATGATCGATCTGCGATCTGTGATTAGCGAATTTGCGCCGGTGATCTAATGAGTACAAATAATCAGGTCGAGATTCCAGAGATCGGTGCAAGAGGTCTAGCCCGTTTTGCCTGGCGCCAGCTAACTAGCATGCGTACGGCGCTGATTCTTTTGATGATGCTTGGTGTTGCTGCAATCCCTGGCTCTCTATTGCCACAACGCAATCAGAATCCAATGGCAGTTCGCGAGTACTTTGTAGAAAACCCATCTCTTGCTCGCTGGATTGATAGAGCAAGTGGATTTGATGTCTATGCATCCTCTTGGTTTAGCGCTATCTATATTTTGCTCTTTATCTCACTCATTGGCTGCGTATTGCCCCGTACCTTTGAACACTTTAAGGCGATGCGTGCACTTCCACCGCTGACACCTAAAAATCTAGAGAAGTTAGAGGCCCACAGTTCATTTACAGGTGATGGCCATGAACTTGAGCGGGCCGAAAAGTGGTTACGCAAGAAGCGCTTTCGTATTCGTATTCAAGATGGATCAATCTCGGCGGAGAAGGGTTATCTGCGCGAGAGCGGTAATCTCCTATTCCACCTCTCACTTATTCTCATTCTCATCGGCGTCAGCTTTGGCTCTCTCTTTGGAATGAGGGGAAGTGCCATCATCACTACAGGTGAGCGCTTCATCAACTTGGCGACAAGTTATGACTCGGTAACTTTTGGCAAGCTCACCGATGAAACCTCACTCAATACCTTCTCGGTAAGGCTCAATAAGTTTGTTGGAACATATGATCCTGCCACCAACATTCCATTGGATTACTCAGCATTTGTTACAACTATTGATGAAAATGGAATCGAGCGCGAGCAGTTGATTAAGGTCAATAGCCCTCTTACATTTGGCACATCAAGGGTCTATCTTCAAGCCAATGGTTATTCGCCATTTGTCACAGTCAGAGATGAAATTGGAAATGTAACTTTCCAAGGCGCAGTGCCATTCTTGCCACAAGATTCAAATCTTCGGTCGATCGGTTCAATTAAGGTTCCTGAAGCAAATCCACAACTAGGTTTTGTCTCTTCCTTTCTGCCGACATATGAACGTGATCCAGAGCAAGGCGCTATCTCTGTCTATCCATTGCTTCTTGAACCAAAGTTACTCTTCTCAATCTGGGAAGGTGATCTAGGTCTCGATACTGGAATTCCACAATCCATCTACAAGATTGATACCAGTACGATGAAGCGAATTGCCTTGGATTCCTTGGAGCCAGGCCAAACGTATGCATTTAATGGCGGCAGCATTACCTTTGAAAAAGTTGAACCATGGATCAATCTGCAGATCGTAAGTGACCCGGGCAAGAGCTATTCACTAATCGGCGGTATTCTTGCGCTACTTGGCTTACTTGCTTCTCTCTTCGGACGAAGAAGACGTATCTGGATCAAGGTAAGTGAAAATGGTTTAGTTCAGGTTGCAGGTCTGGCTAAGACAAGTTCGACAGCGTTAGAAGAAGAGATGGTTCACTTTGTGAGTGCGGTTAAAGGAGAGAAGTAATGCAGACAACATGGGCCTATATCTCCAATAACTTTATCTATAGTGCCATGGCAGTTTTCGCACTCTCCCTAGTAGCGCACGCAATTGAGACCGCTTGGGCTGTCAAAGCTCCAGCTGAGGGCTCTGATGTGAGCACGATGGATTACTCAAAGGCAGAAAAAGCAGCGCGCATTGCAACTGCCTTCATGACTCTAGGTTTTATCCTGCTTCTCGTTGCAGTAGTTGCGCGCGGATTGGCAAATGGACATGTTCCTTGGGGAAACATGTATGAATTCTCAATCACCGGCGCCCTCGCATTTACAGGTGCATACCTGATCGCACTTCGTAAATATGATCTTCGTTGGCTAGGCCTATTTATCTCGCTCGGAGTTCTCTTAACTCTTGGAACTGCGATCACCTTGCTCTATCGCGATAGCGCACCACTTGTTCCAGCGCTTAAATCAACGTGGCTAATCATCCATGTGATCGCTGCAATTATCTCTGGCGGCGTCTTCCTACTATCAAATGTAATCGCTGGCGCATATCTCTATCTTGATTCAAAAGAACGAGGAGCTGGCCGTCCTGCATGGGCAACCCGTCTTCCAGCTCTTGAGGTACTTGATCAACTTTCGTATCGCTTAGTCGCATTTGTATTTCCATTGTGGACATTCTCAGTTATCGCCGGTGCAATCTGGGCAGAAAGTGCTTGGGGACGTTACTGGGGTTGGGATCCAAAAGAGACGTGGGCATTTATTACCTGGGTTGCATATGCAGCATATCTCCACGCGCGCGTAACAGTTGGCTGGAAGGGACGCCGAGCTGCTTGGCTCTGTCTCTTTGCAGGATCGACATTCTTATTTAACTATGTCTATGTCAACGTATGGGGAACAGGCAAGCACACTTACTCTGGACTTTAGGAACTTTTAGAGTCTACGTAAGAAATCTGGGTCATCATCGGGCGGCAAGATGCGTCGCTTTGGACCTCTTTTAAATCCGCCACCATTTCCGCGATTGCGACCGGCAACCAAGTAAGCGATTGCGCCAAGTGCTTGTGTAAAGAGAATGATGAGAAGCCAACCCCACTTAGGAAGTCTCTTGATCTGCGTATCATCTCTCATAGCGCAATCAATAAATGCATAGAGCGGTAGCGCAGCTAGTGCGATAAAGAGAAGAACTCTGAGCATGGGCTAATCCTAGCCGTTAAAGAATAAGGGCGAGAGATAGGGCAAAGCTAAAGAGCATCTGTAACTTGCCGGTGGCGGCAAGGAGGGCGATGAGGGCAGTTCCTTGTGCCCCTGACCAGAGCACCTTGAGAATCGAAACTGTCAGTGGAAGGGTTGCAAGAGTCAACATCGTCCAGGGAGAGCCAAAACCTGCGGTGAGTAAGTAGGGAAGAGTTACCAGCGCTGTGTAGAGCACGCGTGAACGCTTATCGCCTAAACGAACGGCCAATGTGCGCTTGCCTACCACTTCATCTTTAGCGCGATCGCGGATGTTATTGATCACCAAGATCGCACAGGCAAGGAAACCAACGATGACTCCGGCAAGAACCGATTCTCCCGTGATGCGATCTGTCTGCACATAGAAAGAGCCGATTGTTGCGACAAGACCGAAGAAGATAAAGACAAAAAGTTCACCAAGGCCCATATACCCGTAAGGGTTCTTGCCGCCGGTGTAACCCCACGCCGCAGCAATCGAAAGCGCACCGACTGCAATCAGCCACCAGGAAGAGTTGATTGCTAGAAGAAGACCAGCAATTGCCGCAACACCAAATGAGATAAATGCGGCATTCTTTACTTGGCTAGGAGTTGCCAATCCACTTGCTGTGATGCGAAGTGGTCCGATGCGATCGTTATCGGTTCCACGAATTCCATCGGAGTAATCATTTGCATAATTGACGCCAATTTGTAGCGCCAGGCTTACGACTAGAGCGAGTAGGGCTGCAATTGTGTTGGATTCTTTATCGGCAAGGGAGGTGGCTACAACAACTGGTGCGATAGCAGCTGGCAGCGTGCGGGGACGCGCACCTGCAACCCATGTTGCTGGGCTAGCCATTGTGGATCTCCTCTGCCTTTTCTTTAATCTGAACGCGGTCGATCTTACCGATTCCTATCGTTGGTAATTGATCGAATGCGAGCAACTGCTTGGCTTTAGCAAAGCTGCCGATTCTCGTAGCTAATTCATTATTTATCTGATCAAGTGCTGGATGATCTGTTCCACCGACTGCAATCACAAGTCGTTGGCCCCACTGTGCATCTTCGACAGCAATCGAAGACCATTGATGTGATGGGAATGCTTGGGAGAGAATCTCATCTACCTGAACTAGAGATACTTTCTCACCACCAGTTACATAGACATCATCTGCGCGACCGAGGACCTTCAAAGTTCCATCACTTGCAATCTCACCACGATCTGGTGTTGTAAACCATTGACCGTCACAGAGTTGGCTCCACAGTTCATCATTGCCGAGATATCCAGAGGCAAGGACTGATCCAGAAATTTCAATCAACCCTTGATCAGAGATTCGCAGATCAACACCCTTAAGCGGAGTTCCCTCATAGATACAACCGCCAGATGTCTCACTCATTCCATATGTGCGAACAATCGAGATACCAGCATCGAGTGCCCGCGACAAAAGAGCCTCATCAAGCTTTGCGCCACCAACTAGTACAGAGTGTGCAGATTTAAGGTGAGCCAATAATTCGTCATCACCATTGAGTGCGCGATAGATCTGGGTTGGAACTACAGCCGAGAAATCAGTTGTTGGATATCTATCTGCCTTACGCAGATCAACAGGTGTTGTCCCTAATTCAAGTGAGCGAATCAAGACATTGATACCTGCGATGTGATGAATTGGTAGAAGCAGCGCCCATGTGTGTCCAGGGAGTGCATGGAGAAATTCAAGGGATGCTCGCGTTGATGCTAAAAGCGCAGCTGAGGTGAGTGCAACAGATTTCTTCGCCCCGCTAGACCCGGTCGTTGCGACGATGAGGCAGATGTGCGAATCGACCTCGGTGATCTTTTCATCTGTGAAATTCAGGGCAGGGCCTTGATGAGCCAACGCCTTGGCCAAGAGATTCATCACATCTGTGATCGCCAGCGCAGGATCTACTGCGATCACAGAGCGTGAGCGGTTACTTGAGTTGGCCGAGATATCCATAGCCCGCGTAGGCTATCGCCTGCAAGTCAGAGTGGAGGAATCGTGAGCAAGCCAATTAAGCGTGAATTTGGGGATCGCACTATCCCAGCATGGGCAACCGGCAAGGGTGGAGCAGATTTTGTCGATGTGAAATATCAGGTCGGAGATGGAATCGCCAAGATCACCATCAACCGCCCAGAAGTTCGTAACGCCTTCCGCCCTCAGACAATTATTGAGTTGCAACAAGCCTTCTCACTCGCGCGCGATAACTCAGATGTCGGCGTCATCATCTTGACTGGAGAAGGCAGCGAAGCATTCTGCTCAGGTGGAGATATCAGCGTTCGCGGAGATGATGGATATCTCGGCGATGATGAACTGGCTCAGCATGGCGTCGGACGCCTCAATGTCTTAGATCTTCAGATTCAAATTCGCCGCACGCCAAAGCCTGTGATTGCAATGGTTGCTGGTTGGGCTATCGGAGGTGGACATGTTCTCCACGTTGTCTGCGATTTAACAATCGCTGCAGAGAACGCGAAGTTTGGTCAGACAGGTCCAATGGTCGGTTCATTCGATGGTGGATATGGATCAGGACTTCTTGCAGCAAGTGTTGGCCAGAAGAAGGCTCGTGAGATTTGGTTTATGACTCGCCAATACGATGCGCAAGAGGCGCTCGCAATGGGACTCATCAACACTGTTGTACCAGTCGATCAACTTGAGGCAGAGACAGTTTCTTGGTGTCGCGAAATGCTCCGTAACTCACCGATGGCACTTCGACTATTGAAATCAAGTATGAATGCAGCAGATGATGGATTGGCTGGCGTGCAACAACTTGCTGGCGATGCCACATTGCTCTTCTATTTAAGCGAAGAAGGACAAGAAGGCCGCGATGCCTATAAAGAACGTCGCGCACCAGATTTTGGGAAATTCCCAAAGCGTCCATAAATCTTATGCTCGATGACCTCCTTGCAACACTTCGCGTAGTTAGTCTTCCCACGCGCACCAATTTCCGTGGTGTGACATATCGCGAAGTAGCTTTGATGCAGGGCCCACAAGGCTGGGGAGAGTTCTCACCGTTTCTGGAATACGACGATAACGAGTGCCGGCCATGGCTTGCTAGCGCGATAGAGGCAGCAACTGTTGCTCGCCCTGCACCTTTTCGGGGCGAAATTGCAATCAATGGAACTATCCCAGAGCTCAACGATAAGAAAGAGATCCAAGCCCTTATGGATACCTATCCAGGGGCAAAGACCTTTAAGGTCAAAGTGGGAAGTAATCTCACCGACAATGTCATGCGAGTTGCTCGAGTATTTTCACATGCACCAAAGGCTGCAATACGCGTTGATGTCAACGGACTCTGGTCTGTAGATGAAGCGCTCACCAATCTCTACGCATATTATGAAGAGATCGGACCGCTTCAATACGTAGAACAACCATGTGCGACTATCGAAGAATTGCGCGAACTCAAGCGCAAGATAAAGATTCCACTTCGCATTGCAGCAGATGAAATCATCCGCAAAGCAGCAGATCCATTTAAAGTAGATCTCACCGATGCTGCAGATATTGTGATGCTTAAAGTGCAACCACTCGGTGGTATCAAGCGATCTCTCGACATTGCAGCCCATCATGGACTTCCAGTAGTTGTATCCAGCGCGCTAGAAAGTGCCATCGGAATCGAGTACGGACTTGATCTTGCTGCATCTATCAGTGATCTCACCTTTGATTGTGGCTTAGCTACAGGCTCACTTCTATCTACAGATGTTGCCAACCATAGGATTCTTGATGGAAAGATCGCACTCGGTCAGATATCTCCGCAGTTAGATGGTCTTGAGGTGTCACCAGATCGCTTTGAATGGTGGAAGAATCGCATCATGAGAGTCGGGAAGTTACTTGCATGAGTGAAGCTACGACCCTTGCTCGCGTGATTGTCAGACAGATTATTGAATCTGGAATCACAGATGCAGTTCTTTCGCCGGGATCTCGCAACTCTCCTCTTTCAATCGCCTTCTATCAGGCTGAAAAACGTGGTCTGATAAAGCTTCATGTAAAAATTGACGAACGTGGTGCAGGCTTCTTCGCTCTCGGTTTGGCAAAGGCCAGTGGTCGCCCGGTTCCAGTTATCTGCACAAGTGGAACGGCAGTTGCTAACTATCACCCAGCCGTTCTTGAGGCATCACATACCAACGCCCCGCTCTTATTGTTAACTGCAGACCGTCCTGCTCGACTTCGCAGAACAGGTGCCAACCAAACTACAGAGCAGGCACGTATCTTCGGAAAAGCTGTCCGTTACTTTGCAGATATCTCAGGTGCTGCCTATCCGATGGAACTTCCCTTTAACTCACTCCAATCAGGTCCTGTCCACCTGAATATTCAATTTGATGAACCACTTGTCGGCGATTCAGATGAAACGTGGCTCGATAAGATCACGAAGAATGCGCCAAAAGCATTTGATCGCAAGAGCCCTGGAACTTTCCACACTAAATCAACACGTGGACTCTTAATCATTGGCCACGATCGCGCCGGGCTTAGCCAAGAGAGCGTTCTTGATTTTGCAGCCACATTAGGGTGGCCCGTAATCGCAGAGGATCCTCTTTCGTTTAAAGATGCGATCTCACATGCAAGCGTCTTCTTAACCTCAACAAAGATTCGAAGCGAAATCAATCCAGATACTGTGGTTCTGATTGGACGTACAACTCTTTCTCGCAGCGTCAATGCTCTTATTGCCGGCGCACGAAAGACAATTGTGATCGATCCACGAATGGCAACTGTCGATCAAGATCGCCGGGCTGATCAGAAGTTTCTTGCTCTACCAAAAATTGAAGTTCCTGGAGCAGATCCCGATTGGGTTGCAACATGGAAAAAGTTGGGTGAACGAGCTGCAAAGGTTGTCGCCGAACTCAATACATGGTCGGAAGAAATCTGCGCACGCGAGCTTGCTCGCTCCCTGCCATCTGGCTCAACTCTCTTTGTCGCATCTTCTCGTCCAATCCGCGATCTTGAAGGCTTTGCCGCACCTCGTGATGGCGTGCAGGTATTTGCAAATAGAGGTCTTGCCGGCATCGATGGAAATATCTCAACCGCGCTAGGAATTGCAAGCGCCGCAGAGCAAACATTGGCAGTCCTTGGTGATTTAGCGTTCTTACATGATGTCAGCGCTTTAACACATGTTGGCAACGCAAATCTGCGCATCTTCGTTATCGATAACGACGGGGGAGGAATCTTCTCAACGCTTCCTCAAGCAGGCATTGATGGCTTTGAGAAAATCTTTGGAACACCTCATAGTCGCGATATCGCTGCGATTGCATCTGCCTTTGGCGTTGCAACAACGACGGTGACAAACACCGTTGATCTAGTTAAGAAAGTCGCAGCGCCCATTAATGGATGTGAAGTTGTAGTTGTAAAGGTTCCTTCACGCCAAGAAAATAGCGAATACTTAAAGACTATTTACGCGAAGATGGAATCACTTTAACGCAGAGCGCATCGGCGTGAATTTTGCATTGCTCTCATTGAGCTCTTTCTCTGGATTTGAGCCAGAGACAATTCCGCAGCCAGCAAATATTCTGATTGAAGTGCCGTCGACTTTGCCGCAGCGAAGTGCGATACCGAGTTCTCCGTCACCATGAGAATCTATCCAGCCCACAGGACCTGCATAACGACCACGGTTCATTCCTTCAATGGATGAGATCAACTGCGATGCTAAATGTGTAGGTGTCCCGCAAACTGCCGCAGATGGATGCAGGCGAGAAAGTAGCGAGAATGCATCGACATCAACCTTGGATTCAATGAGAGCACCAGTGACATCGGTAGCAAGGTGCATAACGTTGGCAAGGTGTAATACAAATGGTGATTCAGGAACGTTGGTTGATGTGCAGAAAGGTTCAAGAGCATCTGCAACTGATCTGACTGCATATTCATGCTCTTCTAAATCTTTTGATGAACGGGCAAGGGATGCGGCAAGTGCTAGATCTCTCTCATCATCGCCAGTTTTGCTGATGGTTCCGGCCAAGACGCGTGATGTCACCATTCCACGCGATAAACGTAGAAGTAGCTCTGGAGTTGCTCCAATGAGGTTATCTACTGAAAAGATCCAGGTAGATGGGTACTGCTCACTTAAATTGTTGAGAATAGGTCGGATATCAATCTCTTTATCGGTTACTGCAACCAGGTCACGCGCTAAGACAACTTTTTCGAGATCACCGATTTCAATCTCACCAATTGCAGTTGCAACGCGGGACATCCACTCATTCGGTGTTAAAGATCCATCACCCCACGAAAAATCTGCGGGGATTAGCGTTGGGGCTTTTTTAGGTAAATATGGCTGTGCCTTATCGCCAATCCATGTCATCCATGAAACACCTGCGCGCGTACCAACAACAATTTCTGGAATGATCAAGACAGATTCTTCATCTTCATTAAATGAGAAAGATGTATAGAGGATTGGACCTGTGCCACTCACATTTAGTGTGTTGACGATATTAAAAGTTGCTAATTGCTCTTCCCACCACTGGCGGGCATCTCTAAAGCGATTGGCTCCTTTAACTGTTGTCTTTGCGTATTGACCCCAGCCGACAACTCCTTGGCCACCACGCACCCATGACAAACCTCCGCGATCTGGAAGTAGATCCAGAAGCGGCAGATGTGATGACACCTTTGAGGTTGTCACTGGAATCAGGGAAGACACTGCGCTCACTACTTTCTTGTCTCTTAGTGCTTGAGAGGAAATTCGAAGTTGTGGTTAAGCCTACCTTCAGCGAGAATAAGGGCATGTCGAGAGCGAATATGGATAAGAATCCGCAGGAAGTTGCTGCGATGTTCGATGGAGTCG
>JACCDW011685198.1_pt1 | contig 16094 bp, 16 predicted proteins | sample 7449781 | NCBI WGS metagenome assembly JACCDW01 (sample SAMN15323449, study PRJNA562643) | freshwater metagenome | isolation source: river surface water | place: USA:Blue River Watershed | collected 2017-08-18
CCGGTCGGCCGCATCCGCGCCACGGTGCGCGCCGGCCGCGACGCCATGCGCGCCACGCTGCTGGGCTGGCTGCCGCAAGACCTGCGCGGCCAGCGCGTGCTGGACGCCGGCTGCGGCACCGGCGCGCTGGCGCTGCAAGCGGCCCTGCGCGGCGCCGAGGTGGTGGCCATCGACCTCTCGCCCACGCTGGTGCAGCTGGCCGCCGAGCGCCTGGCCGCCGAACACCCGCAGCTGCCCGGCTCGGTCAGCTTCGGCGCGGGCGACATGCTGAGCGCCGACCTCGGCCACTTCGACCATGTGGTCTGCATGGACTCGCTGATCCATTACGACACGCCGCACATCGCGCAGGCGCTGGCGGCCCTGGCCGAGCGCACGCGCGCCTCAATCCTCTTCACTTACGCGCCGCGCACGCCGCTGCTGGCGGCCATGCACAGCGTGGGCCGCCTGTTCCCGCGCAGCGACCGCTCGCCTGCGCTCTCGCCGGTCAATGGCCAGGCCCTGCACGCCGCGCTGCGCGAACAGAGCGCGCTGGCGGGCTGGCAGGCCGGGCGCACACAGCGCATCGCGCAGGGCTTCTACACCTCGCAGGCCTGGGAGTGGCACCGCCCATGAAGCTGCTGCGCCCACCCCGCTGGCTGACGGCGTTTGGCACGCGCTTCATGCCCTTTGCCGACGCGGCCTCGCCCGAACTGCCGCTGCCACGCCTCTTGCGCCTGGCGCTGTTCCAGGCGGTGATCGGCATGGTGACGGCGCTGCTGGTGGGCACGCTCAACCGCGTGATGATCGTCGAGCTGCAGGTGCCCGCCTGGTGGGTCGCGCTGGCGGTGGCGGTGCCGATGGTGTTCGCGCCGCTGCGCACCCTGATCGGCTATGGCAGCGACACGCACCCCTCGGCGCTGGGCCTGCGCCGCATCCCCTACCTGTGGATCGGCAGCCTGCTGCTCTTTGGTGGCCTGGCGGTGATGCCGTTTGCGCTCTTGCTGCTCTCCGAAGCCGTGCCCGAGACCGTGTGGCTCGGCCGCGTGGGCGCCGGCCTGGCCTTCATGCTGGTGGGCGCGGGCCTGCAGGTCACGCAGACCGCGGGCATGGCCCTGGCCAACGACCTGGCACCGGTCGACAAGCGCCCGCGTGTGGTGGCCCTGCTCTACAGCATGCTGCTGCTGGGCCTGATCGCCAGCAGCACGCTCTACGGCCTTTTGCTGGCCGACTTCAGCGCGGTGCGCCTGATCCAGGTGATCCAGGGCTCGGCCGCCGTGGTCATCGTGCTCAACCTGGTTTCGCTGTGGAAGCAGGAGGCGCGCAGCAGCAAACGCGGTCGGCGCGAGGCCGGTGGCTTTTCGGCCAGCTGGCGCACGCTGATGGCGCTGCCGCAAATGCGCCGCTTCCTCTGGACGGTGGGCCTGGGCTCGCTGGCGTTTTCGATGCAGGACATCGTGCTCGAACCTTATGGCGCCGAAATCCTGGGCCTGGGCGTGGGCAGCACGAGTGCGCTCACCGCCCTGGGCGCGGCCGGTTCGCTGCTGGCCTTTGGCCTGTCGGCGCGCTGGCTCACGCACGGCTGGCACGCCTGCCGCGTGGCCGCGCTCGGCGTGGTGCTGGGTCTGCCCGCTTTTGCCCTGGTGATTTTTGCCGCCCCGCTGCAATCGGCCACGCTGTTTCGCGCCGGTGTGGTGCTGATCGGTTTTGGCTCGGGCCTGTTCGCCGTGGGCATGCTGGTGACCGCCATGTCCTTTGACAACCGCCAGCTCTCGGGCCTGGTGCTGGGCACCTGGGGCGCCGTGCAGGCGACTGCCACCGGGGCCGCCATGGCGCTGGGCGGCGCGCTGCGCGACGCCGTCGCGGGCCTGGCGCGCTCGGGCGCTCTGGGCGAGGTGCTCAACTCCCCCGTGACCGGCTACAGCGTGGTCTACCACGTCGAAATCTACCTGCTGTTTGTGGTGCTGATCGCGCTGGGCCCGCTGCTGCGGCGCTCGCGCACCGCGCCACCACCAGCCCCCGCAACCCCCACCCGCTTTGGCCTGGCCGAGATGCCCGGCTGAGCCCCGAATTTTTCAGGAGAGTGACCATGGAAACAGGCGCCATCACCCAGTACGTCGACGTGGCCCAGATCGTGTTGTATCTGTTCTGGGCCTTCTTCGCCGGCCTCATCTACTACCTCGTGCGCGAGAACCACCGCGAGGGCTACCCGATGGACCCGGGCCGCGAAAACGGTCCGAAAGTCGAAGGCTGGCCACCCGTGCCCGCACCCAAGACTTTCAACACCATGGACGGCCACACCTACCTCGCGCCCGACCTGCAGCGGCCCGACGGCGAATACAGCGCCGTGCCCATGCACCGCTTCAACGGCGCACCGCTCGAACCCGTGGGCGATCCGCTGCTGGCCGGTGTGGGCCCGGGCGCCTGGGCCATGCGCGCCGACCGGCCCGATGCCGACCCGCACGGCGCGCCCAAGATCGTGCCGCTGCGCGTGGCACCCGACCACGGCGTGGCCAAAAAGGATGTGGACCCGCGCGGCCTGCCCGTGCTGGGCGCCGACGGTGAAGTCGCGGGCACCGTGACCGACCTCTGGGTCGACCGCATGGAAATGATGTTCCGCTACATCGAGGTCGAACTCGCCGGCTCAAACCGCCATGTGCTGCTGCCCACCACCTTTGCGCGCATCAAGCGCAGCGGCATCGAGGTGCATGCGCTGCTGGCGCACCAGTTCGCCAATGTGCCCGCCACGCGCAGCCCCGAGCAGATCACCCTGCTCGAAGAAGAAAAGATCACCGCCTACTACGGCGCCGGCACGCTGTACGCCACGCCCGAGCGGCAGGAGCCGATCCTGTGAAAGCGGTCAACGTCCAGCCCACCCACGAGCACGAGTGGGAGGCCGCGCCCGGCCTGCCCGCGCCGCTGCCGGGCGGCGAGACGGTGCTCTGGCAGGGCGCGCCCGAGTGGCGCCAGCTCGCGCTGCACGCCTTCCATGTGCGCAAGATCGGCATTTACTTTGCGCTGATGCTGGCCGTGCAGGCCGCCTACCTGCTGGGCGACGGCGCCAGCGGCGGCGACCTGTGGCGGCCGCTGTCGGTGAGCTTTCTGACCGCCTCGCTGGCCCTGGGCATGCTCGCCGGTGTGGCCTGGTTCGCCAGCCGCAGCACGCTCTACACCCTGACCAACAAGCGCGTGGTGATGCGCATCGGCATCGTACTCACCCTCACCTTCAACCTGCCCTACCGCCGCATCGCGGCGGCCTCGCAGCGCCACTACGGCCAGCGCTCGCTCGACATCGCGCTGCAGCTGTACCCGCAAGACCGCATCGGCTGGTTCCACCTGTGGCCGCACCAGCGCGCCTGGCAGCTGAGCCACCCGCAGCCCACGCTGCGTTGCCTGGCCGACGGCGAAGCCGTGAGCGCCCTGCTGATGCAGCAGTGGCAGCGCGTGCACGCCAACGAGGCGGTGGTCACGGCCGAGGCTGCGCCAGCCACCGCCCAGCCCGCCCCCGCGCTGCAGCCACTGCGCACCAGCCCCCGCCCGGCCAGCCACGCACGCGCCGGCAGCGAGCACCAGCAAGGCCTGCCTGCATGAACACCCCGCGCGCGCCCATGACCGCGGCCCTGCCCCACCCCATCCGGCTGCTGGGCAGCTTGCTGCTCTTGGTGCTGCTGGCCGTGGGCTGGGCACGCTGGCAAGGCGTGGCCGTGCGCTTTGCAGACGCGCCGCCGCTGTGGCAGCGCGAGCTGCGTTTTGTCGACACCCCCGGCGGCGACGTGCTCGCGCTGGACGCGCACAACGGCGAGACGGTGGCGCGTTTTGTGGGCGAGCAAGGCTTTGTGCGCGGCACGTTGCGCGCGCTCGCGCGTGAGCGCCAGCGCCGCGGCCTGGGCGCCGACGCGCCGCTGCAGCTGCTGGCACACACCGACGGCCGCCTGAGCCTGATCGACCCGAGCACCGGCGAGCGCATTGGCCTGGAAGCCTTTGGCAGCAGCAACCTCGCGGTCTTTGCCGCCTTGCGGCCGGCCACGCTGGCCAGCCGCAGCCCCCACGATGTGACCGAAAGGAGAACCCCATGAGCCATGCGATGGTCAGCCCGATTGAAGACGCCCGCGACGCCAATGCCAAAGCCGTGCACAGCGACATGCTGTCGCCGCGCTTTTACACCACCGATTTCGCCGCGCTCGACAAGCTCGACGTCTCGCCCGTGCGTGCCGAGTGGGACGTGATGATGGCCGAGTACGAAGGCGACAACAACCACGACCACTTCCAGCGCGACGCCGCCTTTGCCGACGAAGTGGCCAGCGGCATGGCCACGCTCTCGCCCGAAATGCGCCAGGAGTTCCTGGACTTCCTCGTGAGCTCGCTGACCTCGGAATTCTCGGGTTGCATTCTCTACAACGAGATCCGCAAGAACGTCAGCAACCCCGACATCAAGAAGCTGATGACGTATCTCGCGCGCGACGAGTCGCGCCATGCGGGCTTCATCAACCTCTCGCTGCGCGACTTCGGCCTGGGCATCGACCTGGGCAACCTCAAGCAGGCCAAGAAGTACACCTTCTTCAAGCCCAAATACATCTACTACGCGACCTACCTGTCCGAGAAGATCGGCTACGCGCGCTACATCACCATCTTCCGCCAGCTGGAAAAGCACCCCGAAAAACGCTTCCACCCGATCTTTCGCTGGTTCGAGCGCTGGTGCAACGACGAGTACCGCCACGGCGAATCGTTCGCGCTGCTGATGCGCGCCCACCCGCACCTGCTGCAGGGCGGCAACCGGCTGTGGATCCGCTTCTTTTTGCTGGCCGTCTACGCCACCATGTATGTGCGCGACCACAAGCGCCCCATGCTGCACGAATCGATGGGCCTGGACTCGAGCACCTACGACTTCGAGGTGTTCCGCATCACCACCGAGATCACCAAACAGGTCTTTCCGATCGCGCTGGACACCGACCACCCGGACTTCCGCGCCGGGCTGGAGCGACTGTTCGCGATCGACATGGACATGGAAGCGGCCAAGGCCCGTGGCGGCCTGCTCGGCAAGCTGCAACAGGGCTGGCATGCGCTGCGCGCTTTGGGCACCTTTGCGCGCCTGTACTTCATGCCCGTGATCGAGCAGGAAATCTCCCGCGAAGTGCGCCTGGCACCGCGCTGGTAAGGACAGCGATGCGTGATGCCCTCTTGGCCGTGCTCTTCACCGGTGTCTGCTGGTGGTTCGGCACGGGCATCATCCTCTGGCTCGACCGCTTGCCCGCGCGCAGCTTCCGCTGGAGCCTCTTGGCCTGGAGCGGCCTGCTGCTTTTGAGCCTGTGGGGCGTGTGGGAGAGCATGCGCAGCGTGAGCGTGGCCAGCGCCTACCTGGGCTTTGCCAGCGTGATCGTGATGTGGGGCTGGCACGAGCTGGCCTTTCTGACGGGCTGGCTGACGGGCCCGCGCCAGCGCGCCATGAGCCCGGGCGCGCGCGGCTGGCAGCGCTTTGCGGAATCGGCGCAGGCGGTGCTCTGGCACGAGCTGGCGCTGCTGGCCAACCTGGCGCTCTTGTGGTGGATGCAGACCGGGCAGCCCAACCATGTGGCGCTGTGCACCTTCGCGCTGCTGTGGTGCATGCGCCTGTCGGCCAAGCTCAACCTGTTTTTTGGCGTGGTGCAAAACGGCGCGCAGTACCTGCCCGTGCACCTGAAGTACCTGGCCAGCTATTTCCGCCACCGGCGCATGACCACCTGGTTTGTGCTCTCGGTCAGCGGCGCCAGCCTGCTGTGGCTGTGGCTGATCTGGCAGGCGCAGCAGGGCGTGGTGGCGGTGACCACCGGCTGGGTCCTGCTGGCCACCTTGCTGGGCCTGGCGATCGTCGAGCACCTGATGATGGTGCTGCCCTGGCCGCTTGAAAAACTCTGGGGCTGGGCCCTGGGCCAGTCGGCCACACCGGCACCGCTGGGGACCGAGCCATGAACGCCTTTCGCGCCGACGGCTTTGCCGCCCCCGCCACGCCGCCCCGGCACGACCCGCGCCCGGTGGCGCTGGTGATCGGCAGCGGCTTTGGCGGCCTGGCGGCGGCGATCCGCCTGAGCGTGATGGGCTACCGCGTGCAGGTGCTCGAAAAAAACGAGGCCCCAGGCGGGCGCGCCTGCGCTTTCACGCAAGACGGCTTCAGCTTTGACGCCGGGCCGACCATCATCACCGCGCCGTTTTTGCTCGAAGAGCTCTGGCAGCTGTGCGGCCGCCGCTTGGCCGACGATGTGACCCTGGTGCCCATGGACCCGTATTACCGCGTGCGCTTTCACGACGGCAGCTGGTTCGACTACAACGGCGACCCCGAACACATGCGCCGCGAGGTGGCGCGCTTTGCGCCCGAAGACCTGGCGGGCTACGAGCGCTTTTTACAAGTGGCCGAAAAGTGCAAACGCCTGGGCTTCGAAGGCATGGGCGACACGGCTTTTGACCGCGTGGCCGACCTGCTCAGGGCCATTCCCGATTTCCTGCGCATGGGCGCCTGGCGCAGCCTGTACAGCCTGGTGGCGCAGCACATTCAAAACGAGAAGCTGCGCACGGTGATGAGCTTTCACCCGCTCTTGATCGGCGGCAACCCGTTTGACGTGACCGCCGCCTACGCGCTGATCAACGCGCTGGAGCGGACCTGGGGCGTGCATTCGGCGCTGGGCGGTACCGGCGCCATCGTGCAGGGCATGGTCAAGCTGCTGGAGGGGCGTGGCGTGCCGGTGCGCTGCAACACCCCGGTCACGCGCATCCGCATCGACGGCGGGCGCGCGGTGGGCGTGACACTCGAAGGCGGCGAACAGCTCGACGCCGACATCGTGGTCAGCAACGGCGACACCGCCTGGACGTACAAGCACCTGGTCGCGCCCGAACACCGCCGCGTCTGGACCGACCGCAAGATCGCGCGCGGCACCTATTCGATGGGCCTGTTCGTCTGGTACTTCGGCACCGACCGCCGCTGGGACGAGGTGCCGCACCACATGATGGTGCTGGGTCCGCGCTACCAAGGCCTGCTGCACGACATCTTCAAGCGCCAGCACCTGGCCGACGATTTCAGCCTCTACCTGCACCGCCCGAGCGCGACCGACCCCGGCGTGGCACCCGCCGGTTGCGACACGTTCTATGCACTCTCGCCCGTGCCGCACCTGGACAGCGGCACCGATTGGGCCGCCTTTGGCGAAACCTACCGTGAGCGCATCGCGCAGGCGCTCGAGGCCAGCGTGCTGCCGGGCCTGCGCCAGCACATCGTCACCTCGCACGTCCGCACGCCGCAGACTTTCCACGACAAGCTCTGGTCCTACAAGGGCGCAGGCTTTGGCCTGGAGCCGCTGCTCACGCAAAGCGCCTGGTTTCGCCCGCACAACCGCAGCGAAGACATCCCGGGCCTGTACATGGTGGGCGCGGGCACGCACCCCGGCGCGGGCGTGCCCGGCGTGCTGATGTCGGCCAAGGCCTTGCAAAGCGTGGTGCCGCATGCCGTCTGACAGCCTGAACACCTCGCCCGATTTGCAGGCCTGCGTGGCCATGATGCAGGGCGGCTCACGCACCTTTTTTGCCGCCAGCCGCCTCTTGCCGCCGCGCGTGCGCGCGGCCGCGATCGCGCTCTACGCCTTTTGCCGCGTGGCCGACGACCTGGTCGACGAAGCGCCGGCCGGTGACACACGACCGCTGCGCGTCTTGGCCGAACGGCTGGACGCGATCTACGCAGGCACCCCGCACGACCATGTGGAAGACCACGCGCTGGCCCTGGTGGTGCAGCAGCACGGCCTGCCGCGTCACCTGCTGGACGCGCTGATCGAGGGCTTTGCCTGGGACGCCAGCGCGCGCGTCTACGAAACGATCGAAGACGTGCAGGCCTATGGCGCGCGCGTGGCCGGCAGCGTGGGCGCGATGATGTGCTGGATCATGGGCCCGCGCGACGCCGCCACGCTGGCGCGCGCCTGCGAACTCGGCGTGGCCATGCAGCTGACCAACATCGCGCGCGATGTGGGCGCCGACGCCCAGCTCGGGCGCCTGTACCTGCCGCGCCAGTGGCTGCGCGAAGCGGGCATCGCGCCCGAGGCCTGGCTGGCCGCGCCGCGCTTTGAACCGGCCTTGGGCCAGGTGGTCGGGCGCCTGCTGCAAGAAGCCGACCGGCTGTACGCGCTGGGCCAGACCGGCATCGCCGCCCTGCCCCCGGACTGCCGCGCCGCCATCCTGGCCGCCGGCCTGATCTATGCCGAGATCGGGGTGCAGCTGCGGCGCGAAGGCCTCAATTCGGTGGACAAACGCACGGTGGTCAGCACCGGCCGCAAACTGGTGCTGCTGGCCCGCGCCTGGACGCAGGCCCGCTTCATCTACGTCCCCGCCCACATCAGCCCGCCCCTGGCCGCGATCGAGGGGCTGGTGCAGGCCTGCAGCGCCCAGCACAGCGGCGCCCAGCGCTCGGGACCGGGCTGGTTCCCCAACCGCGCCATGCCGCAAAGGGTGGCGTGGATGCTGGAGCTGCTCGAGCGGCGCGAACACGAGCGCCTGCAGCGGCGAACGCACCTGCGCTGAGCAGGTGCAGTGGCCGCAGGTGCTGCGGCTGATCCGCCCCTTTCAGGCCTGCGCCAGCGCTGGCGAGAGCTGCTGCACACACTGCGCGGCGCGCGTGGCGTCCACGCCGTACATGGCCCACTGTCCATCGCGGGTCTTGAGCCGCAGGGTCTGGCCGTAGCGGCCCTTTTCGTGTTCGGCATGGACGATGTCGCGGCGCGAGAGGCTGTCGACCGAGTCTCGGTAGCGATGGCCCAGCAGCAGCAGGCGCTCACCGGCCAGCGCCCACACCCCGCGCCCACCCATGACCACGCGGCCGATCGCCAGGGCGTCGAGCGCGGCCGGATCGAGGCCGGCTTCTTTCAGGCGGCTTTGCTCGCCCTCGGTCAGCGGGCCATCTGCATACGGGTTGCCGCCCTCGATGAGGATTTCAAACAGGGCTTCGCCGTGGATCAGTGAATTGAGCATGGTCAGAGACTCCGCGTCATGGAAGGAAAGCGCGGGTGCGGCCATGACGGAAGGCCGCACCGGCGTGAAGGCATGCGCGGCGGCAGGTCCAGCCGCCTGCGGCGGTCTTATTTGCGCGGGCGGTTGAGCCAGTTGGCCAGCACGAACAAGGCGAAGACCACGAACATGATGATGATGACGGTTTTGATTTCCATGGTCGTCTCCTGAAGTCGATGAAAGCTCGGTGGGGCGCTTGGTCAGCGATTGTGCCCAATCGGGTCCGGGTCTGCTGCGGCCCGGGGCAATGCCCCCAGCAGCGGCCAAAGCACCCACAGCGCGAGCAGCAGCAGCAGCGCTTCGAGGCTGTAGACCGCGTTGTAACCGCCGGCACTCTGGGTGATCCAGTCGAAGGCATCGCGCAGCACACCGCCCAGGGCCAGGGCCAGGCCACCGGCGCTGGCCTGCACCGCGCCCCAGGCGCCCAGGGCCAGGCCGGCCCGGTCAGCGGGCGCAGAGCGCATGGTCGCGGTCAGGGTGCCATGGCCAAACAGGCCGCCGCCCAGGCCGATGAGGAACACGCCCAGGCTGAACAGCGCGGTCGATTGCAGTGGTCCGGACGCTATCACAGCTGCAAACGCCGGCAGGCCCACACCGGCGCCCCAAGCGGCCATGCGCAGCGCATCGGCGCCACGGCCAAGCACATGCGAGGCCCAGGCAAAACCGATCAGGCCGCCGACCGCCAGCGTGGCGGTCAGCACCGTGGTGTCGGCCACCGACATGCCCAGCACCTGGCCGCCGTAGGGTTCGAGCAGCACGTCTTCCATGGCAAAGGCCAGCGTGCCCAGGGCCAGTACCAGCAAGCGGCGCAGCACCTGCGGCGAGGCACTGAAGACCCGCCAGGCCTCGCTGAAGGTTTCGGGCACCGGCGTGCCCGGCTTGCGCTGGCGGCTGCGTGGCTCCTGCTTCCACATCGCGACCACATTGAGCACCAGCGTGAGCAGCGCGGCCGCCTGCACCACCTGGATCAGGCGGCCCGGGCTGTAGTCGGCCAGCAGTTGGCCAAAGACCAGGGCGCTGCAGAGCATGCCCACCAGCTGCATCACGAACATGAGCCCGACCACCTGCGGGTGCTTGTGCGGCGGCGACAGATCGGTGGCCAAAGCGAGGCCGGCGGTCTGCACCGTGTGCATGCCCGCGCCCACCAGCAAAAAGGCCAGGCCCGCGCCAAGCTGGCCCACCCAGGCGGGCGCCTGCAGCGACTGGCCGGCACCGGCCAGCACCAAGAGGGCAAAGGGCATGATGGAAAAACCGCCAAACTGCAGCAGGGAGCCCATCCAGATGTAGGGCACGCGGCGCCAGCCCAGTTCGCTGCGGTGGTGGTCACAGCGAAAGCCGATCAGCGCGCGCGCAGGCGCAAACAGCAGGGGCAGCGCCACCATCACCGAGACCACAAAGGTGGGCAGGCCCAGCTCGACGATCATCACGCGGTTGAGGGTGCCAATGAGCATGACCATGGCCATGCCCACCGAAAATTGAAACAAGGACAGCCGAATCAGGCGCGGCAGCGGCAGGTCATCGCTGGCGGCGTCGGCGAATGGCAGCAGGCGTGTGCCCCAACGGGTCCACGCCGACCACCGTGAAAGGTGCGAACGGTTCATGCGCGGCAGGCGGCAAGCAGGGACCAGGCGTGTTCGCGCCCGGTCCCTGACTCACGACTCACCTTATTTTCTGGGCGCCGGCGCTTCAGCGGCGGGCGCTGCAGCGACTCTCTTGGCGGACCCATTGAGGAAGTCTTTCACCCAGGTGGTGTTCATCGTCAGCGCCAGATGCACGCTGAACGAGGCGATCGCCACCGCTCCAATGATGATCGGGATGCCCACAGAGGGCTTGACCACGCACCACATTTTTCCGTAGATCATGATGGTGTCTCCTTCACTTGAGCCAGGGTGAATAGATGTAGGCCAGCAGGTGGGCGACCGCAGCGATCATCCCGAAAATCTGCGTGCCCTGGATGAGATTGCGGTGAATCTCTTCCGACTCGCCCTCGGTCAATCCCGTGGGCCAAACCTTGTCTTTATCGGACATGGCGTTCTCCTTGCAAGAAGACGTGCTCAGCCCGCACGAGGGCATTCAGGGCCAGCTGGCCCAGAATCTGGGTGACCCAGCGCGAGGCCCGGCTGCACGGCGCAGCCTGGCGGGGCGGTGGGTGAAAAAATGAAAGGCGGTGGCTCATGGCGCGGCTCAGGCCTTTCGGGGCATGCGAAACGGCAACATGGCCTGCACCACCGGCTGCACCAGGCGCGGCACCGACAGCGTTTCGTGAAAGGCCTGCACACGCTGGCGGCCCAGCGGCAGCTCCAGCAGGGCGCGTTGGTAAAACGGTGTGTCTTCCAGTTGTTGCAGCACACGCACCGGCTGCGCGCTGCGCATGCGCCGGGCCAGGCGCCAGCCGGTGGGCGAGAGCGGCTGCGCCGCCGGTGTGGGCAGGGGCTCGACCGCGCCCTGGCGGTCAAAGCGCAGCGACAGCAGGCGCTCGGGCTGCGTCGCCTGGCGGGGCCATTGCAGGTCGTAATGCACCACGGTGCTGCCGTCGGCCAGGCGCGCGCGCGACCAGTCCCAGCGTTCAAAGGCCTGCTCGACCGGCTCGTCGCCCTCGTTGCTGTCGAGGTAGGCGTGGCCCTGCCAGCGCAGGCCCGGTTCGGGCAGGTCGACCTCGATGCGGGCGCTCGGTGCGATCGGCCCCCAGCGGTGGCGGCCCGAGGCCTCGATCGCGGTGCTGTAGCGCTGCAGCTGCTCGGGCCACAGGCGCACACGGCCGCGCACACGGCGTGGCAGCGGCGCGCCGCGCTCGTCGATGTCGATCTGCAGGCACTGGCCGTCCCAGTGCAAGCGGCTCGGGCCGATGGCAAATTCCTGCGCGCTGCGCGCGCAGCTGCGCTGGCCGCGCTCGGTCATGCACCAGCGGCTGGCACCGGGGCTGTAGAGCGCCACATTGAGCGCGCAATGGTTTTCCGGATCGGCGCGGCCGCGCCGACGCGCCCAGGCGTAATAAGGCGAGAACACGCTGCCCACAAAGGCGATCAACGTCAGGCCGTGGCGTGCGTCGTCACTCATGGCGTCGACATACCACCAAAGGTAGCCACCGGGCGGGACCGCCTGGTCGAAACGGGGTTGGCCAGCATCGCCTCGGCCGCCAGCTGGCCCGAGAGCGCCGCCATCGGCACGCCCGGCCCCGGGTGCACGCTGCCCCCCGCCAGGTACAGGCCCCGCACCGGGGTCTGCGCCCCAGGCCGCTTGAAGATGCCCGTCCAGCCATGGGTCGCCTGGCCGTACAAGGCCCCGCCCGAGGCCGCAAAGCGCCGGTGAAAGTCCAGCGGCGAGTTGCGCCGCATGCCCGGGCTGTCGGCCGGCAGCTGCAAACCCAGGCGGTGCAAAAAACGGAAAGTGCTGTCTTGGCATGTGTCCAGGTCCTCCTCGCGCCAGCTGGGCTGGTCGCCGCAGGCAGGGGCATTGACCAGCGCGAGCACCCGCTCGGGCGCCCCCGCAGGCACCTCGCCCGGGCGGTCCTGCGCGCACACATAGACGGTGGGCTGGCTCGGCAGGCGCTGGTGGTGAAAGATGTCCTCGAACTCGCGCGCGTAGTCGGGGCAGAAAAACACGTTGTGCCGATCGAGCGCGACACCGGCCAGCGGCGCGTGCAGCGCCCAGGTGATGGCCGAGAGCGCGCGTGGCGGTGCCTGGGCCGGCACGGCCGCGCGCGCGGCAGGCCCGAGCAGACCGGTGCGCAAGGCGGCGGCTTCGCCATTGAAGAGCACCTGGTCGGCGGGCAAAAACTCGCCGGTGGCGAGTTCGACCCCGCGCACCCGGCCCTGCTGCACATCGATGCGCTGCGCGGTGCAGCCCAGGCGCAGCGTGGCACCCTGCCCGCGCGCCAGCTGCGCCAGCATCTCGGCCAGCGCGCCCATGCCACCCTCGACGCTCCAGACGCCGTCCATCTCGACCTGCGCCACCAGCATCAGCGTGGCCGGCGCCTGCCAGGGCGAGGAGCCGCAGTAGGTGGCATAACGCGCAAACAGCTGGCGCAGGCGCGGGTCGCCAAATTCGCGGCCCATCTGCTGCCACAGCGTGCGCATCGGCCCCAGCTGCGCCAGCACCGCCAGACCGGCCGGCCCGGTGCGCGCCATCAGGCCCAGCAGGCCTGGACGCGGTGCGCGCATGAAGGGGCCTTCGAGTGTGTCGTAGACCGCGCGGGTGCGCGCGCAAAACGCGCGAAAGCGCTGCGCCTCCTGGCCACCGGCCCAGTCGGCGATCGCCGCTTCGCTGCGTTCGGCATCGGCAAACAGGTCGAGCTGGCTACCGTCGTCCCAGAAGTGGCGCGCCAGCACCGACAGCGGGCGCAGGCGCACATGGTGTTCGAGCCGCGTGCCGACCGCGCGCAGGACCTCGTCAAAGACCCAGCGCATGGTGAACACGGTGGGGCCGCTGTCGATCAGGGCATCGCCCACGCGCTGGCTGTGGATCTTGCCGCCGGGCTGCAAGGCGCTGTCGAGCACCGTCACCTGTTGGCCCTGGTGCGCCAGGCGCAGCGCGGCCACCAGGCCGCCCACACCCGCGCCGATCACCACGGTGCGCAGCGCTTCAGCCATGGGCCACCTCGCGCCAGCCGATGCTGTTGCCGAAATCGTGGTCTTTCCAGCGGCCGGCCATGCGCAGCGCGCGCATGCGCACGAACAGGGTCTCGGAAAAAAAACCGTGCCGGTAGGCCGCGGCGCTGGCCTGCTGGTGCGCGCCTTCGCGCGCGTAATGCAGCATGGCCGGCTCGTCCTGCCAGAGGCTGAAGGTGCATTGGCGCACCAGCGGGGCCTCGCCCAGGCCCATGGCCAGCAAACAGCCGTCGGCAGCGTCCAGCGAGGCCTGCGTGGCCGGCGCATGGCGCCAGAACGCGGTGGCCTTGGCCGGGTGGATGCTGGCGCGCGTGAGCACCGCCAGCGGTGGCTCGGCCAGCGCCTGCGGCAGGCGCTGCTGCCATGTATCCGACAGGCGTGTGCTGTGCTCGTCGCTCAGGTGCCAGTCCTGCTGGTCCCACTGGCCGCGCGCGGCCGTCACGGTCAGCAGGCCGGCCCAGCACTCGCGTGCGCGTTCGCGGTAGGCCCGCACCTGCTCGCCATGCAGAAAATCCATCGCGGCGTCGGCCTGGTCAAAGCGGCAAATCAGGCCCTGGTGGGTGGCGCTCGGGCGCAGCGTGAAGCCGCCTTGGTGGCCGCTGCCCATGACCTTGGCGCCGAGCAAGCCGGGCACCGGCTTGTAGGCGTTGGGGCCAGCCACCAGCCGCAACCAGCCCCAGCCCCGGTGCGGCTTGAGAAAGTCCACCAGCAACACCACCGCCACACAGGCGGGGGCGGTGTCGGTGGGCGGCTCGGTGTCCATGGCCGTCTCGGCTTGGGCTGTGGCGGTCATGGGCGGTGGGTCAACGGCAGCGCGTCACTGCCGGGCCACGGGAGGAGCGCCAATCCTCTTGAGCAACTCGGGGAAATCGCTGGCCATCTGCGCGCCATTGAGCGGCTTGTAAGCGCCCTGGTGGCAGGTGGCGCAGTTGAGCTTGGCCACATCGCCCATGGCGCCCTTGCGGTGCGCGGGGAAGACGTCGACCAGGCTTTCCATGTAGGTCAGGTTCAGATCACGCGCCATGCGGATGCCGTACCAGGCCTTGACGCGTTTGTCCGGCCCGCCCTCCCATTTGCCAAACGATTGGGTGTTGTGGCAATAGGTGCAGTTGACGCCCAGCGCGGTCGACATGTGGGTCATGAGGCTGTAGGTGCGCTCAGCCTGCTTGATCGACTGGCGGTTGCCCGTGGGCAAGGCCGTGTTGCCGGCCACGCGGATCGGCTCGCTGCCGAGCAGGAAGGGCGTGAACGGGTCGTTGGGCAGGGACGAGAGGTTGACCACCGGCGAGGGTTCGTTCTGCCCGGCCTTGTCGCCCATGAAGTTCGAACCGTAGGGCTGCGGGTTGGTCTTGAACCAGATGTTTTCGGGCACCGGTTTGCCGCGGTGGCAGCTGTAGCAGGTCACGCCGGTGGCGCCCACGTGCTTTTGCCAGTCGACGTTGATGCGCTGGGTCATCTCGACCATGCGGCGCGAGACCACCTTGGTGTACTTGCTGTCGTCGGCAAAGTTGGCCAGGTTGTGGCAGTAGGCACAGCCCTGCTCGGGCGCGACCCAGGTGGCCATCGAAGCCATGAGCCGGGTGAACTGGCCCACGCTCAGATCGCCCAGCACCTTGACGTTCTGGTAGACCTTGGAGGCGCGCGGGCCATCGTCACCGGCCGAGGGGATGCTGGGGGGCGCGGTGTGCAGATCGGCGTTGGCTTCGAGCGTGCGCGGGTTGTAGACCTGCACCATGCCCGTGCCCCGGTAGCCGGTTTGCACCGATTCCATCGGCGGGCGCTCACAACCGGCCAGGCCGAGCAGCAAGGTCAGGGCCGCCAGCAAAGGGATGCGGATGTTCATGGTTTGCCTCCAGCGCTGAGGGCCGGGTCGATCACGGCCGGGAACACATCGGGGTACGGCGGGGCCACGCCGTGCTTGACGGCCCAGAGGTACCAGTTGTCGACCACGGTGCCGGTCAGCAAGATGCCGATGCCGCCCGTGAGCGGACACAGCACCGCGAACCACCAGGCCCAGCGGTGGATCGATTCCATGGTGGCGTTGAAGCCCATGGTCCAGCGCCAGAACAGGGCGGCGCGTTCCGAGGCGGTGCCGCGGTCAGCGATCTGTTCAAGTTCCCGGTCGCCGCCGAAGCGGGAGACGGCCAGGATCGTGGCGCCATGCATGGCGAACAGCAGGGCCGAGCCGTAGAGGAAGGCGATGCTGAGCGCGTGGAACGGGTTGTAGAAGAGGTTGCCGTAGGTCAGGCTGAAGTTGTTCGTCCAGTCGAGGTGGCTGAAGATGCCGTAGGGCACCGCCTCGGACCAGGAGCCCATCAGCACGGAGCGGATGAGGCCCAGCACAAGGAACAGCCAGATGGCGCTGGCGAAGGCATAGCTGACATGCTTGCCCATGCCGAGGGCCTGCGCCCTGAGCCAGGTGCGCACCCACTTGGTGCAGACCGAGCTCAGGAGGAAGAACGAGGCAATGAGCCACAGCCCCCCCTCGCTGACCGGCGC
>JACCDW011500422.1_pt1 | contig 16089 bp, 15 predicted proteins | sample 7449781 | NCBI WGS metagenome assembly JACCDW01 (sample SAMN15323449, study PRJNA562643) | freshwater metagenome | isolation source: river surface water | place: USA:Blue River Watershed | collected 2017-08-18
AATCAAATGTTGGCGCTGTGGAAGGATTCATAAGCAAAGACTAGACTGCAACTATGTCGGAACCAATCCGCCCCAGTACCGTGCTTCCTGCGATCCGCACTCCATTTTCCGTTACCACTGAAGATGGTCAAACGTTGGTGGCAGAAGTCAGCGCCCCCCTTGCTAACGCAACTGCGGCAATACTCTGCTGTCATCCCAACCCCAAAGGTGGGGGAATGATGGATAGCCATATCTATAAGAAGGCTGCCAATCGACTGCCTGCCATGGCCGGAATTACCGTTGTTCGCTTTAACACCCGCGGTACTACTAGCGAAGCTGGAACGAGCACTGGTTCATATGACAATGGCCGTTCTGAAAAATACGATGTTGAAGCCATGGTTCGTTATTGTTTCGATAATTTAAAACTCGAAAAATTATGGGTGGTTGGCTGGTCTTTTGGGACAAGTATTGCAATCAGCCATGCGCGGGATCCACGAATTCAAGGCTTGATTCTCTTGAGTCCAACTCTGCTCGATATTGTGGAAGGCGATTTAGAATTTTGGGCGCGTGATGGTCGCCCTATAACTGCACTAATTCCTGAGCATGATGACTATCTAAAGCCAGCCGAAGCTCAAGAAAGATTTGCTGTAATTCCTCAGATTAATTTGATTCCCGTCCCAGGTGCAAAGCATCTATGGGTGGGTGAACCTATGGTTCATCGCGTACTGAGCGAAATCACCAAAGTGGTCGCACCTGAGCGCTTGCCTCTTCCTACTGAACTTTAGGAGCGCTCGGCACGTGGAAAGACAACTTCTTCCAAAATCAAAATAATGGAAGCAGCAACAGGAACTGCTAACAAACCACCAACGAGACCCAAGAGCGATGTTCCTATCAGCGCAGAAACAATAGTTACCGCCCCTGGAACATTGAGATTTCGCTTCATTACCTTTGGAGTTAGCAGGTAGTTTTCAAACTGAACGTAAACCACATAACCAATAAAGGCGATTACGCCAACTGCGACGGATTGAGTAAGTGCCAGAATCGTAAATATGGTCGCGCCAATAAAGTGACCAATCAGTGGTACCAAACCACATATGAAGATAATGATTCCAATTGCAACGGGAGAAGGTAACCCTAGCCCCATACCAAAGAGGGTCATAAAGAGCGCAGCCAGAAATGAAATTAATATCTGGCTTCCAACAAAGGCGCCAACTCGCGCAATGATTGCGTCGGTAAGAGCTGCCACACGCGGCCTGCGACTTGCTGGAACAAGCTTGAGCCCTAGTTGAGTAGCTTGTGGAAGTGATGTGATGAAGTACAGAGTCAGAATCAGGATTGTGAGCGCTGTAAAAGTGCCAGAAAGGACGCTTCGTCCAACACCAATCACACCACCGAACGCCGTAAAGAGAAGAGTTCCATCGGCAGTTATTGAATCGAGTTTTCTTTGCAAAGTGTCAATAATTCCGTATTGATCATTGATTGAAGCGATAGTGGCATTATTTTTAAGGCTATCCAAAAGCGATGGCGCACTTTCGATGAGATTTGTTCCTTGGGAAACCAAGGGAGGAACCACAAGTGCACCAAAGAGAATGACCATCAATAAGACAGTTGAGAAAATAATGGATACTGCGCCAGTCCTAGAAAGACCACGGCGGCGGAGCGCTTCGACTGCGGGATTGAGACCAGTTGCAAGAAATAGCGCAACGAGAATCAATACAAATACTTGGCTTGCACTAGCCAATGCACGCATCAAAACAAATGCCGTCAAGGCTCCGATAGTTGCTACAAATCCAAAGTAAAAGGGATTTGTGCGATCTATTGGAGCGCCCATTCCTCCAAAATCAGGAAGTGTGACGGATTCCTTTGCTTTTTTCTTCATGCGGTCTGAAATGGCCATGAATTATTGTAAAGCGTGCGAGAGAATATGACCTATGGCGCTACGAATTACTGGACTCGGCGAGGAAATCGCCGCCGTCACTGGGCTGCCGTGGAATGTGCCACTTGAGGAGTGGCCGGAAGACCCGCTCTTAGCTGAAAAGCGCGGAATCTCGCGCCATATCGTGCGATTAGTTCGCTCTACTGATGATCCAGATTCAGAGGTCTATGCAGTCAAAGAGACTGTTTCAGAGTTTGCAAATCGTGAATACAAGATTTTGAGAGAGTTGACCCATCTTGATGCGCCAAATGTGCAGTCAATTGCGGTTATCGAGGGACGTACTGACAATAATGGTGATGAGCTTCCCTGTGCTCTAGTAACTCGCTTCCTTCCGTATTCACTTCCTTACCGCGTTGTATTGAGCGATAAGACGGTGACTGCCGAAGATGTCACGTTAATGGCGAATGCGCTAGCGCTATTGTTGGTACGTCTTCACTTGCTTGGCTTCTGGTGGGGAGATTGCTCACTTTCAAATACACTCTTTCGCAGAGACGCTGAAGGTTACGCTGCATATTTGGTTGACGCAGAAACTGGAGAATTTCAAAAATCTCTGAGCGATGGCCAACGTGAGCACGACCTCGAGATTGCTCATTTCAATGTCGCTGCTGAACTTGAAGATTTACAACTTTCTGGAGTTCTCTACCCTGGAATGGATCCGATACGTGCCAGCTCTGCACTGATAAAGAGATATCACCGTTTATGGGGAGCACTGAAAGATCGGCAGGTACTTGATCCTAAAGATCGCCATGCAGTGGAAAGAGCCATGCGCCAACTACATGATCTAGGTTTTGCGGTAGAAGAAGTTTCAGTTGTTGTGCAAGAAAGTGACGGGAAAGAAAAGCTCATCTTCCAACCCAAATTGGTAGCAGCTGGTTATCACAAGAACCGACTACGAGAATTGATGGGTCTTGAAACAGAAGAGTTACAAGCAAAGCGATTACTTGCGTCGTTTGATCGTTATCGCGGACGCGAACAAGCTCCAAAACCTCCAATTGCAGAATCTGCAAAGCGCTGGCTCGAGGAAGTTTTCCGTCCAACAGTTAATCTGATTCCATCTGAATTAGAGGGAAGAATTGAACATGCTCAATTTTTTCACGAAGTTTTGGAGCATCGTTGGTATTTGAGCGAAAAGGCTGGGCACGACGTGGGGCTTGAATATGCAGCTAAATCATATGTCGCTGAAGTCCTGCCCTATCGTCGCGATTCTGGCGTAGATGTGCGCAAAGATGGCATGATTCAGCAGTGAGGAACTTCAAATGACGCTACCGCCAAATTTCTCACAAGCAGTTGATCTGAGCTCACTAGGAAAGCCACCCGCAGATACTTCATCACCAATGCCGGGCCTGGAAATCACTCCACAAAATTTACAGACTGAAATTCTTCCTCTCTCTGAAAATAAGCCCGTCGTAATTCTCTGCTGGACACCTCGTTCTGCTGATTCGGTCACGATGTTGCGTGCTTTAGGAAAGATCGAAAGCGACGATCAGGGAAAGTGGATTTTGGCTCATGTAAATGTTGAAGTTCAGGTACCAGTTGCGCAAGCGCTACAGGTCCGCACAATCCCAACAGGCATTGTCTTTATTGGCGGGAAGGCGATTCCATTCCTGGAGCAACCGCTTACTGAAAGCCAATTACGCGAAGTCATCACAAAGATTTTGTCGTTAGCTGCTCAGCAAGGTATCGGTGAAGAACCTGTCGAAGCGGCAGAGCCTGAAGAGGAAGAGGCGCTGACAGCTTTAGATCAGGGCGACTACGCGACTGCGGAGGCAGCCTATAAGCGTTTACTTGCTCGCAAGCCTAATGATCAATATGCCAAATTGGGACTTGCGCAAGTGCAATTGCTAGCGCGTACACAAGGAATCGATGGCGCAAAGATTATGGAAGATGCGGTTAAGCATCCAGATGACATTGAACTGCAGATGAAATGTGCAGATGTAGAAGTAATGAGTGGCTACCTTGAGTCCGCTTTTGAAAGATTGTTACGCCTTATCGCCGTTCTGCACGGAGATGAGCAGAAAAAAGTTAAAGACCATCTACTCGAACTGTTTGCACTTGTTGACCAGGCTGATCCGCTCGTCATCAAGGCGCGAGCACAATTAGCAAACGCGCTCTTTTAATCAATGGCTAAAGTAGATATCGGCCATCGCCGAGAGCAGCAGTTAATTCACGTACTCTTTTTCCTCTTTGGCTTTGGAATCATGGCTTGGGTTCCGAGATTTCCTGAAGTGCGTGCCAACTTGGGCCTAGATAACGGTGCCTTTGGTTCTTTAATGAGTACCGGATCAATTGGTGCGTTCTTTGGGCTTTTGACGACTGGCCACATCATTCATCGAATCGGTGTAAAAAAGGTGACTATCGTCTCTATTGCGATTCTCTACATATCCCTAATTAACTTAATTCACATCAGTTCTACAATCCCATTTTTGCTCTTTAGCATTGGATTTGGCTATGGCATTACAGCAGTACACGTTTCGATAAATAGCCAAGCTTTTCACTTTAATGATCGACGTGGAGCCAATATAGTCACGAGCGCCCAGGGATACTGGAGCGCAGGAGCGTTAACTACAGCAATCGCATCCGGATTTTTGGTCGATCGAGTAAGCCTTGGTCTTCACATTACGACTCTTTCGATAATTCTTGCAATTGCTATGGCTGCAATCGTAATTTCATTACATCCGGTGCTGTTAACTGCAAATACTGACAGCGAATCACGATACTCAATCAAAGCGATTTTTACTTCATTTCATATTGATTGGCCGGTAAGCCTGGCCATGGCTTGCGTTGTCTACTTGGAATTTGCTGTAGGAGACTGGGGAACAATTTTTACCAAGGACCGCTTAGGAGTATCGGCTGGATTGAGTGCGATTCCGTACATCGTCTTTACGGCGACCATGATCTTTGGCCGACTCACAGTGCAGAGATTGTTACCGTATGCGCCCCTTGAAGTCTGGGCAAAACGTGCGGCAATTCTTGGTGGAGCAGGTTTTGCAGGAAGCATCATCATCGCTACTCATCTTCCAGCAGAGATGAAATGGTGGTCCTACTCCCTCTTTATCGTCGGTTTCTTCATAGGCGGTCTGGGCTCTTCATTCCTTGGACCAAGTGTTTTTAGGGCCGCAACGCGGCGCTCTAAGTTGCCAAGCGCGATTGTGGTGGGTCAGTTCGGCGTTGTAAATAACATCATCGTATTCATTATCAAGTGGATTGTCGCATGGACCATGCAACTTACTGGCTCTATTGCGCTAGCGATGATGATTCCAGCGGCGATGTTGCTTTCGTCAGTCTTTTTCCTTCATATACTTAATGAGAATCAAGGGGCAAAAAACTAAAGTCTTTCAAACCATACTGTAGCTAGCGGCGGAATCCGTACGGTTGCATAGAGATTTGTATCTACATCAACAGTAAAGTCGCTATTTGTTACCCCGCTACCACCATATTTCAGATCATCGGTGTTGAGCGCTTCATGCCAGATGCCAGAAACTGGAAGCCGTAGTTGGTATTGCTCATGGGGTACGGGAGAAAAGTTTGTCACTGCTACGAGTGGAGTTCCTTTATCTGACCAGCGAATAAATGCAAGCGTATTGCCGGCACCATCATCGCCTACTATCCACTGAAAACCATCAGCAAAGATATCTTTTTCCCATAGCGCAGGTATTCGCTTGTATTGAGCATTGATATCACTGACTGCCTTTTGTACACCTTGATGTTCCGCGAATTCCGTGAGGTACCACTGCAATCCAGCTTCCTGATTCCACTCATCGTTCTGCGCAAACTCTTGCCCCATAAAGAGAAGTTTTTTTCCGGGATGTGCCCACATGAAGCCGTAGAGCGCGCGTAGCGTTGCAAGTTTCTGCCAGCGATCTCCAGGAAATTTATTTACAAGCGAACCTTTACCGTGGACAACTTCATCATGAGAAAGTGGCAACATAAAGTTTTCCGACCAGGCATACAAGATTGAGAATGTAATTTCATTATGGTGATAGACGCGATGGACTGGTTCGTGCGAAAGATACTCAAGAGTGTCGTGCATCCAACCCATATTCCACTTAAACCCAAAGCCCAAACCACCGCTAGAAGTCTCTTTTGTTACTCCACCCCATGCTGTTGATTCTTCAGCAATCATCATGATTCCGGGATAGTGCTTATATGCAGTGGATGTCGCCTCTTGGAGTAGCTGTACTGCCTCTAAATTCTCACGGCCACCAAACTTGTTCGGTAACCATTCGCCCTCTTTACGTGAATAATCGAGGTAGAGCATGGATGCAACAGCATCAACACGAAGGCCATCGATATGAAACTCTTCTAGCCAATAAAGAGCGCTTGCGACCAGAAAATTACGGACTTCATTCCGTCCAAAGTTAAAGATAAGCGTTCCCCAGTCGGGATGTTCGCCGAGTCGAGGGTCGGCGTGCTCATAGAGAGCAGTGCCATCAAATTTGGCAAGCGCCCATTCATCTTTTGGAAAGTGCGCTGGAACCCAATCAAGAATCACGCCAATGTCTGCTTGGTGAAGAGCATCAACCAAGTATTTAAACTCATCAGGAGATCCAAAGCGTGATGTTGGTGCGAAGAAAGAAGTGACTTGATATCCCCACGAAGGTGAATAAGGATGCTCAGTAATCGGCAGGAATTCAACGTGGGTGAAGTTCTGCTCTTTCACATATGCAACTAATTCCTCTGCCATTTGGAGATAGGAAAGTCCAGGTCTCCAAGAACCAGCATGTACTTCGTAGACGGACACTGGTGCGCGCCAAGGTTGATAATTTGCGCGCTGAGTCATCCATAAGTTATCTCTCCACCTGTAATTGCTCTCGGTGACTACAGAAGCCGTACGTGGTGGATGTTCGGTCGCTCGCGCCATCGGATCTGCGTGGTCTACCCACCGACCATCGATTGTGCACACTGCAAATTTGTAGCAAGTATCAGGGCCAACATCTGGAACAAATACTTCCCAAATTCCGGTAGCTCCCGCACGAACCATGGGATGAGTATTGCGATCCCAAAAATTATGATCACCTATCAGACTTACTGCTTGCGCATTTGGCGCCCAAACAGAGAATGCAGTTCCTATTAATTCGCCAGCACTGTCGCGCTTTACATGTGCTCCGAGGACTTCCCATAAACGCTCGTGACGGCCTTCTGAGATTAGGTGAAAATCGAGTTCACCTAACGTTGAGTAGGGATTGAGATAACTTCCATGGCCTAAGAAAGTTTCCTTTTCTCCGCCCGGCTTAGCGCCGCCAAAAAGGCGTGAGAAAAAAGACATGCGCAATCTTAAAGCTTTACCTGCGCAATGTGAACAACTTTGCCAGACAACCTTGTTGGATCTAACCGGACATATGTGTGCGCTGACCAGTTGTATTGAGTACCATCAATCAAATCGGTCACCTCAAAGTTATCGCTATTTAGTTCTAGATCACCCATATTCCAGTGCACAGTAGTTTCTTGTGCGAAGTTGGGGTCAAGATTAACGATTACCAGAATTAAATTATCTCCATGACGCTTGGAGTAAGCGATGATTGAGTCATTCTCTGTAGCGTGAAAACGCAGATTGCGCAGGCGTTGTAGCGCAACATTCTTCCTTCGAATTGAATTGAGTTGGGTAATAAAGGGGGCAAGAGTCAACTTCTTCTTAGTTGCATCTTCCCAATCTCGCACCTTGATTTCGTATTTTTCAGAATCTAAATACTCTTCACCGCCATCTTTAAATCGGCGATGTTCATAAAGTTCATAGCCGGCGTACATTCCCCATGAAGGAGTTAAAGTCGCAGCTAGCGCAGCGCGAATTGCAAAAATTGCTGGGTTTCCAGATTGCAAGTGGAAAGGCAAGATGTCTGGGGTATTTACCCAGAAATTAGGTCTAAAGAAAGCACTCGTATGTTTTGAAACTTCAGTGGCATATTCAGTCAACTCTTGCTTGTTAGTTCGCCAAGTGAAATAGGTATACGACTGATGAAACCCGGCCTTACCAAGAGCATGCATCATGGCTGGTTTGGTAAATGCCTCCGCTAAGAAAATAACATCTGGGCTTTCTGAATGGATAGTTCTCATGACATCGGCCCAGAAATGCACCGGCTTGGTATGTGGATTATCTACTCGGAATATGGAAATACCTTTTGCAATCCAAAATCTCAATATGCGAAGAGATTCATTGAGAATACCTAGATAGTCGTTGTCGAAATTGATTGGATAGATATCCTGATATTTCTTTGGAGGATTTTCAGCGTAAGCAATTGAACCATCGGGACGGGTACTGAAGAATTCTGGATGATCCTTCACCCAAGGATGATCTGGGGAAGCTTGCAGAGCAAAATCCATTGCAATTTCAAGCCCGTTCTTTTTAGCAACGCGTACAAAATTCTCAAAGTCGGCCATAGTTCCTAGCTCAGGATTTATTGCATCGTGGCCGCCATCCTTATTGCCAATTGCCCAAGGAACACCTGGATCTGAAGCAGAGGGCATTAGCGTGTTGTTCTTTCCCTTTCGAAAATTAACTCCGATGGGATGAACTGGCGGGAGATATAAAATGTCAAAGCCCATTGCTGCAACAGCAGGCAGACGTAGTTCTGCAGTCTTAAAAGTGCCCGAAATAATCTTTCCATCGCCAGCAAGCTTGGCACCTTCACTTCGTGGAAAGAATTCGTACCAAGCACCAACCAGGGCGCGTTCATGATCTGCGCGAATTGGAAAGAGTTGAGTAGCTGTAACTAGACGGCGTAGCGGATTTGATGTGAAGTAAGTACGAATTTCGTCTGTAGAAGTTTGTGAGAAGCGATTCATCGGCGACAGCGTGGAATCTCCCAATACCTTGATTGCAGGGGCCAATAAAGATTTCGCCCCAGGGTCTTCGTCCAACTTCTCTTCAAATATTTTTCGACCTATTGCGCACATGAGTTCGGCATCGATATCTGCGGGAATCTTGATTTCGGCATCATGCAGCCAGGTCGCAAATGGGTGATCGTAAGACTCTACGGTGAAACTGAAATCTCCTCGAGCTGGAATAGTGACCGAGCCCTCGTAGACATCACCGCCATGCCATTTTTCACGCATAACATTTCGCGAAATTTCTTTTTTTGCGGAGTCGTAGAGGACGACATCAGCACCGAGTTGATCATGGCCTTCACGGAAGACCGTTGCACTTACTGGAATTACCTCACCGGCTATCGCCTTTACAGGAACGAATTCTCCGCCGAAGAAAACTACCGGGGAGATATCGGTGACGGGAATTCGATTAATCAACCTGAGCCTTCGGTGTTTCCAGCATCAGCAGATCGCACATCGAAAATTCGATACTTATCAATTGCCTCTTGGACTACAGCCTCTTTTACTTCACCAGCCTTAGCCAGCTCAGCAAGGGTTGCAACAACTATTGATTCAGCATCTACCTTGAAGTGACGACGCAGTGCTCCACGAGTATCGGAAAGTCCAAAGCCATCTGTGCCAAGTGAGTGGAACTGATTTGGTACCCATGGAGAGATTTGATCTTGTACGGCACGCATAAAGTCAGAGACCGCAATGACCGGACCCGAAGTTCCTTCTAGCTTGTCGTAAACGTAAGCCGTCTTCTTGTCACGTGGATTGAGCATGTTGTGGCGATCTACTTCTAGACCGTCACGTCGAAGTTCATTCCACGATGTCACAGACCAAACTGAAGCGGCCACGCCCCAATCTTCGGCAAGTAACTCCTGCGCTTTTACTGCCCAATTCACCGCTACACCAGAAGCCAGAATTTGAGCGTTCTTCTTTCTCTGCTTATGTGCTGGCGCATAAAGATATATTCCCTTAAGCAGACCTTGCAGATCCAAATTCTCTGGTTCTGCTGGCTGAACATATGGCTCGTTGTAAACGGTCAAGTAGTAGAAAATATTTTCGCTATTTTCACCATACATGCGACGAAGACCATCTTTAAAGATGTGTCCTACTTCGTAGGCGAATGCTGGGTCGTAAGCAACAACTGCAGGGTTAGTAGCTGCAAGTAAATGCGAGTGGCCATCTTCATGCTGCAGACCTTCGCCATTGAGCGTTGTTCGTCCAGCTGTTGCACCCATGACAAAACCGCGCACCAATTGGTCGGAAGCCGCCCAGAAAGCATCGCCAGTACGCTGGAATCCAAACATCGAATAGAAGATATAGATCGGAATCATTGGTTCGTCATGTGTCGAGTACGAAGAACCGACAGCAGTAAAGGAAGCTACCGAACCAGCTTCATTGATTCCCTCATGCAAGATCACTCCTGATGTGGATTCCTTGTAGGACAACATCAATTCACGGTCTACTGCTTGATATTGCTGACCGTGCGGTGAATAAATTTTGAGAGTAGGGAAGAGTGAATCCATACCGAAGGTACGTGCCTCATCAGGAATGATTGGCACTAAGCGATGGCCGAGCCCTGGATCCTTAACTAAATCCTTGAGCATGCGGACAAAAGCCATGGTGGTAGCAACTTCTTGAGTTCCCGAGCCACGACGAACTGATTCATATGCATCATCAGCAGGCTGCGCTAGCGGACGTGAAATTGGACGGCGACGAGGAATAGTTCCACCGAGTTCACGACGACGCTCTTGCAGATACTTCATTTCTGGAGAATCTGGAGCTGGCTTGAAGTAAGAAGGCATGTACTTATCAAGCTTGTCATCAGTCAATGGAATCTCAAGACGATCGCGGAATTCAATAATGTCTTCCAAAGTCATCTTCTTCATCTGGTGGGTTGAATTTCGAGCTTCGAAGTGTGAACCAAGTGTCCAACCCTTAATAGTTTTAGCAAGAATTACAGTAGGACGACCATTCTTCTCAGTTGCTGCTGTATACGCTGCAAACAACTTACGATAATCATGTCCACCGCGCTTAAGGTTCCAAATTTGATCATCAGACCAATTTGCCACCATAGCCGCAGTACGTGGGTCGCGACCAAAGAAGTGCTCGCGTACGAATGCACCATTTTCTGCTTTGAATGTCTGGTAATCACCATCAAGTGTGGTGTTCATAATGTTAACGAGGGCGCCTTCGCGATCCTGTGCAAGAAGAGGATCCCAGCCGCGTCCCCACACAACTTTGATGACATTCCAACCTGCGCCACCAAAAATTGATTCAAGCTCTTGAATAATCTTTCCATTTCCACGAACTGGACCATCAAGACGCTGCAAATTACAGTTAACGACAAAAGTGAGGTTATCTAGCTTTTCACGAGAAGCAAGGCCGATTGCACCGAGAGTATCGACTTCATCCATTTCACCATCGCCCAAAAATGCCCAGACATTCTGATCGCTGGTGTCTTTGATTCCACGGTTATGTAAGTAGCGGTTAAAGCGCGCTTGATAAATTGCATTGATAGGACCAATACCCATCGACACTGTCGGGAATTGCCAAAAGTCCGGCATGAGTCGTGGGTGAGGATATGAAGATAATCCGCCAGCCTTGTGTGAAAGTTCTTGTCGGAAACCATCAAGTTGATCTTCGGTGAAGCGACCTTCAAGAAAAGCACGTGAATACATTCCAGGGCTAGCGTGACCTTGGAAGAAGATTTGATCTCCGCCACCCGGATGATCTTGTCCACGGAAGAAATGGTTAAAGCCGACTTCATATAACGCAGCTGAAGATGCGTATGTAGAGATATGTCCGCCTACACCAACGCCTGGTCGCTGCGCACGATGTACCAACATCGCTGCATTCCAACGAACGTACGAGCGAATGCGGCGTTCAATATCTTCATCGCCAGGAAACTCTGGTTCATGTTCAGGAGAAATGGTGTTGATGTAATCAGTAGTGCGAAGCGAAGGAAGTCCAATATTTCTCTCGTGTGCGCGCTTTAAGAGAGCCAACATCAAGTAACGGGCGCGAACCGGACCGGCAGCTGAGAGAGTGGCATCTAGGGATGCCTGCCATTCTGCTGTTTCGCTGGGATCGGTATCTACTAACTGGTCGATGATCTGATCTGGTAGTCCAGCGAATTCGGTCATAGGCGTATTCTCGCGCCAAAAGGGTGCCAGAGCAAAAAAATACGCTGTGAGATAGGAAAAACCCTTGTAAATATCCGTCTCATCCGTTGGACTTATCCCGTGGCAATGCGCATGGGTTTTGCTAAAGGAGAGCTCGTCCTAGAAGTCGGATACGGACCCGACTGTGATGATGAATTGCGCTCGCAAATCAAAGAGATCGTTGGAACTGATTTTCTTGAAGGAACAACTACTGAAGTTGTAGATGCGGTACTACTTTGGTTTCGCGAAGGCGATGGCGATTTAGTAGATGAATTAATGGATGCTCTGACCTATCTTTCAGAGACAGGCCCTATCTGGGTATTAACACCAAAGATGGGCAGAGATGGCCACGTTGAGCCAAGTGATATCCAAGATGCCGCCCCAACTTGTGGTTTGAGCCAAACTTCTACCCTTGCAGTCGCAAAAGATTGGACTGCAACGCGTCTAGTGGCACGCAAAGGTGGCAAGCGATAGATTCACGCCATGACTCAACTACCAGCAGGTTTAGGTGTCGGTGAAGCCGCACCAGATTTTGAATTAAAAGATCAATTTGGCGCAAAGGTAAAGCTCTCATCTTTTAAGGGCGAAAAGAACGTCGTGGTTCTATTTATTCCATTTGCATTTACCGGAACATGCACCGGAGAACTCTGTGCTATTCGTGATGATCTTTCCGCATTTCAAAATGATGATGTGCAGGTACTTGCAATCTCTTGCGATTCACCATTTACTCAGAAAATCTTTGCAGAGCAGGAAGGCTATAAATTCCCAGTGCTCTCTGATTTCTGGCCACATGGTGCAACTGCACAGGCATACGGAATCTTCAACTCTGATCTCGGCTGTGCGCTTCGTGGCACCTTCATCATCGATAAGCAGGGCGTTATTCGCTGGACCGTTGTAAACGGCCTTGGAGATGCTCGCAACAACGGTGATTACAAGACCGCGATCGCCGCTCTCTAAATAGCCATTTCTTACGCACGATTTTCGTTCTCGCGGATAAATAAAGTAGTATTCGCGAGCACGAAAGCCGTCGTAAGCCGGTTAAAGAGAATTACATAGGGTGGTTAGCTCAGTGGTAGAGCGCCTCGTTTACACCGAGGATGTCGGGGGTTCGAAACCCTCACCGCCCACAACATATGCTTAAATCGAGGCATGCGATTTCTTATCTCTGTCGTAGATGATCTTTCAAACTCGGCAACTCCAGCCGAAATGACGGAAATTAATAAGTTCAATGATTCATTGCGAGCAAATAATCAATTTATTTTCGCCTGGGGATTGCAAGCTCCTCAAACCGCTACTGTGATTGATAATCGCAATGGTGCAAATACCGAAACAGGTAAACCACTATTTGATTCAAAAGAGCATTATAGCGGCTTGTGGATCATAGAAGCAGCCGATGCTGCAACAGCAAAGAAGTTGGCATTCGAAGCGTCGAAGGCTTGCAACCGTAAAGTGGAACTACGTCCGCTCCACTAACAGCCGGACTAAATTTGCTTGATTCGAGCTCTTATTAGTTTTCTAATCAACGCTTTACTCAATGGTTTATCAATTGGAATATGCAGCGCGCTCTTAGTAGTTTTGAATTTGGCGAGATCTTCTTTAAATAAATGGAGAATTGACCCACTAAACGGGTAGTAGCCAACATGAGCCTTATTCGATAACAACCCCGCAACTATATTTCCCTCAAATTTGAAGGCAGGCATCCCATAACTAACTACTTCCTCCGCCCCGGGAATAACTTCAAGGATCCTCTTGCGCATTTCCAGCATTGTCTCTTTTTGTGGAGTTGGACAAGCGAGGTAATGCCTTCGAACTGTTATCGGAATCACGTCGGGCATGATGGCTATTCTGCTGAAAAATACTGAATTACTCAAGATGTGGGTGATAATTTGAACATGCATTCACTCTTTCCGACAGTGAAGACAGTAATGAATGCACAGGTACTTTTTATAACATCTTTATTGGGCCATCACCTTGCAGGTGGAGATTTTGTTTCAAGTTTCCAGCTCTATTCGCTATTGGCAGCGACATTTATCGCTCTCAGCATGAGTGGCTCACAGGTACTCAGTGGACCGGGTCTAGCACTGCGCATAATTGTGATTCAAAGCGTTGGTCATTTCATCCTTGGAAGTGGAGATAAGTCATCGGAGGCGTTGATGCTTATTTCACATGTATCCATGGGATTCCTATCGTATTTTTTGATTTCGAACACAGAGTTGTTCTGGCAAAGCTTTGCAAGGCTGCTTGACTATTTTCGACCTACATTTTTTAGCCACCTACTTGTCTACGAAGCTATTTCTGACCAAGATATTCCTCGACAGAATTACTATGAGAAGAAACTTCTTTTTTGGCTGACCAAAAATTTTCGAGGACCACCACTAGAAAGGGAGGCAAAACATGCATCATGAAAGCTTCTTTCATGTTCACTTCACTCACATTGTTTTTGCCGTGGTAGCGATTGCTGCCGTAGGCATCTGGTGGTATTTCGTAAAGAAATCTCGCTGAATTATTAGTTCTTAAATTAGAGGATAAATATGAAGAAAGTATTGGTCATAGTGACTGCTGCCGTTTTTCTGGCAGCTAGTTCATTAACTCCCGCTTCGGCACACGTAAGCGCGCAGAGCAAGGGGTACACATTAGAAGCAGGTAAATCGAGTCGCCTTTGGTTCTCATTGGGACATGGTTGTGAATATAAGAACAGCAAATTTGGAACTAGTGTTTTCCAGGTTGTTGTCCCTTCAGCAGCGGGTAAACCAACCCCTGAATTCCATTACGGGTTCAAAGCTGCTGTTGTGGCAAGCAAAGAGGTTGATGCTAAGAATGTTCCGCTCAATTACACAGTGACTTGGACTGCAAAAAGTCGATCACACGTAATTGACGATGGAACCTTCTATGACTTCGGAGTAAAGCTGACATGGAACTCAACTCCACAAGTCATTGCATTCCCGGTGACTCAGATTTGTTACTCAGTTGATGCATCTGGGCGCAAGCCTTTGTACTTGAAGTGGATCATCACCGACGGGACAAAGAAAGACGCCACGGAAGATACCGAATATGGGCCTGCACCAACTGTGACGACAGTCGCTACCACCGCTAAGTAGAAAGGGGCGCCCCCAACTACGATAGTGGTTGGGGGCGCATCACTATGAAGAAAACTATTGCATTACTTGTAACTTCTATTTTACTGATTACATCAGTGTCATCTGCGCACGGTCATGCTCAAATGGTTGAAACATTCCTTGGGTCTGCGAAAACTGTCAAAAAAATTCCATCGCTAGTTTGGGTTGAATTTAACGATAATCTGATTGAGTTTCCTGAAGACTCGGACAATATTTTGACTGTTATTTCTCCGCAGAAGAAGCGAGTGGACATTGGTGGGACGATTGTTGGTGGCGCACGAATCAGCACTAAATTAAAGCAAAATATCCGCCCCGGGCGATATGTTGTGAATTATCGCGTGGTCTCGGAAGATGGTCATCCAGTGCGTGGCAGTTTCGCCTTCACCTATAAACCCTAAGTTCCATCTTGGAATATCTTCAAGTAGGGTATCGCTTAAGAACTACATATTGACGTCCAGACTTTTCTGAGGGAGAACGCCGTGAAAGCAAGCGCCAGCGACCAGCGTTCGATTCTGGACATTCAAAAGTTTGATTTACAGTCGGCAACTTTGCGAAACAAGGCTGCAAATCTTCCTGAAATTGCAGAGTTAAGTTCAATAACAGTTAAGCAGAATAATGCTCGTGATTTACGAATTGCCGCCGAGACAGAACTCAGCGACGTAAAACGTGAGTTAGCCCGTGCAGAAGGTGATGTAGAACAGATTGTCACCCGTATTCAGCGGGATGAGAAGCGGCTTGCTTCGGGTACAGGAACGCCTAAAGAGTTGGAACAAACTCAACATGAGCTAGTCACTCTTGGTGCGCGCCGAGCAGAACTTGAAGAAGTTGAACTTGAGATCATGATGCGGGTAGATGGCCTTAAGGAACGAATCGCTGAACTATCAGGGCTAGAGAGCCAGCTAACCGCAGAGATTGCTGACCTCAATATTCGAAAAGAGAATGCCCTTGCTGCGATTCATACAGAGCTAGAAGGTATCGATTCTGATCGTAAAGCAATCGCTCAATCAGTTGCTGCTGACTTTATCGCGCTCTACGAAAAAATTCGCGAAGCAAATAATGGAATCGGTGCGGCAGCACTAGCTGG
>JACCDW010340978.1_pt1 | contig 16087 bp, 15 predicted proteins | sample 7449781 | NCBI WGS metagenome assembly JACCDW01 (sample SAMN15323449, study PRJNA562643) | freshwater metagenome | isolation source: river surface water | place: USA:Blue River Watershed | collected 2017-08-18
AGTGTATTAGAAGTAGCGCGTATTACGACTGCGAACGCACGCGATCTTTTTGGCGGCTTGGATTAATTTTCTATCTTTGCGGCCCAATGAAGGAGACGTGTCCGAGTGGTTGAAGGAGCACGCCTGGAAAGTGTGTATACGGGAAACCGTATCGCGAGTTCGAATCTCGCCGTCTCCGCCAAGTATTTTAAAACCCAGTTTAATGCTGGGTTTTTTATTGCCCAAACGAGCCAAGCCTTGCTTGAGCGAAGTGATGGGCATAAAAAACATCGCCACTGCGTGGCGGTTTTTTACAATACTTGAAGCCTCCCCCAAATAGAGATGTGCGTAGCAAATCACACTACTAATAGTGAAAGGTGAATTTGGTTCGTGAGTCCCGAAGCTTCGGGACGAACCAAGGCGAAGGCGAAAGTTGAATTAAGAATTAAAAATTAAGAATTGACTATGTCATGTGTCATGTCCTGAAAAAAGTGGATAGTTATTATTGATTGATTCTACCTCATTTTTAATCTTTAATTTTTCATTCTTCATTCTTCATCTTTCATCTCCCGAAGCTTCCGGACATCATTCATTGTTTTCTTATCCTAAATCAATGCGAGTGCCTGCCTTCGCATCGTATCTTTGCATCATCATTTGTAAACAATAAAAACAAAATAACATGTCAAACGTAAAATGGGCTATCGACCCGGCACACTCTGAAGTTCAATTCAAAGTAAAACACTTGATGATTTCTACCGTTACAGGTAACTTCACTCAATTCGAAGGCGGTATCGAGCAAGAAGGCGCTGATTTCAGCAATGCTAAAATCAACTTCTCTGCGAACGTTGCTTCTATCAACACTGGTAACGAACAACGTGACGGTCACTTGAAAGCTGCAGATTTCTTTGATGCAGAAAATCATCCTAACATGACTTTCGCTTCATCTACAATCGAGAAGAAAGATGATTCAAACTATTTAGTGCATGGCGATTTGACCATCCGAGGTATCAGCAAGCCTGTTGTTTTAACAGTTGAGCATACAGGTATCGCTAAAGATCCTTGGGGTAACGAGAAAGCTGGTTTTAACTTAAGCGGTAAATTAAACCGTAACGATTGGAACCTTAGCTGGAATGCGCCTTTAGAAGCGGGTGGGGTATTGGTAAGTGAAGAAGTACGCTTATTGGCAGAAATCCAATTGGCTAAAGCAAACTAATTGCTTAGATAAAGTACAGTGCTGTGTTGGACCACCACTGTATAAATCAAAAGGTCCTTGCTTGATTACTCAATGCAAGGACCTTTTTTTATGCGTCTACTCTAAATATTACGCGTTCTCTTGAACTCCGTGAAATAAGCGCTTGCTAACTTCAGGGAAGCGAATCGCAGCATTCGCCCAAATAATTACTTGGAACACGATTAACATTCCTACGGGTTGTCCAGTCACCAAGTGAGCAGCCATTGCCCCTCCCATATAAGCGATTAACAATAAGCTCCCTACTACGCCCGTACGAGGGATCAACATCAAAATAACAGCCAAGGCCTCAATGGCACCTAATGCGCGAATCACATCGTGCGACAAGTTTAAAGCTTTTGACTTTTCTAGAAATTCTGGGTTAAGCATCAATTTCATACTAGCACTCATTAAAAACATGATGGCAAGTACGCCACTCAATACCCATCCGATAATGTTTAAGGTTTTCTTTGACATAATTTGTTCTTTTTTGCAAAAGTACAATTATTGCCTCTAATCACATCTTTTTATAGGCTTTTTGCAGATTCATATTAAATTTTGTATTTTCAAGGAACCTAATATTTAAATCTACACATTGAAAAGGCTGGTTCTTTTTATTGGTTTATGGCTTATGCTCGCGTCAACATTTTCTGTTGTTGCCCAAACCTATACACCCATTACCGTTAGTGGATTTAATGAAGATGTGATTGCAGAGGCAATGCCTGCCACTACCACCACCACCAATTCCATGGATCTTACCAACCACATCATGTATACGCAAGCCTTTGCTACGGCTGCGGGTATCACAGGAGGTTTGCCAAATACTGGGACTGTAGTAAGCGGTACACGCACCTATCAATTTGGTGCGTATACGGCGAATAATACCTTTCACGTTACGACCACAGCGCCTCAAACCATGACGCTTGCAACGCCAGCGCGCTTTACAAGATTGAGTTTAATGGGGCTCTCTACAGAAGGTTCTTCAACCATATCCGCAACCGTAAACTTTACCAACGGTACAAATACGACTTTTACTGCTATCAGCGTACAGGATTGGTATAATGGCACTGGTGCTTTATTGACTGGCTATGGCCGGACTACACGAATCGCTTCCGGCAATACCGCGGATGGCCTTCCGAGTAATCCGCGTATTTATCCAATGGATATCAACTTGTCTTGCGCCGATATGCGTAAGTTCGTGCAGTCGATTACCATTACCGTCACTGCCACCTCAGGAGCTAACGCAAGTGCTTATCTATATGCACTCTCAGGTGTAGCCTATAACTTTAGTTTAACTGCGGTTGTCAATAATACTAATTGTAGTTCTTCTACCGGTAGTATTGCCTTAACACCTGCTGGAACGGGAAGTCCGTTTACCTACGCATGGAACACCACTCCGGCACAAACGACCGCGAGCATCAGCAATCTCAGTGCTGGCTCCTATACTTGTACAATCAGCGATGTAAATTTATGTGTGGATACTATTTTTACTGCTAGCATTAATGCTGCGGGTTCTCCGCTCCCTGTGACTGTTAATCCTACTGCCTTCACCATTTGTAAAGGGGATTCTGTTCAGTTGACAGCTTCTGGGGCGTCCTCTTATAGCTGGACTCCTTCCACTGGCCTTTCGGCTACCACAGGAGCAGTCGTTCGTGCAAAACCATTAGTGACTACCACTTATACGGTAACGGAGACGAGCTCAGGATGTAACGGATTTACCACGGTAGTCGTTACTGTAGTGAATCGCCCGCAATTAACGTTTAATAAGGATACCTTTAAGATATGCATCGGTGATATGGTGAATGTTGTTGTTCACGGTGCTAACACCTATACGTGGTCGCCAAATACCAATTGGGCTCCTTATACAATGGATAGTGTACTAGTTTATCCTACAGTGAACACGAACTACGAAGTTACTGGTGTCATTGCCACAGGATGCTGGACAAAAGATACGATTACCGTTTTGGTGAGTCCGAAGCCGGTACTTACCTTGACAAAACACTTCGATACCATTTGCGGAACAGGCTCACGTACCTTTACGGTGGGCGGTGCAACAAGCTATGTATGGTCGCCAATAACGGGATTGAATAATAGCACTGCGGCTACCGTTACCGCCACACCAACTATTACAACCAACTATATTGTAACCGGTAGTACGAATGGTTGTGCGGTTAAAGATTCTGTAAAAGTTTCTGTTTTCGCTAACCCAACAGTAACAGTAACACCTACGACAACGCAGGTTTGTGCCAATCAAGCAGTGACTTTAACTGCTGCTGGCGCGAATACGTATACCTGGTCGCCAGTAACAACGCTTTCTGCAGGAACAGGTGCCGTTGTCATTGCAAAAACGCCTGCCACTACTACCTATACAGTTACAGGCAAGGATATTCACGGCTGTAAAAACACGGCTAGCGCAACGATTACCATTACTCCAACGCCTAGTGCGAGCTATACCTTGGCTAAAAATCCATTGTGTTTAGGAGAGTCTGTAGTTTTTAATTTTATCGGTTCTGCTCCTGCAGGCTCCACCTATGCTTGGTCGCCAGCCATGTATTTGAGTAGTACGAGCACTGCGTCACCGACATGTACTCCGAATTTCGCCGCAAACTATACCGTGATCATTAGCTCGCCAATTGGTTGTGCGGATACTGCGCAGGTGCAAGTGAATGTGAGTATGCCGCCATATCTAAGCTTTACTCCGATTGATACGAATGTATGTATAAATTCTCCTGTCGCTATCAATAGCAATAATGTGTATTCTTATGTGTGGGGAAGTTCTCCTAACTATACACTGAATTGCTATAATTGTACTAATCCAATTGTGGTTCCTAATGTAACCGGCTTAATCGCTATTCCTGTGGTGGCAAGTAATGCTTACAATTGTACAACTACAGACACCTTCTATTTTAGTGTGAACGACGCATGTCTGAATCTAGTGTTGCCAGATGCCTTTACGCCAGGAAATGGAGATGGGATCGATGATTTCTTAAAACCATTGGGAGACGCTAAATTGAAGGAATTTAAAGTGTTTAACCGTTGGGGTAATATGGTGTTTTCTACCGACGATCCGAATACATTGGGATGGGATGGAAGTTATAATGGCAAGCAACAAGAAATTGGTGTTTATGTGTGGTATATGATTTTTGAAACGCCATTCAAAACGGTTACTAAAAAAGGTAATGTCACCTTATTGCGTTAGATTTTTTATGTGCAAGCGATTAGGTATCTTGCGCGACTAATTTTTATTTATGAAAAGAATTTTAACTATTCTGTTAGTGGGCGCTGCCTTGCACTTACATGCCCAGGAGGTCGTTGTAGAGGCGCCGAGAACCATTACGGCAACTCCTTCGATTAAAATGAATCAAACGCTTAGTGAAGATTCTGTCATTAGAATTCTTAGTGCAGATGATCCTGTTGGCATTGATATCGAGTCGCTAGAAAATTATAAAGGGCCGCGCAGAATGAGTGATAGGAATTATAAATATACCACGGTCTCTCAAGAATTACGTCTGTCTAATTTTCAAGAGGCAATTACCAAAGTAAGCGCATTTATCGCTGCGGAGAATTTTGATGTAACTTCTCAAAATCAGAATAACAGCTCGTTTACTGCTAATTTGGTCCTAACAAAGGAGCAGCTAGCGAAGTGGAATAGTTTCATTCTGACATTTGGATATCTTTCCATGAATAATATCAATGTGATTGATAATACTGCTAATGTAGAAGCTGCGATAGATAATCTTAACAATGCACAACGCCAGTTAAAAAATGCGAAGGAACGTTTAGCACAAACAAAAGTTGGAGATGAAAATTATAATACGTATTTCAGCGACCGAAATAATTGGGAGTCGAATGTTCAAACCTATCGTCGCAATTTGAGAAATATTTTAACTACTAATAATCTAGCAACGGTTAGCCTGACAATTATTGATGAAATGTATACGCCACAAGATACGCGTATTGCTTATGTGAACATGCCTGGGGTAGAATATTCCTATTTGAAAATAGATGAGCCCTTGGATACGGTCTCAAATAGCGCTTATCAAGGGGTGTTGTTGAAATATGTTTTTACGCGTGGTAAAAGTTTTGCTAACCTAGGTGCGTATAAAACTACAGCTCCTGCTAGTCCGGATAGAAAACACTTTTCAGAAATGTTCATCTTCGGGTTCGGACAGGATTTTTATACACGTCACTTCGGTCATGGTAATAATCGTTTCTTGAACATGTACACTACTTATACCATTGGGGGTTTATTGGCATCGAATGAAAGCAGAAAATTGTTTTCACCTTATATCGCGCCAGGTGTTGGGGTAGAATTGTTTAAAAACAAGTATGTATTGATAGATACGAAAGCATCTTATTTTGTACCTTTCAAAGACGTGCGTCACATGCGCGGATTGAGTTTGAGTGCTTCCTTCAACTTTGTGTTCTAATGCAAACCGATTTTATTTTATCCGTTCAAGAGACAGAGAAAAGGTATGCCGAACATACCGCCTTGGATAAAGTGAATTTGCAAGTGCCCAAAGGTTCTATTTACGGACTTTTAGGTCGAAATGGAGCAGGGAAAACGACCTTAATTCGCTGTGTCATGCAGCTATTAATGCCAGACGCTGGTCAGCTTTTTTTTGAAGGGAAGCCGCTGGCGAAGGAACATCAACATTTGATCGGCTATCTTCCAGAGGAGAAGGGGCTTTATACGGACATGTATGTAACGGAGCATTTACTCTATCTAGCTCGTTTGCGTGGGATGCCTAAGAAGCAAGCCTTGCAAATTATAGAGGAGAAGTTGAGTGCTTTCGGATTGACAGATTGGGCACAGCGAAAAATTAGTAAAATGTCGAAGGGTATGCAGCAGAAGGTGCAGTTCATTGCAGCCACTATGCATGCGCCACAGTTTTTGATATTAGACGAGCCTTTTACTGGCTTGGATCCGGTGAATGCAGCTATGATGGAGCAAGAGATGAAAGCCTTTAAAGAAAAAGGCTGTAGCATTTTGTTTAGTACCCATCGGATGGAGCAGGTGGAAGACTTATGTGATGGAATTGCGTTGATTGATAAGGGTAAGAATGTTTTGCAAGGGGAGACGCAAGAGGTGCGTAGTCGCTTTAGTAAAAGGGAATGGAACCTCGGCTTCGATACAGCATTAGATATAGAACATGGCTTGTTTAGTCGAATACAATGGTCGGATGAAAAACATCAGAAAGGGTTTATTGCTCTCGCAACAGAGGAATCGTCGAAAGAGATTTTACAGTCGTTGATTTCAGCTAACGCTTCTATAAACTATTGGGAAGAACGTCTTCCAAGTATAGGTGAAATTTTTGTTCAACTCGTAGGTCAAGCGCATGATGAAAATTAATTGGAATCGCATACGGTTAATCATTGCGCGCGAATACGTTACACGTGTTCGTCAGCGTAGCTTCCTATTAGGAACCTTCCTAGGACCTTTGGGGATGATTTTATTTATGTTCGCGTTTGTTTGGATAACGTTGGAAACACGGACGGAGACGAAAGTCTTGGTGCTCGACGAAAGTGCGAAGATTCAGGATCGATTGTACGACAAGGATTACTTGTATTTCATCAAAATGCAGGGCACCTTGCAGGAGGCTGAACAGCGCTGTAAAGATGAATCTTTGGACGCCATCCTCTATATACCAAAGTCGGATATGGTGAGTCCGAGAGGAATTAAATTAATTGGCGTACATACGCTTGGCAAGCAAGAGAAGGATCGTGTGAGTTATGCCTTGGATAAGGCTTTTGAGCAGGCGCGTTTGACAGAGTTGCATATTGATAAGGAAGTGTTTGAGTCGATTAGTAAAGAAGTGCCGATAGAGGTGATTAGCAAGGAGGATGGGGAAGAGCATATTGGTCGGACGGAGGTGGCTTACGGCGTTGGCTATATAAGTGCGATGTTGATGTATATTTTGTTGCTGACTTATGGCATGCGGATTATGAATAGTGTAAATGCGGAGAAAAGCGGTCGGGTTGTAGAGGTGATGTTGAGTGTAGTGGAGCCTTTTGAGTTGTTGCTTGGGAAGATTGTGGCTATCGGAGCACTGAGTTTGACGCAGTTTGCGGCTTGGGTATTTATGGGTAGTTGGGCCGAGATAGGGATTAGTATATGGGCGCAGAGTCGTTTGAAGGGCTTGTCGATGGCGGCGCCACAGAGTGGGATGATGAATAGTGCGATGAATACGGGGGCGATGCGTGTAACGGAGTTGAGTGGAGCTTTGCAGGATATTCACATCGGACAGATTATATTGGTGGTGGGGATTTATTTGGTATTAGGTTATCTGTTTTATTCTGCGTTGTTTGCGGCGCTTGGGGCATTGAATAATGATGGCGAGGGTGGGGGTATTCCAAGTTTTGTGGTGACGACGCCATTATTGGTTTCGTTCTATATTAGTTTCCAATCAGGTGCTAGTCCGAATAGTGGTTTATCTTTCTGGGGTAGTTTAATACCGTTTAGTAGTCCGATTATCATGCCAACACGTTTGGCATTTAATCCGCCGTGGTGGCAATTAGCCATTTCCCTAGGCTTGTTGGTGATAAGCATTTTTGGGGCGATTTGGTTAGCTGCAAAGATTTATAAGGCGGGTATTTTGATGAATGGAAAACGCTTCACGATCAAGGAGATAGTGCGCACTTTTAAACAAAGCTGATAAATATCATTTTAAAAATGGGCTGGGTATTTTGAAATGCGTTGGAATAGCTTATTTTTGTCCTTTAAATTTCTTTAACGATTATGTCATCACACGAAACACATCATCACGATTCTGCTCCAAAGCCTAACGAATTCAAGCGTAATATGCTTTTGGCAGTTGTTTATGGTTTAGCAATTTTGTTTGTAATCCGTCTTTTGGTAGGAAACCAAGACAAGAACATGGATTACAAGAATGAGAAGCATTTAGAAACTTATAATTTCTCACCAGCAGGTTCATGGGGTGAAATGGCGGAAAACGCTATGAAGCAAGATGAAAATGGTGACTGGAAGAAGGCCGAATTTAATAACGGAACTCAAGTTGAAGAAGGTGGCTGTTGTGGAAAGTGTGGCATGGAGAAGGAGTGTGATGAGAAGGAGGGTAAATGCGACAATCCAGAAGCTTGCGAGAAGAAAGGTGAGGAGAAAGAAGAGGCAGCAGTAGCAGAGGCTCCAAAAGAGGAGTCTGCAAAAGACAAGAAGAGTCACAAACACTAAGAGGTGGCGCTTCGGTTCTCCACATTCTTTTGTTAGAATTTAATAACAAATAAAATTTGGAAGAAGTGCGAATCGCAACTTATCTTTGTGTCATCATCGCGGTTATATACCCATAACTCGCATGTGTGTTTGTCATAGCTGCCTGGAGTAGTTGCCGGGCAGCTTTTTTTTTATCCAATTCCAATCCTTTAATCATGCAGAATCAAGATCAAGCGCCACAGGAAGGTCAATTGAATATTGAATTGACAGATGAGATTGCTGAAGGTACCTACAGCAATTTGGCGATTATCACCCACAGTCCTTCAGAATTTATAGTTGACTTTGTTAAAATGATGCCAGGGATTCCGAAGGCAAAAGTGAAGAGTCGTATTATTTTAACGCCACAACATGCGAAAAGATTAATGAAAGCCTTGGCGGATAATCTACATAAGTATGAAAGTCAGCACGGTGTGATCAAGGATCCGGATGATGGAATGGGGGGGATTCCGATGAATTTCGGAGGCCCGGCAGCGATGGCTTAAAAGAAAAAAAGAAAAAATAAACAAATATTTCCACGAAGTATTGTGAATGTGAAAGGAATATTCTACATTTGCAGTCCCAAAAAAAATTTGGAATGCCTACTATCAGTCAATTAGTAAGAAAAGGTCGTACGATTATCCGTACGAAATCTAAGTCAAGAGCCTTAGACAATTGTCCGCAACGTCGCGGTGTATGTACACGTGTGTACACTACTACTCCTAAGAAGCCGAACTCTGCCTTGCGTAAGGTAGCTAAGGTTCGTTTGACCAACAAGAATGAGGTTATCGCCTACATTCCGGGTGAAGGTCACAACTTACAGGAGCACAGTATCGTGTTAATCCGTGGTGGTCGTGTTAAAGATTTACCAGGTGTACGTTATCATATCGTGCGTGGAGCTTTGGATACTGCGGGTGTAAACAACCGTAAGCAAAGCCGTTCTAAATATGGTACTAAGCGTCCTAAAGCAGGAGCAGCTGCTGCACCAGCCGGTAAGAAAAAATAATTCTAACAAATAACATAGCTAGATAATGCGTAAGAAAAAAGCTCCCAAAAGATATTTGGCTCCGGATCCAAAGTTTAACGATCCGATGGTAACCCGTTTCATCAACGTTTTGATGTTGGACGGTGCAAAGAGCGTAGCTACACGTATTTTTTATGATGCCATGGAGGTAATCGAGAAAAATAATAGTGAAGCTAACGGATACGAAGTTTGGAAAGAAGCGTTGAATAATGTTTCTCCAAGTGTAGAGGTTCGTTCTCGTCGTGTAGGTGGTGCTACTTTCCAAATCCCAACTGAGGTTCGTCCTGAACGTAAAATCAGTTTGGCTATGAAGTGGATCGTGCGTTACACTCGTGATCGTAATGGTCGCAGCATGGCTGAGAAATTAGCAAATGAATTAGTTGCAGCATCAAAGAAGGAAGGTTCTTCTTACAAAAAGAAAGAAGATACACATCGTATGGCTGAGGCTAACAAAGCATTCGCTCACTTCAGATAAAATTCATAGATTCTTAACTTTCTCGTTCTTTATTTTTACGGTCGGTCAGCTATCTTGCCAACCCAACTTTGGATATAGAGTGGAAAGTTAAGAATCAAAACAAAATAACAATGGCTGACTTACGTTATCAAAGAAATTTCGGGATCGCTGCCCACATCGATGCGGGTAAAACAACGACTACAGAGCGTATCCTTTATTACACCGGTGTTTCTCACAAAATTGGTGAAGTGCACGACGGTGCTGCTACCATGGACTGGATGGAGCAAGAGAAAGAGCGTGGTATTACGATCACCTCTGCCGCTACTACCTGTTTCTGGCATTTCCCTACTATTCAGGGCCAGAAAGTAGCCGCTACAAAACAATACAAATTTAACATCATTGATACTCCGGGTCACGTAGACTTCACCGTTGAGGTTGAACGTTCTTTACGTGTATTGGACGGTTTGGTGGCTTTGTTCTGCGCCGTTTCTGGTGTTGAACCTCAATCTGAAACTGTATGGCGTCAAGCGAACCGTTACCGTGTACCACGTATCGGTTTCGTAAACAAAATGGACCGTGCGGGTGCTGACTTCCTAAACGTGGTAAAACAAGTGAAGGAAATGTTAGGTGCTAAGCCTGTACCTTTACAGTTGCCTATCGGAGCTGAAGATAGTTTCCGTGGGGTAGTTGACTTGATCACAATGAAAGGTATCATCTGGGATGAGGCTTCTCAAGGTATGAAATACCAAGAGGTTGCTATTCCTGAAGATATGCAAGAAGATGTAAACTTCTGGCGTCAACACTTAGTTGAAGCTGTAGCTGAATACGACGATAATTTATTGGATAAATTCTTCACTGACCCTAACAGTATCACTGAAGAAGAAATGCACGAAGCTATCCGTCGCGCTACAATCGATATCAGCATCATTCCTATGATGTGTGGTTCTTCTTTCAAAAACAAAGGTGTTCAAACATGTTTGGATGCAGTAGTTCGCTACTTGCCTTCTCCATTAGATATCGATGCGATCAATGGTACTCACCCTGATTCTGGTGAAGAAATCGTTCGTAAGCCAGATGCAAAAGAACCATTCTCTGCATTGGCCTTCAAAATCATGACAGATCCTTTCGTAGGTCGTCTTGCGTTCTTCCGTGCTTATTCTGGTCATTTGGACTCTGGTTCTTATGTTTTGAATACACGTACTGGTAAGAACGAGCGTATCAGCCGTATCATGCAGATGCATGCTAACAAGCAAAATCCAGTTGACTTTATCGAAGCTGGTGATATCGGTGCTGCAGTAGGTTTCAAAGACATCAAAACGGGTGATACTCTTTGCGATGAAAAGAATCCTATCATCTTGGAATCTATGCAATTCCCTAATCCGGTAATCTCTATCGCTATCGAGCCTAAAACTCAAGCGGATACTGATAAAATGGGTATGGCTTTGGCTAAATTGGCTGAAGAAGATCCAACCTTCCGTGTAAAAACGGACGAAGAAACTGGTCAAACGATCATTTCTGGTATGGGTGAATTACACTTGGAAATTATCGTTGACCGTATGCGTCGCGAGTTCAAAGTAGAATGTAACCAAGGTGCGCCTCAGGTTGCTTACAAAGAGACTATTTTGAATACAATTTCTCACCGTGAGAACTTCAAAAAGCAATCGGGTGGTCGTGGTAAATTCGCGGTTATCGAAGTTGAAATCGGGCCTGTTGATCACGAAAAAGGTGAAAAGGGCTTAGTATTCGTAAACGATATCTTCGGAGGATCTATTCCAAAAGAATTCATCCCTGCGGTTCAGAAAGGTTTCGAGCAAGCAATGAAGAATGGTGTATTAGCAGGTTTCCCTGTTGATGACTTGAAAGTTCGTTTGTTTGATGGTGCTTTCCACGCAGTTGACTCTGACTCAATGTCATTCGAAATTTGTGCTCGTTATGCTTACCGTGAAGCTGCGCGTAAAGCGAAGCCACAAATCTTGGAGCCAATCATGAAAGTAGAAGTTTCTACGCCTGAACAATATATGGGTGAGATCACAGGTGACTTGAACCGTCGTCGTGGTATGATCGAATCTATGGACAGCCGTAACAACTTACAAGTAGTTAAAGCTAAAGTTCCATTAAGTGAAATGTTCGGCTACGTTACGCAATTGCGTTCTATGTCGTCTGGACGTGCAACTTCTGTAATGGAATTCAGTCACTACTCTCCAGTTAGCAACAATATCCAAGAGGAAATCATTGCTAAAAACAAGGGTCGTATTAAAGAAATCGAAGATTAATCACAATAAAAACGTTCTTATGTCTCAAAGAATCCGTATCAAATTGAAATCTTATGATCATAACTTGGTTGACAAATCAGCTGAGAAGATCGTTAAGACCGTTCGCTTAACTGGCGCCGTTGTAAGTGGTCCTATTCCATTACCAACTGACAAGCGTATCTTCACTGTTAACCGCTCTCCGCACGTTGACAAAAAATCACGCGATCAGTTCCAATTGTGCACACACAAGCGTTTGATGGACATCTATTCTTCTACGTCTAAAACAATTGACGCATTGATGAAGCTTGAATTACCTTCAGGTGTTGAAGTAGAAATCAAAGCGTGATAGATTGAATTACTAAATAAAAAAGCCTTCTGAGCAATCAGAGGGCTTTTTTATTTCAATTAAGAATTAGAAATTAAAAATTAAAAATGCCTGTTGACAGGTCCGTCACGTCCCGAAGCTTCGGGAGACACTTACCAGAGCTGTCTCGCGAATCGATTCTGTCTGGAAAACAATTTTTAATCCTTAATTAAAAATTAGTTTCCATGAATCATCCTAGCGATGTGAATGCACGAATTTAATCCTAACAACTTAGTATTACCATTACGTTCCACATAGCCATGCAACTTCGTCAGCAAACTCACGATACGATCGAATTGCTTCAGCTGTAAACGTTGTGCTAGAGCTGTACAAACAGCCTGTTCTTGCTCATTCCATAAGGCGCTCGGTTGACGCATTTGTTGCAACATCAAAGCCTGACGTAGCAAGGAAATCGCCCCAATAATCAAATACTTCTGCTTCTCTCTACCCATTTTCGAGAACTGATCAGCGAAGGCAACAAAATCGCCTTTTCTATTCTGCAAAATAATTCCCCACCAGTCGATCAATAATTGCTCGAAGCCGAAGTCGTTGGTATGTAATAAGTCTTGCGCTAAACGATAATTACCCTCCGACAGACGTGCCACTTGATTCGCCTGATTGGCTGGAATCCCTTGCTTTAACAAAGCTTCCGCAATCTCATTTTCCGCTAAAGGCGGAATACGTGTCAGCTGCGTACGTGATAAAATCGTCGCTAAAATACTTTTCTCGTCTTCAGCGACTAACAAGAAAATAGTATCCGCAGGAGGTTCCTCTAATAACTTCAGCAATTTATTTCCTTCCTTATCCAAATACTCCGGCATCCAAATAATGAATACTTTATACTTCGACTCAAACGATTTTAAATTCGAGTGCTTGATAATTTCTGCGCATTCTGCAGAAGTGATATTCAACTGTTTGTTTTCAACCGACATCGCCTCCATCCAGTCGTATACGTCAGGGTAGGCGTTTGCGTCCAAAAACTTACGCCAATGTCCCATCCAATCCGCAGATACAGGCTTTTCATCCGACTTCTTCTTTACATCCGGATTAGGGATAAAAGGAAATGTGAAATGCGTGTCGGGATGTATAAGCTGTCGCGACTTGTTACACGAGGCACATTGTCCGCAAGCGTCGTTGTCTGCGGGGTTTTCACAATGCAGATATTGTGCATAGGCTAGCGCAAGCGGTAATGCACCACTTCCACTTTGCCCCAGGAAGAGCTGTGCGTGAGGGATTGCACCGCTTTTCGCGTTGCGTATCATATTCGCCTTTAGGTTGGCGTGACCTATTACTTCACTAAATAACATCGTTTGCAAAAATAATCATTTGAATGATGTGATGAATTAAAGGTTTTTGATTATCTTTGCGTACTAATCGATTAGCAAAACACAAATTCTCAAAAGACAATGGCTAACCACAAAGCAACTGAAAAAGATACACGTCAAGCAAAAAAACGTAATCTTCGTAACCGCTACCAAGGTAAAACAACTCGTAACGCAATGCGTAAAGTAGTTGCTTCAACAACAGCGGAAGAGGCAGCTAAGGACCTTCCAGGCGTTATCGCCATGATTGATAAATTGGCGAAGAACAATGTTATTCATAAAAACAAAGCATCTAACTTGAAGTCAAAATTGGCTAAGCGTGTGAATGCTATGAAAAACCCAGCTGCAGTTGTAGCTGCCGCTCCTAAGAAAGCTGCAAAGAAAGCTGCTCCTAAAAAAGCTGCTAAAAAGAAAGCGTAATCTTTCTCAAAATACTTGAAAAGCACTTGAACCATACCGGTTTGAGTGCTTTTTTATTTTTATCCGCTTCGTTTTTGTAAATTAGTAGTGATGAAAGTTAGTAATATCATTTTAATTTGTTCGGATGCCCAAGTAAAGGCATTTCAGACACGTTTTACCGACGTTAATTTGCATGCGTTTGCTTCATTTGAAGCCGTTCCACAAGAACTTTGGATTAAGGCCCAAGCATTAATAGATTGCTCTTTGGAAATAAGCGACGCACAATTGGCTTTTTATGCCCAAGAAATAGATGGAGTAGTGCTTGTGAATGGCGTAGCCAATAATGTTTTAAGTGCTTTTAATGCGCTTAAAGACGGGAAAGCAGCTGTGGCTACTATGAACTTATGGCCGACCTTCGTAGAGCTTCCTAAGGCGGAAATCTCCGTTCCATTAGAAAAGCATCAACATAGTATACAACAGTTCTTCGAAAGCTTTAATTGGCCCTTTGAAAAAGTTGCTTGTCGCGTAGGTCTTGTAACTCCTCGCGTTATTGCAATGATCATCAACGAAGCCTGCTATACCGTTCAGGAAGGCACCGCAGGGATGAAAGATATCGATCTAGCAATGAAACTAGGTACCAATTATCCATTTGGTCCCTTTGAATGGGCGAATCGTATCGGAATCGAAAATGTGTATGGGACATTAGCGGCTATGTATCAAGATACCCAAGAGGAGCGCTACAAAATCTGCCCGCTTCTTAAAACCTATTATCTCCGAAAAGAAGCTTTTCCAATTTAAAATGCTCCTGATCTACGCCCCTCAACTAACGCCTCGTTTGCAATATACCTTCAAGGTAGTTTTGCAAAATTGGTGTGGATGGCGTATCCGTTTTACGAACGCACGTGAAGAATTCGAACAGTGCGATGAACCAAAACTAGCTTATGTGCCTGCCACAGCGGCTTCCTCCGGTGATTGGAAAGCACATAATTTGTTATTCGAAGAAGGGCTCGATAAAGAGTATTACGAAACGAACCAAAGCTTTAAAAGCCTTTTCCCAGGCGGAATAGAGGCTTCCCAATCCGTAGATTGGTTTGCTGCCATCTTCTTCAATATCTCGCGTTATGAAGAGTGGGTAAACCCGCATCGCGATGAATATGGTCGCTACGAACCGCATGAAAGTATTTTGTACAAACAAGGGTTGTTGAGTCGACCTATTGTCGATGAATGGGTTATCGCCCTTCAAAATTATTTGATAGGATTGTATCCTAAATTGGCGGCAACTGTTTTCAAACGAAAATATCAGGCAGCCTTTAGTATAGATGTGGATCGTCCGTTTTTATATAAAGGGCGTGGCTTGATTAATCGTACAGCTGTCTTAGGAAAGGCCATGCTAGAAGGACGATGGAAAGATATACAAGAGCATTTGAACGTATGGATTAAGCGCACCAAGGATCCGTATGATCATTTTGATGCGATGATTTATCATGCGACTTTAGAAGGTTATTCGCCCATATATTTTTTTCATGTCGGGAGTTATGAAGAGCCTGATAAAAATGTCCGTCCGGATTATTCCGTCTATGGTAGGATGATTCGGTTGGTGCCGGAAGCGGCCTGGCACGCTTCGGTGCGTTCTACGCAAGATACTAGTGCTGGAGAAAAGGAACTGTTGCGCCTGCGCAAATGGCGTAGGGAAGGGATTACGAGAGTTCGTCAGCATTTTTTGGTGGATGATTTAGTGAATCGTCCTCGTCATTTAGAAAGCATGGGTATTACAGCCGATTATAGTATGGGCTATGCACAGCAGAATGGTTTTAGAGCTGGCACAGGTTATGCCTTCCCGCATTATGATTTTCTAACG
>JACCDW010726001.1_pt1 | contig 16087 bp, 12 predicted proteins | sample 7449781 | NCBI WGS metagenome assembly JACCDW01 (sample SAMN15323449, study PRJNA562643) | freshwater metagenome | isolation source: river surface water | place: USA:Blue River Watershed | collected 2017-08-18
CAGGTTGGAGAGTACCAGCAACAGTGATTGCTTGGTCAGTAGGTACACCAGCATTGATGACCTTGAAGACTTCGGTATCTTCTTGTCTTTGGAGGGAATCCTTTGCACGAACTTGAGCTCTATCTACAATGTAGAATCTTCTTGCTCTGATTTCATTCAATCTAATTTGTGGGTGTGCAGCTAATTCGATGGTTGGAACTAAAAGCTCTTCTGCTTCAACTTCAGCTGATGGAACAGCACCTCTCTTAGGAATGACATAGGACTTAACTGCTACGTCTCTCTCATATCTTGCAAGAGCGCCTTGTGGGAGCTCATCAACCATGAGAAGCTTTCTACCAATTGCTTGGTACATGAGGGAGGTCTTGATTGGCTCAACCATTGCTTGAGCTAATGCTGTGCGTCCCTCTGGAGTTTCGAGTGCCATTGCAATAATGGCTTCTCTTTGCTCATTTGTATTTCTCTTAATCATTGACATTTTATTTTTCTCCTTAAAGTCCTAGCCTATTACTTTTGTGTGAAGTAGAGTAATCCAGCGGCTGAATCATATCTGTCTACATAACCAACAACAAGGTTAGGATGAGTACCAGCAAATCCACCCATGAATAAGCCACCTGCTTCAACAAGCTTACCGGAACCATTAGCAGCAAATGTTAATGGTGCGCCAGGATTGTAAACAGCAGATTGAGTATCTGTGAAGATATTGTTTGCAGAACTACCAGAACCAGTAAGGAACTGGTCAGTGACAAATTGTGCACCTGGGGTATTGTAAACGCCAACACCTCTTCTTGGGCCTTCATATCCTGATGAACCTGCAGTTGGGTTTGTTACACCATTGACGTTTTCTGCTAAGTAATCGCCAATAGCTCTCTTTGCAACAGCATAGAAACCGTTGTTGTTAGCTTGAAGAACTCCACTTGAGTCAACATATGAAGAACCAACTGGATCAGCAAGGATCATGGTGTTACCAGTTCTTGCAGTGTCATCAGCTGAGAATCCAACGAAACCAGTTGATGAACCAAGTGCTGTTCTAGTACCAATTACAACACGACCAGCATTGGATATGTCTCTAACAAGAGCTGCACCTGCTAACCATGATGCATTAGAAGCTGTGTCGTAGTTAGCAACAACTAATGAATTTAATGCGCGAATAGCCATTTTTATATTCTCCTAAAATAATTGTGAAGATTAATCTTCGAGTTTTGGCATTGACCAAGTACCCTTAAGGGCAGCTTGGATATCAAGAGCTGCACTGTTAGTGATTGAAGAACCACTAAATGCAGGAGATGTTGAAATACCATTTGATGAAGCGGTGCGAGTCATTCTATCTGCAGCAGCTGCAGCAACTCTCTCAGAACTTGCTTGTGCAGACTTAAGCAAAAGCTTTGTTTGTCTGACCATAGCATCAGCCTTAAGATTGTCATTAAGCATTTGCTCAGAATAAGCATCTACTTCGCTTGCTTCGATAATTCCAGCTAAAGCTAACTTATTAGCACATGAGAAAGCAGTCTTAATTCTTGCTCTTTCAAGATCTAATGAGCTTGATGTTACCGTGATGTTTCCATCTGGTTTGATGTTGACAGCTGAATCAACGTCATGATCTTCTTCTTTTTCTTTTCCAGCACAATTTGAACACTCAGTGGATTCATCATCCATTTCTGCTTGTGTCATCATTGTCTTGTATCCACATGTTGTACATTGAACAGCATGTTTCTTGTCAGCATCATCTTCTGAATATGATGCAACTTTGTTATTAGCAACAGTTGTTTTGTGTGGCATTGTTGCCATTTCTGTAGGAACTTCGAACATATCATATTCGGATCCTTCAGAAGGATTCTCAAGAGAATCCCAATCAACTGTATATTCTAAAGATCCATCGCCTGAACCATCAAGTTTTGATGGCTTAGTAACATCTGGAAATTGAAGGCTATCAGGATTCACTGTAGGAACCTTTTGCTCTGCCCATGTAGGATTGTCACCCTTCATGGAATTTTCACCTTGCAATTTCATTGTTGGATAGTCAACTTCACCTGGCATATTTGCCATTTCATTGTTATATTTGAAATTTGCTGACGCCTGTACATGTTCTTCCTCAGCAGCTAATCTGCGAAGGATTTCTTCTCTTTCTGCACGGCGAGCAGCCAATGCTTGCTTTGTCATATTATTCACCTTACTAGTTTTGTGCATTTCTGGCTCGGAATCTTCTTCCATATCTTCATCATCCATGTCATCTTCCATGTCATCATCCATGTCATCTTCATCAGATTCCATTTCATCATCCATGTCATCTTCATCAGATTCCATTTCATCATCCATGTCTAAATCCATGTCAACATCTTCTCCGCCAAGAAGATTGTCGAGCGCCTCTTGCACAGCTTGCTTTGCGGCGTCAACCATATCAGCGGGAACTTCTATTTCAAATGTAGCCGTTTCATCATCTTCTACTTCGTCTTCGTCCATATCAAAATCATTCATATCATCATCTTCTTGATCTTCATCAAGCATATCTTCATCTTCATCTTCATCTAAATCATTTGCGAAGTCTGCAGTCTCTTCTGCTTCAGAATCAAGATTAACATGATCTTTGATCTCTTCGTCTTCGAAACCAGCTTCTCTGAGAATATTTGGAAGAAACTTGTTTCTAATTGCATTTGCAATAATTTTTGCTTCGTCAGTATCTAATGATGCTGTCTTCACTAAATCGTTAACACAATTATCAAAATCTTCTTTATCAGTAGCTTTGATTTCAGCAATACGAAGAGCCTTAATGTTTTCTTGATTTAAAGCATTCTTCATTTTTTCATTCATTTTATTTGCTGCTTCCCTTACAAAATACAAATTCTTGTATCTACAAGAAACTGATTTTTTTATTCTAATTAACCAGTAAAAATTCCTTCAAAAATAATAAATGGGGAGATACTCTCTCCCCATTTATACATAAGATTAATCAATCCAAGTGATAGAAACGTCTAATTTTGATGGATTTTGCTTATTTGTTGCAACTTTAGTCTTAGCATATGTTCCACAGTCATAGCAGAATGTGTTGTTTTTGACTTTATGTGCTTCTCTTGAACCACAACTTGGGCAGATCATACCAATAGGTAGTCTTTTCTCATTTGATTTATCAAAATCAGGCATAGCTGTTCTTAGATAAACATCAGAATCAATAGTGGTAGCTAATCTAAACATAGCTCTTGTATTTGCCATAGGAGCCATGCCACCACCTGGAGCAGGAGGCATACCTGGTGTTGCAGGAGCAGTTTCTACAGGAGCTGTTGCAGCACCTAATCCCATATCTGCACCAAGGCCCATGTCGCCTGTCTCTTCAGCTGCCTTGCCCTTTTCACCTTCGCTTAATAGTTCTAGTGATTGTAGAATCTTGTATGTAGAACCACAAGATTGGCAATCTGCATTACCTTCTGCTATGTTTACATCATCAGAACCACAAACTGGGCAAACTGAGCCCCATGGTTTTTTCTGTCCTGGCTCTGTGACACCATCAACATCTTCCATACCAGCACCCATATCATCAGCTGGCATTCCTGTGAGGCCTAAAACACCTTCACCACCAGCTGTTGGAGCAGCTGCACCTGCCATAGGATCCATAGGCCCTGGTGCAGGACCAGCAGGTGGAACACCAGGAGCTGCTTGTGCATATTTTCTGAGTACTTCTTCTCTTTTAGCTTTTCTTGCAAACTTAGCAGATTCAGTCATAACTACTGGGAGTTCTTCACCAGCATCAACAACAACATCTACACCATCAGCCATGTCTTTTTCGCCATCAACATCAAAAGATTTAGACACTGATGTTGAAACTGTAGCAGTGATTTGTCCATTTGAAGAAACATTTAGATTGGTAAATGAGAATGTTCCAGGATCTACTTGGAAGTTGTTAGATTGTAAAACTTCGATAGCTTTATTCTTGAAAGCATCTTCAAAGCCTTGATCAGCAGGATCCATTCCACCTAAATCTTCTTTTGTGCACATAAATGTCAAGCAATCTGATTTATGATGAGTAACAGACATACCAGCTGTTTTTTCAAGCTTTTGTTTAGTTTCAATAGCCTTAGCAACTAATTTTTCAGCAACTTCGAAATCTTCTGATAATCTCTTTGCAGCTAATGCAATCTTAGTGGTTGGTATATTGAAGTTTGTAGAATAATCAGCAAGCCATCCAATAACATTTGATTCAATATTCTTAACAGATGCTGTCTTTACACCCCAGAATTCTCTTCTTTCTCTAGCTCTAAGTCTTGCTTCAGTTGCAGAAGCTGTTTTAGCTCTGTTAATAGCTGCTACAAGCTCTTTTTCACCCATAGAACTTACAACATCAACTGGTTCAGAAGGTGCAGATTGTGTTTCTTCAGATGACATAGCCATGGCAGAAACAGCAGACTGAACTGCTTCTTTTGTGATGTAATTTTTGTCAGATGACAAAGCATCTTGTAAAGCTTGTCTTAATTCTTCTGTTTTGTCAGCTTCAGGAGCAGCAACATCAAGTCCTTCTTCAGGAGCTGGTGAAGTAGCAAGCATAAGCTCAGCTATTCTTGAAACACCCTCAGTGGTAATCTCTTTCTCATCAAGAGCTACAGTTAATGCATCAGCTAAATCTTTAGGAGTGATAGAATCTGAAACTTGCTCAGCAATGGACTTGAGAATTGCAGACGCACCTGATACTGGAACTTCTTCATCCTTGAAAAATGAAGTTTTTTCATCTCTTTCAGCTTGATTTGGCATGTCAGCAGCTGCAACACCAACAGCTTCAGGAAGATTATCTGTTTCAGCAAGCATTTGTGCTACTTTGATAATTCTTTTTGGAGTTTCTTTAGCTAATACAACAGCTTTACCTAATGCATTAATGGTAGCTGACATAACCTCATGAGCTGATGCAGTGCCATCTGCTCTGCAGGATGCAAGTTGCTTCTCTAAAACTTCAGTTGGTACACCATGATTGACGCTTTCAACTAACTCAGATAATGCTTGCTTGACTTCTGGATCCTTGACTCTTTGACCATAAAGACCAGCATCAGCAAGAAGTTTTTCCTTAACATCAGACTGTCCAGCACTAGTTCTTTTAGCTTCAAGCTCTTCTTCTCTGGTCTTATCATGTGAGCCCTTGTGTTGAACTGACAAAGCATCTTGTCTGCTTTTTCCATCATAGCCTTCACCAGTTCTAACTTCTTCAAGTTGCTCTTCTCTTTCATCAAATCTGTTTTTGACATCAAGTAATGCAGTCTTTACAAATTTTCCATATTCATTGAGAAGTTCAGCAGCAACTCTAGTACCTTGTCCACTCTCCATCATGTTGATGTGAGCTTCAGATAAAATAGGTTCCCAAGCTGTTCTTTTGCCATTAGTGTAACCTGTTATAGAGCCATCAGTTGAAAGTACAACTCTATTGCCAGAATTGTCTTCAACTTTAAAATCGATAGTTACAGCAGCAGCAAGCTTTTTTCTCTGCTCTTGTGCGATTTTTGCAAAATGATCCATTTGATTTCTGCCCTCCGCCATGATAGGCGCATTATTTTTTATGTTTTTATTTCTTTCATTAGCTACTCTAATGACGTTATCTATTCCACTTTGAACATCCTTAGTAGTACCCAAAGCTTGTTTAAGATTTAAGATACTCTTTGTCAAATTCAAAATTTTATTAGAACTTTCATGTTTGTTATACGAGGTGCTGGCAAAAACTTCTCTTTTACCATCCCTAGAAGCCCAAACAAAATTCACATTTGATGATGCTAAAGCAACACCAGAACCTACAGTTTGTTCTTGTGGAGAAGTGAGCTCCATAATTCTTCCTACACTATCGGTAGGAGCATAATTTGCAAGGCCAACTTGAGCATTCATAGGAGATGCTGCTGGTTGTTGAGTTTGTCCTTGATTAATTGGCTGAGGTCTTTGACCTGAACCAACATCAACACCATCGTCAATCATGTCTTGCATAACACTCTGTAAATCTGCCATGCCTTTAGTGATTTTGCCAACGTGAGTCAAGTCAACATTGTCTTTTCTTGCAAATAAATTCATAACTGCAACTTCTAAGAAGTTGAGTGAAAGATTAATCAAATCAAGAATATTCAGACCTGCTCTTGGATCAATACCTAAAGCTTGAAGAACAGCTGCAACAGTGGAGTTTTGATTAGCACCTTGACCAGCTAATAAAGGACCGCCTACAAGTGTTCCAGCATTTTGTGCAAGCCTTAATGCAGATAAAGATGTAGCTTGAGCAACTCTCAAACAATCTTCATAAGCTTTTCTTTCAACTATTGAGCTTGGTGAGCCCTCATATGCTAAAACTATATTTGCAGATAATTCATTAGCTTTCTTTTCTAAATCTTCAGCAACACTAAGAACATCATCTACATCATATATTTCTTGAATCTCACAAGCTTCAAAAGCTCCATCACCAACACAGGAAAGCTCAATAAACTTCAGATTGTAGTTTTCCTCATAAATCTTTTTGCCTGTTTCCGGATGTGATTTGCCTTTGTATTTCTTTAAACATTCACAATAGTCTCTTTCTGTAAATGCTTTATTTCCACACTTTGAACAAATACCATAATCAACTGAACATCCCATTGAAACATCATGAATAACACCAGTTCTAATGTTTCTAGCAATATCAGGATAGGCTTCTTCATCTACAAAAAAGGTACAATAAACGCAATTTTGTTCTTCATCCCATTCAGCATAAACAACCATACCTTTAGCTTGTTCAATATCATCATTCTTATGGTTGGTGTAAATTGGAACTCCTTCAAAAGTTTTATATGCTGGAATCTTTTCTCCCTTAATTTCAACATCTTTCAGGAGTTCTTTTTTAGAAAAATAGTCACCATTTGCATTTACAGTGTCAGCATCAATGGCTCTAGCTCTTACCCATAAAAGTTTTGCACCTTTACGAGCTTGCATTTCTTTGACAATATCAAAGTCCTTATATTTTTCTAATACTTCTTTTGGGTCAGCATATAAAGATTGCAAGCCAATTTTTGCAGCTTCTCTCATATTTGTAGAAGCTGTTTTCAACATATGTTCTCTAGCTACTTTTCTATCAGCTTCATTTAAGAAACTGTTGATAGTAATAGCCCCACCTTTTGCAATCCTATACATATTTTTATTCCTTATGAATATACGAACTAATTTTTTATGTTCTTGATTTCTCCCTTTAAAACCTACAAAACAAAACCCGTGGAAATCCACGGGTTTGCAAATTTAGAAGCATAATAAGCTTATAAAGTAATTTTGTCGTTTGTTTTGTTAGTTCTTTTTTGGATTGCATTAACTAGCACTTTAATACAATCATTAGGATGATCATTCAATTCTTTGTCTGTAAATCTAACTATAATCCAGCCATTATTTGCCAGTTCAGAATCTCTTTTTCTATCTTTTGTAATCTTGTCAAAGTTATTATGCCAGATTTCACCATCAGCTTCTATACCAATTCCTAGTGATGGAATAGCAGCATCTAATTGATAATCTAATGTAGGACCAGCACTATATTGAGCATACAAAGGATATGGCATATTTAATGACATAAGCATTGCATACAATTTCTTTTCTAAAGAGGTGTATAGTTTAGGCACTTGTTTTTCAACTTTAGCAGCTACTACAGTTCTAACTTTGTCTTCAGATGCAGCATATATTTTTTGAAGTTCTAACTGTGCTTCGAAATTTAAAGGATCGCTAGCATCGCCACCTAAGAATGGAACATATAAACTTCCACCTAAGCCATCATAATTCTCAGGTATTGGACCATGCATACCTCTTCCAGTTACAGGCATTATAGATTTGATAAACTCTTCATGAGCTGCTGACTTAAATCTCTTTGAAGCAAATCTTTTTCCAATAGTTTTTTCCTTAAGCTGCACTGCTTCATCATACAATTCATTGATGATTGATGAAGCCAATCTATAGTTTTCTTCTTTGGATGCAGCCATAGGAGGTGTAAGACCCATTGTAGCTTCAGCTCCTGGAGGAGCCATTCCAGGTGCCATTCCAGGAGCTGCCATTGGTGATGCTCCAAAGCCCATTCCTGTTACTGGACCTGATTGAAGATTCATACTAAAAGAAGGAATGCCAAAATTAGCATCTTTCATAAAAGATGAACCTTGCTCATATCTCAATCTTTCAATTTCTTGATCTACATCTAATCCAAAAGCTTCAATCAAAGATGTATTAGAAATAACACCTTGTTGATTTGCAGTAGCCATAATTTGAAGTTTTTGTGAATCATCTCTGAGGTTAAGGTCATCAAAGGTAATCTTTGGAAAGATAATCTCATCTTGCCCTCTTTCACCCTCAACAATAAAACCATTCCATTCTGCAACAGGCTTGAAAATTTGTTGTTCAATCCAGTGAGCAACTTCTCTTCTAAAAGTTTCAAGTCTTTGTTGCATAGCTAAAAGACCTACTTGTGCATTACCATAAGTAGGACCTTCGCCATTCAATAATGCTTTTGATAGCATCAAGCCGTCAAGGATTTCACCATCAATAATTTCAAATTCACCAGTAAGAGCATGGATTTTTCCAGATGCTCCATACCACTCCAGATCAAAATTATGGTGTGTTACTAATGTAAGGTTTGGATCATTAGCTAAAGATGCAAGCTCATCTTGCACATTATCAATATCTTCTTGAGATGCTGGTCTTGTGTCAGAACCAATCTTTACAACCTTGATTGGCAAAACTAGTCTTTCAGCAATAATAAACTGTGATTGTCTCAATTTATCCTTGTATGTTAGGATAGGAAACAATGGTCTAATTAATGATGTTCCATAATCTTCCCAAGGATTAGATCCATGTTTGAAGTGATGAATTGAAATGGGATTAAGCTTGATTGGTTCTCCCTTAATAATCATTCTTTTTATGTTGTCAGGGATTGATTCGTAAACTTCTTTAGGCTGTCTTTCGTTTACAATTCTAACTTCTTCTGCAGATGGTCTATAAGAATAAGATCCTGGCTGATCTATCATTCCTGGAGTTTTTAATACGCTGTCAGGATTCAATATAGAAATAGTTTTCCAAGAAGCACCATCATGTTTGCACTCTTCATTCTTCTTGTCATCCCATCCCGATCCTCCACAATGAGGACATTCGATAGAAAGAAGAACAAAAGCATCACCAAGAAGATAATAAACTTTTGATATTTCAGGAAGCCATTTTTGAAAATTTAGTTTTTCTACAAGCTTTTCAAAATAATCTTTGACATATGTAGATGAGCATTCTAACTTCCATCCTGAAAAAGGATAGTTGGTATAGAAGTTCATAGCAGCAGCTACTTTAGGCTCATTATTTCTCCACCAGTTTGCCCATAAATAAACTTCACGTCGAGCATTTGGGATTTGGAAAGATGATGGTGTTAAGAATGGCGAATAGAAGTTAGGAGAAGTAGTTATGGTATTAATGCTAGCAGTTCTGGTAACTCCTGGTCCTAAACCTGGATTTATTCTACTGTTAGCATAATTTCTGTCTTGTTGTGCAAATTCAACACCCTTAGTTGATTCACCAGTAACTTGATGAGCTGAAATTCTTATTGCTTGAGCTAAAGATGTACGTTTTGCCATAACCTATATTATACCATTGTTTGATTTGATGGTAGATTGTCCATAAAGATTGCAGGATTACCATATCCTTTTGCTCTTTGTGGATATCCATTGCCATTAAACAAAAACTCTCCACCTTTGCCTTTTTCAGCTTGTTGCATATTATTAGGCACACTATCTACAGTGTCATGTCTAGTTGCTTCTAATTGTTCTTCAAGTGGGGTTTCTGTGGGATTAGTGTGATAAGGCGAATGTCTTCTAGCTTGTTCTGCATCAAGACCTGGAGTATCACTGTCATTAACTGCATTATATGTATTTTTGTCCAATTTATGAACTATAATATCCCAAATGCTTTTTTGAGCATGTTCAGGTAAATCATTATAATGTTCAGCTGACATGCCTATCTCTTCAAGAATTGATTCTAATTCTGGATAAAATCTTTCAGGCACAACACCTATTTCACTTGCATGAGACTCTAATGGAGTAGGAACTATACCCTGAGATTGAGCTTTTACAATTCTATACCACATATTATGGCTCCAACTTGTAAGTATTTCTTTTATCTTCTAAATAAGAATCTAAGCCCAACTCATGTGCAAAATGCTCTAAGTCTTCTTCAGAAAATTGTTGGTAATCATCATCACCTAAAAGTTCTTCAATTGTCTTGTCGATATCTCTATCAGATTTATGCAATCTTCTTTCTTTGAGTTGCATTTCTTTAGTATCATCAGAATCTTTATTTCTTCTGCTGTCTTCCAGAAGTTCTTCTTGTGATAATTCTTTATTTTTTTTAGCAGCTGTAGAAATATTTTTATTTAATTGATTTGAAATAGACTCGGTAGGTTCTTTTTTGTCTTTGTTTAGTTCATCTCTATAAGAAATAGGATTATCACCATCAAGTAGCTGCTCAGCATATGATTCTTCCATATCGCCTTTTCTTGAGTATAATCCAGCCTCATCAAGTTGATCTTCTCTTACTGTTTCAGTTTCAGATTCTATTCTGTTTAACTTGCGTAATAAAGCTTCAAGATAATCATTTCCTGATTCACCTTTTCTTGGCAATTGTGAATCTATAGTTTTACTTGAATCAGTTTGAGCTTGGACTGGTCTTTTAGCTGTATCTTTGGCTTGATGACCCCATTGAACTGATTTATTATCGGAAAGTTGTTTTTCTCTTGATTCAGTTAAGTTTTGCTTGCCTCTAAGTGCATTAGCACCTTGAGTGCTTTTATCAAATCTTGCTTCAAAACCAAATTCACCTTCAGTAAGTTTCTTGCTTCTTTCGCCTTCTTCAAGCTCTAATGCATTTTCTTTGTTGTCAGGGCTATGGTGAACGTCTAATCTTGCCATAACTTTTGCATGAGGCTCAAAAGAAACTTTTAGCCAATCTTCATATGCACAAGAAACTGTTCCATCTTTAGCCACCCTTGAATCAATACAATTTTCTCTACATTTGGAGATTTCCATAGGGACTGGACCAGCATTATTTGACCCATTGTATATACCTTTTGGGCAAAGCAAATATGGTTCATTATCTTGAGTTCTAAGAGTGGTGTAAGCTACTCTAATATTGTGCTTTATGGTGTTATTTTCAAAAACTGATTTTACAAGTTCAGAAGCTGTTTCAAGGTAATCTTTTTCGCCCTTTAGCACTAATGATCTAGCAAATCTAAGTGTCTTTCTCTCAGACACAGTGGCAAACTTTACAGCCTGATCAATTTGTTTCAAGGATTCTAACTGCCACCAACCTGTTGATTTATTTTCAATCTTATTAGCTACTCTTTCAAATTTGACAGCTAAACTTGAATTGTTAGCTGAGTTTTGAATGCAGTTGTATGCATTTCTAACTATTTGTCTAAGGTTGGCTAATCTAAAATTATTAAGGTTTTCATAGCACATAACAAAATGGGCATGAGCTTTATCAGGCTTCATTCCTTGTGCTTTATTTATAATATCAAAACCACCATTATCAAAGAATTTATCAACTATAGGATCTTCTATATCAAAGTCTTGTTTTTTAAGGCTAAAAAATGGTGAATCAGACATCATGAAAGGATGATTCATCATTTGTCCTTTGACATTGTGAATCATGTCTCCAATCATAGAAAATAAGCTGTCTCCACCTAGTTTCTTAATTGCTGTTGGACTTTCAGTTGTTATTTTTAATTTATATCCATCGCTCATTTTATATACCTAGTCCTATATTTGACAATTCTTCTTTATCAAATCCGCGTTCTTCAAGAGCAACTCGTATATCCTTAAGTTGAGATTTTGCAGATTTTTTATCAACATTTTTGTCCATGTCTTTGATTTGAATGGTTGATTTGCCATCTTCAACAACATCTAAAAGATAACAAACTCTCATGATAAGTTCAGCTGTAGATTTCTTTTTAAAATCAGGAACTTTATCATAATCTAAAGCTGCTGTTTTTGTATTATTTGAAGATGATGCAGATTTATGTTCTTTGACTTCTTCAATAACATCCTTAACCACTTTTTTGTCGGACTTTGAAGATTTATCATCATCTTTTGATTTCTTTTTCTTGTTATAATCACGAACAATATCAACAGCTCTTTCAATTGTTTCATTGTTCCAATATTTTAATTTAGCTAAGTAACGTACAATATCGTTCTTTTCAATTCCATGGTCTAAAAGTTTTCCAACTTTACCCATTAAAACTCTAAAAGGATTGCCTCTGGTTTTCTTTTTCTTTCTTTCAACTGTTTGTGCAATTCTATGGTTGTACATTGCCTTCGCCTTTATAAGTGGTTTAATTTTTGCTAATAATTTGGTTGCTAACTCACCAGTAGTTGGATCTTGTTTGCCAGTAGATGGGTCTGTTATTGGTGTTTGATTAGTTCTGTAAAACTTTTCTGTTTCACCTATTTTTGTCAGAGCTTGCTTAATTTCATCATTCTGAGACTTGCTTAATAATTGTTCAAGTTCAGAAATCATAGAATCACCTTTGTATCCTTGAACAACTTTGTTTAAGAACTCTGATAACTCTTGTGGTGAAAGTCCATTAGATTCTTCAGAGACATTATTATCAAGTCGAACATTAGCAAGACCATTTGCTTGTGCTGCTGGTCCTGATCCTGGAGGAAGAGTAGGTGAATTAGGTTCCATTATTAGTCTAAATCATCAAAATTCAAATCAATAGAGCTGTAGATTTCAGAAACAGTTTTAGCTCTTTGTTGAGAATTGTAGTTCATGCTTTCTTCAATATTCTTCTTGATAGCTAATTTCTGCATTCTGTTTTTTTCTTGATTAGCTACTCTTAAATTTTCTCTTGCATCAAGTTGACTTGGATCAATCATTCCAAATTGTGAATTTGATTCACTGTCATTAGATGTTCTCAAGATAGAATGAGCTCTTGAATTAACTACATTAGATTTTCTAATAGTATTAAGTTGTTTTTCTTCCCATGAGTTATGTCTGGATGCTTTAGCTTCTCTTCTTTGTGCATTATCAACCATAGCTTGGCTAGAAGATTCTGATTGGCTATTTAAGAATTCTTCTGTGATAGCAATCATGTCAGGGTTGAAAATAGAAGCTGACTTTGACAACATGGCATTCATATAGTCTTCAGAAGAGAATGCTTTTAAACCACTTGTAGTAGTTCTGGTATTATCACCATTGTCAGTAGCATAATCTGATCTTCTGATTGTGCCTGGTTCGTAATTAGCAAGTCTCTCTTCAAAAGATTGTGGGCGAAGATCATCATACATTGAAGCACCAGAAATCTTCTCCCAGGACTTTGTGAGACTTGCTGCTTCTTTTTCCATGCCAATTTGTTGCTTAGAAATCTTAATTCTATTTTCGGCAGAATTTCTCTTCAATTCAGCATATGGATCTTCTTCAATATCTACAGAAGCTCCAATAAATCTTTTTTCTATGAAACTAGGGATATTTTCTGTTTCATTTACTTTTCTGAACTTGCTCATTTTATATAATTTTCCTGGTAATATATTTTCCTACATGTTTATATCCCAGGGAGCATTAGCTCCCTGGGATTATTCTTGAGGATTATTTATCGTACTTTTTAGTGAATAATGCGTCTATCCACTCTTGATCGCCATATCCAAGCTCGTTTTTCCAGTAGTCAATTAATCTGGAATAATCAGCATCACTTAACTTGGCTTCTTTTACCATAGATGTAACTGCAGATTTCTTGACATTCAAGTTCAAGTCAGAAGACATTACTGTTCTGATCTCTTTTGTATTATCTGCAACAGGCTTTGAATTAGAACCGATCATAGCTTCTACATATTCTTGTGGGAAGCCTTGAGCAATTGCCTTTGCAGCAAATGCTTTCTTTGAACTATTTGACATATTTGATACCTTTGTAAAGCCATCAGAAGATGCAGTTCTTTTTGAATTAGCAGATTCAGCTTCGACAACTTTATTTACTAAAGATTCTCTATAAGCTTTTCTTTGAGCTAATTTTTGAGAAACTTCAGCTTCTTCAGCTACCTTTTCTTCAATCTTGCTAGCTAATCTAACTCTTCTTTCATGTCTAGCTGCAACAATAGCCTTAACTAATTCTTCATTACCAGAAGCTTGTGCTGCTTCAATAGCTTCAGCTGTGAGTTGTGAAGGATGGGTAAAATGGAAAGCCTTCTTCTTCATGCTTCCTTTTCCGTATCCACTTTCTTTTTCATCACATTCGCATGGATCACATTCACATTCTGGGCATTCATCTGATTTTTCAGCCTTTTTAGTCTTCTTCTTTGACTTAGGCTCTTCAACCATTTCATCATCATCATCATGCTTTTTAGATTTAGCTTTTTCTTGCATTTTCTGTACATGATCGCGAAGACCTGCAGGAACTTTAGAAAGATTGCCATCTTCTTTGTCTTTTGCTTTGTTCTTCGCTTCGAACATTTCTTCAACTTCTTCAGGCATGTCTTCAGATTTCTTTTTAGCAAGAATTTCTCTGAATTCTTCTGGAAGTTCAGTTTGTTCACTATTCTTGACTTCCGCAAGTTTAGTGTTAAAATTGTCCCAGTCAATACCTTTGAAAACCAAATCAGAATCCAATGGTTCCTCTTTGAAGGTATTTGGGAAGATTCTATCAGCCATAATTATTTTTTCTCCTCAAGAAAGAATACATTAAAACCTTCTAAAATTTTTGGTTTATTACCTTTAATGTACTCATTTAGTTTTTTTATCTAGAATTAATTTTCTATCCTTCAAAATTAACTTGTCACCCACTTTAATTCCTAATTTTTCAAATGTATCTTTATTAGCTTCTACAACAATTTTCACTTTATTTGAATCTGGACCAACAGATTTTTCACTGTGTGCTTCCATGTCTTTGAAATCTAAAATCTTTCCATCTTCATCACAAAATGCTAAAGTTAATGGAAAATCTACATTTTTATTCCAAAATGAATATCCGTCTGGGTAGTCAAATATGAAATAAACTACTTCATATTCTTCTAAAGGCTCTGCAAACATTAAGCCTTTTCGTCTTGTTTTTTCTGAATCTGCTACAAATCTGACATCAAACTGATTGTCAAAACTAGTGAGTCAAGAAGCTACTTTTTTAAACTTAGTATTAGCTACCTTAACTTCTCTAGCTTCATTCAAATCAAACTTTTCTTTTTTTCTAGCTTTTCTAAATTCATTAGTTGTCTCAGCTGATAAATAATAATCTCTGAGTGTGACCTTACCTTTTTCAGTAAGATTTACTGTTCTTCCACTGCCTGAAATTAGTCCAGCTGTCTTTAGTGAAAGTAAATCATTATCAGAAATTTCACCTGGAACATTGCAGTATTTTGTATCTGGGTTGTTGACAAAAATATTAGCTGCTGTCACTACTTCATTGATATTTTGATCAATGGCCTTAAGCATGCTAATATATCTTTCACTTAACTTAATTGAGGCTTCTTTTTTAGGAGCATTTGAAATACCTAGCATTTGAATCTGGATATCTGATAATCCTAAACCTTCCATAGAAGGTCCATCAAATAATTCAGCATGTAAATCTAAGCTATGTACTGGTTTGATTGGTATTGGCATATTAGTTTCCTCTATCTAACTGGGACTCTGTTATTTCCTGGATTATCTTCATCATAAATGTTGTCCCATTCAAATCTTGATAAATCATTTTGCATACTTGGGCTGCTTGTTGGATTACCTGGCTCATAAGCTGCAGCACCATCTGTTTGTGAACCATGATTTAGAGCTTCAATACTCATATCGCCCTTTGCAGCTGGTCTTCCTTTATTTTCTTTAGGAATCCACATTGGGAATTTTGTCCAGAAATTGTCCCAGTTTTCATCAATTTCATCTTGAAGAAGACTGTCTTCACTCATATCTACCGTTTGAACATTTTGCACCTGAGTGGTTGATTGTTCTGGATAATATGAAGATATTTTTACAAAGACTTTATCTGCCTTTTTGTACTCTCCATTTAAATCTAAAATTTGAGCATATTTGACAAGTTTTTGTAAATTGGCAAGGTTCATAATAAAGTTCTTTATAAATTTTGAAGCTAATTTCCTTCAAGCTCTTTCTTTACAGTGGACAGAGCATTACC
>JACCDW010884019.1_pt1 | contig 16087 bp, 16 predicted proteins | sample 7449781 | NCBI WGS metagenome assembly JACCDW01 (sample SAMN15323449, study PRJNA562643) | freshwater metagenome | isolation source: river surface water | place: USA:Blue River Watershed | collected 2017-08-18
GTCGACGATCCAGGTTCCCTTTCTCCCGATGGGGGCGGTCAATAGAGGTTTAAATTCTTTGAATCCGATCGATGCCGGTGTTTTTTTAAGATCGGTGTTTTTGAAGAATCAAGAGTTTTCGTATATTCGCACTCCCTAACGGGAATGGCCCTGTAGCTCAACTGAATAGAGCACTTGACTACGGATCAAGAGGTTTTAGGTTTGAATCCTAACAGGGTCACTGAGAGATCAAAGCCCGCTGCTTGCAGCGGGCTTTTTGCATTTAGGCCTTTGCGCTCTTCGGTGCCCAAGGTTTGGTTTTGGAATGCGGACCCCAGGAACGGCCAATTCAATGCGAAAAGGTCACCGAATCCGTTGGCTTGAAGTGTGCTTTTTTATGCCCCAAAGCGTCTTCAAAAGAAGGCTCAACCCCTATATTCGCAAAGAACTTTAAAGCTAGGCAGATGGCCAATTCCCACGAAATCACCTTGACAGAAGCCGTCACCATGACGCATGATTTTCAGAACGACGCCACCTTCTCCGGAATGACCGTTTCGTGTGGTTACGATGCATCCGTTTTCGAGGACTTGTTGGCCCAAGGCGGGGCAACCGGTATCCGTATTTATTTTGCCAAGAACAGTGCAGGAACACTCACCACCGTTTTGGTGGCTACGGATGAAGCAGGAAATGACCTTACGGAAGGTCTTTTGATGGATAAATCCATCCTCTGTCCGTACAATTGTCCATCCGATTCTCCCTTAATGGCCTAATCCATTTAGGTAAGATCCGATGGGATGGGCAATTATTGCAGGGTATGCGCTGTGCGCGGTGTTGTTTCTTTCAGGAAGGAGCCCAAGACTCCGGATGTACAACTCCGAGGCGGAAGGCGTGTACTTGGGTGCATGCCTCTTATTCAGTTTGATTTATCAGCTCCATCCCGTCGGTCCCAAACATTGGTTGTTTGATCTGTACCATACCGCAGTGCCTGGCCTTCTGGTGGGGGTGCTTCTCAACGAGGTCCAGAAGAATGTCCTTTCTTGGATAGCCGTAGGGAGCATTTTCGTCTGTTCGGGCCTCCGATCGGTAGATCTGTATCCGGCCTTTGTTTTGGGTTGTGTTTGGATCAGTTATTCAATGGCGATTGGGTTATTCTTATTTGTTTTTGCCCGCTCTCAACAGCTCCTATTGACCGATCGAATACGGGTATGGTGTTATCCCTTAATCGCCTTGGTTTTATTGCTCGACCACTCGGTTTTTGTATTGGCTCACTATCCCGTTCTCTGGGAGGGTTCGAAGGTAACCCGCTGGATGTATTGGTTACAGTTGTCTAGCATTGGTGCGAGTTTGGCCGTTTTTCTTTATAAAACGTGGTACATTCACCGCTCTTTAAAACCCCTGCGCGGTGGCCGCTGACTCCTTACTCTTACCGGTATTTTACCTGCTGTTCCCAACGGCCTTATTGGTGGTAGGGGTATGGATTGCCCTTGCTCTTTTTTGGAAAAGACACCTGCGGTTGATGAAAAGACACCGGACGGCTGAGTGGATTCGGATGGATCGAGAACGCAAACGGATAGCCGACGATTTACACGATTTTGTTGGGGCTAAAATGGTTCAGTTTAAGCAGGACTTGGAGCAATTGGAGTTGGCTTCAAATGCCGTTTCATGGCAAAAACAGCTTCATCAAACCCGAGGGGAAGTTGATGCATTTCATGAGGAATTGCGCGGGGTGGTGGAAACCATGGCTCCCAAGTGGTTGGAATTTGCCTCCTTGAACCACCAATTGGAGCATCTGGTCGGGGAATTTGGCTTGCCAAACGGAACCATTCACTGGGAGAACGAATCGGAAGTGGTTTTGTCCAAAGAAGTCCGTTACCATTTGCATTGGTGTTTGCGCGAATTGGTGGCCAATGCCATTCAACACAGCCGCCCCCCGGGTTTGACCATCTGGATGGCAGAAGAACGGTCCAATTGGCTTACGCTCCGCCTGATTTATCAGCCCACCGTTTCGGCCTCTTTCCAAGGGGACGGTAAGCGTTTGGGGAGGGGGCAATTTTCCTTGCAGGAACGGGTGAAACAATTTCGGGGAAAATTGCATATTCAGTGGGTCGATGGACATCGTAATGACGTGATTGAAATACCTTTGGTTCCATGATCCGATTTCTATTGCTCGACGACCATCCCGCTCTCTTGGAATTGGTTTCCCAGCGCCTGCAGCGTCTAAACGAAGAATGGGAGAGCGTTTTGTGCAGCACGCAAGAGGAGGCGCTTGCCGCTTTGAAAACAAAGAAAATCGACCGGGCATTGCTGGATCTTCAATTGGATAAAGAAAAGTCGCTGGAAATTCCGAAATGCTGTGACGCTTTGAATATTCCTTTTGGTCTTTATACGTCGTATTTGCATCCCGCAATACTCGCTGAATTGAAGGATTTAAGGCCTGCTGTTTATGTGGTTAAATCGGCACCGTTGGTAGAATTGGACAACGGATTGCGGGCTTTGGCCAACGGTGACTCATTTGCGTGTGCCCAAACCCAAAGATGCCAGACGGAAATGGAGCTGTCTGGAAACACCAATAACGGGACTCCGCCCAAGATAACCGATGCTGAAAAACGGGTATTGATGAGTTACATGCAGGGAATGACCACCAGCGAGATAGCTTGCGAATTGGAATTGAGTCCTGTAACGGTTCAAAACCACAAGGCGCGTATGGTGCAACGAAACGGCGCAAGTCTGCAAGAATTGATACAGCGGTATCTTTTTTGGACGCAACCGTGAAGGGGTTGAGAATCCCAGCGGCGGCGTGGTTGGGCCTTTGGTTGGCCCTTTCCAGTATGTCGGGGAATTCACCTTTGGTATTTGAAATAGGAGCGGGAAGCACGGTGGCGGTGCGGGGCAGTTCCAACGTCAGTGGGTTCACCTGCCGATCGACGGGAATAGTGGCACAAGGGGCCATTCGGGCGTCGGTTCACGAAAACCCAGCTTGGGTGGCATTCTCGGGAGCCCCCATGGAGGTGGAGGTTTCGTCCATTGATTGTGGTAATGCGTTGATGAACAAGGATTTGCGCGCCACTTTAAATGAAAACCAATTTCCAACCATCCGTTTCCATTTGCAGGTCCTAAAATTCACTCCCGGCTCAACGCGGTCGGATGGAAAATGCACGCTTTTGGTGGAGGTTGCAGGTAAGAAACGCCAAGTGGAGGTGCCATTTCGGTACGCACTTACCAACCAAGCCATGGAGCTCAAAGGAACAGTGCCTTTGGGATTTGGTCAATTTGGTTTGGTTCCTCCCGAGCGTGCAGGAGGTTTGATTTCCGTGGCGGAGCAGTTTTCCGTGGATTTTTCGCTCCGATTTCTGCCTTTGCTGAAAGAATAAAAATCCCCCCAAGGATAACCTTGAGGGGATTCGTGCATAAAGGAGGCAGCAATTAGAACCCAATGACGGCCTCAACCATAGCGCCATTGAAGTTGGCTCCACTGCGTATGTCGCTTAGTGCGCCGGCTGTTTGTTGGTCAAATCCGATGTAGTCCTGATTTACATAGGAGGCTTTCAAGAGGATCGAGGGGGTCATGAACCATCCACCAGCGAGCTCCAGGCGGGTAGCGGTTTGGTCGCCCAATTCGTATACTCCTTCTGCTTTGTCGTAAACCGACCCGTTGTAGAATTGGCCTTGGGCGATGTTGTAGCGTCCACCCAAATAGAATTGGTCGTCCGCAAACCGGTAGATCGCTTCGCCCATCCACTGATTTACCATCCGTTTTTCAAACGAGGTCACACCGTCGGTCACCACGGCATCTCCCGCCATGTTGTAGCCCGAGGACAGCTCGTACATCCCGAACAATTCCAGGCCTTTGATTTTGATGAAGGGATTCACCATGAAACTAGTTACGTTGGTAGTGAAGCCCGGGTTGATTCGGCCGGAAGTGAAGTTGGAAGTGGCGGTAACGGCAACAGGAGGAGTAGCAGAGGTCATGACCGGCTCAATCACCAAATAGTAACGGGATCCGGTGCGGTCTCCGGCATACAGGGTGTTTCTTGAGGTGGTGGTGTTGTGGTACACCGAGGCGGTTAGCCGAACCCGGATGTCATCCACAAACTGCTTGTCGAATCCAATTTTACCCAATACGGAGGGCAATTTTTGGATTTGGACCGAGTCGGTGGCGGTGGCCGCTTTGAAGTACCCTTTGTCTTGGACGTCTCCGCTGATCAAGCCTCCGGTCATGCCGACGACCGCAAAGAAGGGCCCATTTTCAAAGCGAAGGTCTCCGCCAATCTCGGTAGTGAACGCATCCATCAGGGTGTTTCCTACGAAAGGATTGTGCAAGGCGTTGCCGTTGTCCGTGCGGCGGAAGTGCATGTCGCCGTAATTGGGCATGTAGTGGCCAATTTTTACGGTTAGGTACTTGTCGAACCAGTCCATCCCGGGAATCATGGGCAACTTGTCCATTTGGATGTAGCCGCCTTTTACCCAAAATTCGTTGTGGTGACGGGACGACATGTAGTTTTCCAAGGCCACCCGGATGCCGTCCTCCAGTTGGATATCAAAGTTTAAATTGGCTGTAGCCACGTTAAAGCCCGGAGACAGTTTGTACAAGTCAATGGGGCTGGCTGTCGTGTGGCGGAGTGCCTGGAATTGCTGGGTGAAGTTGCCTCCAATTCGAAGCGCCATGCCGTCGTAGGCAACGGTGTTTTTTTTGGAGGTCTCAAAGACATTCAAGCCCCGGGCATCGCGGTAGCGGAAATACTGAATTTCCGGTTGTTGTGCTTGAGCCGCTTGGCCTACACAAAGGACCGCAAGAGCGACCCCCAATTTCAGCGTGTTTTTCATGATTGTGGTTTTTGAATGGAATAAACGGTTTGAAACAAAAGGGTGACTTTTGGGCCCACTTTGATGGTGCCCATAACGGCTTCAGGTGGTCTCATTTTAAATGCCGTCATATCCAACGTGTGGCTGCCATTCAAGGTGTATTGTCCATTGGTCCACTTGCCTTGGGCAACGACGGTGGTCGGTAGCGACACCCCGTTCATGGTTAAGGTGCCTTTCAGGGTGACTTGGGAGCCATTGACTAGGGCGTCGGAGCACACAAAGGCGATGGTCGGATTTTGGGGCTCGTTGAAGGCGGCGCATGTTTTGGTGTCCATCAAATCTTTGCCGCTTTCAATTTTCTTCACCGGTACGGTGACGGAAAAATTTTTCACGTCCACAACGGCTCCGTTGGATAACACGGCGGTTCCAGTCGATTTGACAACCGAAGCTTTACTTTGCCAGTCGTGCAGGTTGGAGGTTCCTTGAATCACCAAGGAATGGTGGGTCTGAACCAAGTTCTGGCCGGTTAGCGTGCCCACCACCAAGAGGGCTGCAAAGAAGGAAGGGTACTTTCTCATCGGATTGTTTAATAGACCAAAGGTCCACGACCCACCTGGGGCAATCCATGAGATAAGTCAATTAAAACGCTTTTTTTTCCTGACTTTTATCAGGATTGAAACGGTCAATTCGCGGGTAGATAAAACGAATTTCCATAAAAAAGAGCATCCCCGGCTTTGTGCCGAGGATGCTCTATGAAATAGGCCAATTTAAAGCCCTCTTACTTTTTTGCAGGTGCCGCAGGTGCTTCTGTTTGTGCAACCTTATTTCTGGATTTCCTCTCGCTTTTTGGTTTCCGTTCAAAAAACACCAAATTGAGCCCGATATTCACATTAAGCCGATCCAGGTTGCTCGGGATTAGGGGCTGGGCACTGGCAAAATCGAAAGAAGGCAACATGGCAAAGGCCGAGCTCGAAAGGTGGATTTGCAAAGGGGGTAAAACGCGCATTTGCAAGGCGACCGCGAACTGGTCCGACATGGGTTGGCTTCCACTTAAATACTTGGTATAGGCACCCGAAATCTGCAACCCCTTCAACAAATTGGCATGGTATTCCGCTGCAATGGCCGAATAGGAAATGGAAGGCCTTGCCACTTGGGAATACCGGATCCCAACGCTGTGCCACTTGGCAAGGTCGAAGTAGGCCGCAACGTGTAGGGCTTGGTACGGCTTAAACTGGAACGGAGCCGGTGCAACCAGACCAAGGTCTACTTTCAATGAATCTTGGATCTCTTGGATAAAGGATTCCAAAGGGTCCACACCCGTGTCCGCGGCATTCCATTGAAAACCCGACGTTGAAAGGGAATTGTTGATTCCAATTTGAAATCCCCGGCTGGATGCCTGACCTGCGCCTAAACCCAGAACAGAACCCGTAATCCGCAGCCGCTCGATTGGTCGAAAGGTTGCCCCAAAATCAAAGCTGTTGTAACGAGGCAACTGCCTCACCAATTCGGCATATTGATCCGTGGGCAATCCTTCGAAATAGGTTGCGATATCTTCCGGTTTTTGGCCCATGGAATGGTCCAAAGCACCGTAGTACGACACCCCGCCTGCGGCAGAAATGGACAATTCGTTCAAACCGTTGGCAAGCGAGGTGGAATTGAACTCCAGGGAATTGAATTGGAGTGCCAAATCCGAAACAATGCGCGTGTGATTGAAGGCCGCACCAACCCGTAACTTCTTGGTGACTTTTACCTGCAATCCTGCACTGGCCGTAAGCCGGTCGGAAAACAAGAGCTCAGTGTCGCTGAAGTCCCCCTGGTAGTTGGGGTCAATGTTGCCCTGAGCATCCCGCATGCCGTTCAACGCAAAACGCGCTAAGTCGTTGTCCAAAGCAACCCTCGCATCGATTTGATTTTTGAGCCCTCCGAAAAAAAGAACATTCTTCCCGAATTTCATTCCGAGACCGATTAAATGCTGATCGAGTTGCAGGGTGATTTGTTCGGATGGTGTTGTAAATCCAGAAAAATTCGCATTGATATCGCCCAAATAACCGGAGAGTGGGCGGGTGAACTGAATATTGTTATTCACGGAAGGCAAGCCCAAGTAGAAGGCCAATCCCGTTTCAGCACCGGGGTTCATTGCCAACGTTTGCGGATTGCCCCGCATTCCAAAAATCAAGGATTCTTGTGAAAAAGCCGGAACGGACAGTGCAGCTGCTGCAAATAATCCGATAAGATTGATCTGAATCTTCTTCATTTTACGATGTATTCCAGATCTACTTCAATACCCAATAAGATGCGCAAGGCAGACGTCGTTAAGAGTTTAACCGGCACGGTGCCGTTGTTGGCGGTTGCCATCACCGCTTGGATTTCGCACACCGCACTTCCCAACACCTTCTCGGCAGTGAGGGCATCTAAATCCAAAGTGGCGGTATTCTGCGAAGGAGCGGTCACGATTCCCGTAGTGGGATCCACCGTCCCGCTTTGGAGCAAGGTCATGGTTTCTTGGTGGGTTAGCGTACCGGATGCGTCAAAAAAGTTCAAGACCAAATTCACGCCCAGAGGCAAGCTGCTTACTGACCCGATGTGCAACTTGGCCCCATTGACCGTTACGCCAAGGCTATCGATGTTCATGGATGCCAGGTCAATGGAGTCCGTAAAACCAATGCCATTGGCCCGGAAATAGAACGGCAATTCCATATTCAAATCGCCAGAAATCCCGGAGGTGTTGGTCACGAAATTGGAGGTTCCCGTAGCCACCGTGTCAGCGTTGATAATCACCCGGCCTCCATAGGAAAAGGTCTCTTTGGGCAAGGTCAACAGATTGACAATATTGGAGTTGTTTTTGTCAATGGTGAGGGTTCCAGAAACGGTTTGGCCCATTTGCGCCACTGCAGGGAAGGGCAGCGTGAGCGCAGGAGCATTCAAAGCGGAAGCCTGGCCGCTGCTGGTGAAAGACGTCATTTCCAATTCCATGGTCAAAGGCAGGCCAATGCTGTTATCGATGTCCAAGGAAATGGAGGGTTCGGCAAAGGAGATGGATCCGCCCAGTTTGTTGATGGCGTCAATGGCCAGCTGGATAGAGTCGGAGGCAATTTCGATAGTGTCTTGCCCAAAAAATCCTTTGAGGTGCTCAAATTGGATGCCGTTCATGGTAAAACTCATCGCCAAAGAGGACGAAGAATCCAATTGCACCAAATTTCCTGAGGAGACAATGGAAGCACTGTAGGCAATCGGCAATTGGTTGTACGGTTGGGTCGGGTTGGATGCCAAATTGAACACCGCGTTAGACAACGCAATACTTCCTGTTGTTGTTTGTCCCGGCGGCACGGTTATGGTCTGCTGCACGGTCTGACCGTTGATGGTTGCGCTGGTAAATTCCAGCAGCATCTGCAAGGTTTCCGGCAAGCTGGAGTTGAAGCTGTAGTCAAAGGATCCACTTTGCAGTTTTAACTCTTTCAATTTGACCCCTTGAGCGGCACCAAAGTCCACCACCAAGGATTCGTCAACGACTTGCTGCGACTGCACTTGGGCCGTAGCGCTCCAAATCTGCAACCCTGTACCACTCACGTTGACTTTCAACAAGGAGTTGGTGTCAATGGGAACGTACGTAGAGGGGATGCCCAATGTGCCGGCTCCGGGGGAAGAAAAGTTCTTCAGTTTGAAACGGATGTTTCCCGGAAGCGTTATTCCGGCCAAGTTGGCATTCGAAACAGCCGAATCTTGGCTGGATAAATTATTGAAAACAAAAGTCAGCAACTCGTTTCCTTGAGCATCGGTAATGGCCATGGTGGAGGAAATAGCCACCGGATAGCGGTTTACCATTTTCATGCTCAGCTGCCCTCCCGAAAAAGAGGCCGTGGAGAAGGTGGTTATGTTGGCCCCGGCTAAGTCTCCTGGATTTTGAACGGGCAAGGCCGGGATATATCCGTTGCTGCCATGCGCAGACTTAATCAAATTTGCCGTTCCCGGAGGATTGGTGATGTTTCGCACCAATTTCCCAAATCGGATGTTCGATCCAAATTGGACGTTGGGAATCGACACCACGCCCATGGAAAAGGACGACGTAGTCGGCGATTGGGTGGGGATTTCTACAATGTCTCCAACCTGAAGGTCAAAGAGCCCAGGCTGGTTGTACACCAATCGGTACAGGCCATCGGGATCGGTTGAAATAAGGGTGGAATCGGGTTTGAACACATCGCCGATGGTCAAATCAGCTTGCCCAAGTGGGAAAACAAATCCGGGTCGAAGCGTGATGTCCAAATCCGTTTGGTCAATGTAATCGCGTTGGCATGCTCCCGCGAAAAGCCCCGCAACCCCCAGAGCCAAAATCTTGGCATTTTTGGCGTTTATCATTCTAAGTTTGGGGTTAAATTTGGTGGTGTTCCCACAAAGATAGGGGAATGGATTTTAGCAAGCGAGCACTCCGGGAATGAAAATAGAAGTAATCAGCATTGGGGACGAGTTGCTCTTGGGGCAAACCATCAATACGAATAGCGCCTGGATGGGGCAAGAAGTGGCAAAAGTAGGTGGCCAGGTGGTTCGGGCATGGACGGTGTCGGACAGCGGTGAAGAAATTCATACCGCTTTGAACGGCCTACACCCCCAAACCGAGTTGGTCCTTCTTACCGGGGGTTTGGGTCCAACCAAAGACGACCTCACCAAAAAGGTTTTAACCGCTTTTATGGGTGGCGATTTAACCTATCACCCCAACGTATTTGAGCATATTCAACGCTTGTTTGCCTCGATGGGCCGGGTACCGTCTGAACGAAACCGGGAACAGGCCATGCTTCCGTCCAATGCGGAAATTTTGATCAATGCAGTGGGCACGGCCATGGGGATGGCGTGGTCTTGGGGTGGGCGTCGCGTGGTCAGTATGCCTGGAGTTCCGTACGAAATGAAGCACCTTATGGAGACCCATGTACTCCCGTGGATTTCCAAAAATTCGAGCCATTTTGTGGCCCATCGAACCGTTCGTTCCCAAGGAATTCCGGAGTCTGACTTGGCCGATCGGCTGAACGAATGGGAGGAGTCCTTGCCCGACTGGATCAAACTCGCCTATCTTCCAGCGCCCGGTATTGTGAAACTGCGGCTTTCTGTCTTCGTGCCCAAAGAACAAGCGAAAGTCAGTCAAGACCGCTTGAATAGGGAAGTGGATGTGTTAAAAGGGCTTTTGGGGGTATCGTACTTTGGAGAAGGGGACGTCCCTTTGGAGCAGGTGTTGGGCGACAAATTGTTGGCCCACGGAATGACCTTAGCAACTGCGGAAAGTTGCACAGGAGGGGCATTGGGCGCTAGCATAACCTCGGTGGCGGGTAGCAGCCGGTATTACTGGGGAGGCGTCCAGGCCTACCACAACGAGGTAAAGGTGAAAGTTCTTGGGGTTGAAGAAGCGGCATTAGCGGTCCATGGGGCGGTGTCGGAAACCGTAGCCAAGGCCATGGCGAGCGGTGTCCGCAAGCGCCTGGGAACGGATTGGGCCGTTTCCACAACGGGAATCGCAGGACCGGATGGGGGAACGCCAGATAAGCCCGTTGGGACGGTCTGGATTGCCGTGGCAGGACCGGATGGTTGCCGAGCGGAACGTTTCCAAATGGGCAAAGACCGCCAACGCAATGTGCAGAAAACGGTTCTGGCCGCGATGAACCTACTCCGGGTGCGCATTGAACATCTAACCACCAAGGGGTAAGTCGCAAGCAAGGCACGGCTCTTTTTCGGTTTGTCGTAGCTATAAATCGAAATAATCGTTGTGTTTTTGGATTTTTTTTGTAAATTTGCGCTCCTAATAAAAGCGCGACCATGTCACGAGTGTGTGAATTGACGGGAAAGAAAGCCATGACTGGCAACTACGTTTCTTTCTCGAACAAGAAGAATAAGCGCAAGTTCAACGTGAACTTGCTCCGCAAGCGTTTTTACGTAGCGGCGGAAGATAAGTGGGTAACCCTGCGTCTTTCTGCAGCTGCGTTGAAAACAGTGAATAAGAAGGGTATCGATGCCGTTTTGGCAGACGCTCGTTCCAACGGTTTTACCACCAAATAACTGCATTGAGCCATGGCTAAGAAAGGCAATCGCGTCCAAGTAATTTTGGAGTGCACCGAGCACAAGGAATCAGGTCAGAAAGGAACTTCGCGTTACATCACGACCAAAAACAAGAAGAACACTCCAGATCGCATGGAGATCAAGAAGTTCAACCCCATTTTGCGCCGTATGACGGTGCACAAGGAAATTAAATAAAGGTGAACCATGGCTAAGAAAGTAGTAGCAACCCTGAAGAAAGAAGGTTCTGTCATGTACACGCGGGTAGTTAAATTGTCCCGCAGTGAAAAGTCAGGTGCCTATACCTTCGAACAGAAAATCATCAACAAAGACCAAGCAGCTGACTTCTTCAAAGGTTAATCAGCCGTTTCGTTTCGTTTAAATAAAACCGCTCCTTGGGGCGGTTTTTTTGTATCTTTTCGCATGGGATTATTTGGATTAGACAAAACAAAAGCCGGGATTTTTAGCAAACTGGTTCATGCTGTTGCGGGAAAATCCACCGTCGATGAAGAAGTGCTGGATGCTGTGGAAACGGCCCTGGTCACCTCCGATGTCGGTATTGCGACCACGTTGGAAATTGTCAAAAGGTTAGAAGACCGGGTCGCTCGGGATAAGTACCTGGGTACGGACCAATTGATTCGCTTGTTGGAAGAAGAGACATTGGGCCTTTTGGCCGAAGCATCGGGCGATCAAAAAGGGGTGACGGGCTTTGATCTGCCCCATCGCCCCCATGTGATTTTGGTGGTAGGGGTGAACGGAGTGGGCAAAACGACTAGCATCGGCAAGTTGGCCAGCCGTTGGAAAAAAGACGGGAAGCACGTTTTGGTTGGAGCAGCAGACACCTTTCGGGCGGCCGCCGTGGACCAGTTGGTTCGTTGGTGCGAGCGCGCGGGCGTGACGTGTGTGAACAAGGGGATGGATGCAGATCCGGCCGCGGTGGCTTTTGAGACGGTGCAACGGGCGGTTGCCGAACAGGCCGATGTGGTGCTGGTAGACACGGCGGGCCGCTTGCACAACAAAGTCAACCTAATGAACGAATTGTCCAAGATCAAAAGGGCTGTAGAGAAAGCCTTGCCCGGAGCTCCGCACGAAGTTCTGTTGGTTTTGGATGCTTCAACCGGTCAAAACGCCCTGGAGCAAGCCAAACAGTTTTCGGCAGCGACCGACGTTGATGGATTGATTTTGACCAAATTGGACGGAAGTGCCCGTGGAGGAGTGGCCTTGGCGCTGGCCCATCAAATGGCCATGCCGGTTCGGTTTTCGGGTACAGGCGAGAAAGCGGAAGATTTGGAAGTTTTTGATGCCCAGCAGTTTGTTCGGGTGTTGTTTGAGCCGCTCCACTGATTGTTGTGTAGTTGTCCCATGAAAACCAAAGAAGAAATCACCCAGAACTGGCTGCCCCGCTACACCGGCTTGCCTTTGGAAGCGTTTCCATCGTATTTGCTTTTGACCAATTTCGACGATTACGTGCATCGGTTTGCCGCCAAGTATGGGGTTCCGGTTTGTGGGGAGAATCGGCCTTTTTGCTCGGCCATAGCCGGCGAAGTGGGCATTATCAACTTTGGAATGGGCAGTCCGAATGCGGCCACGGTGGTGGACTTGCTGAGTGCCATTTCTCCCAAGGCGGTTTTGTTTTTGGGCAAGTGCGGCGGGCTGAAAAAGCGGACCGAAGTGGGCGACTTCATCTTACCCATTGGTGCCATCCGCGGGGAGGGTACCTCCGACGCCTATTTCCCCAAGGAGGTTCCGGCATTGCCTGCTTTTAGCGTACAACGCGCAGCCAGCCATGTGATTCGGATGCGCAACTTGGATTATTGGACGGGTACTGTATACACCACCAACCGGAGGGTGTGGGAACACGACGAAGCGTTTAAAGCCTACCTGAACGACATCCGCGCCATGGCCATCGACATGGAAACCGCTACCCTGTTTACGGCCAGTTTTAAAAACCGCATCCCTCTGGGGGCTTTGCTGCTGGTATCCGACCAGCCCATGGTGCCCGAGGGAGTGAAAACAGAGGCTTCCGATGCCAAGGTGTCGGGCCAGTTTGTGGATTCGCACATTGACATTGGTGTTTCCGCTTTGTTAGAAATTAAAGATCATGGTCAATCCGTGCGTCACTTAAAGTTTTAATCGAATTTATGCGTACCAAAAGTTACAAGAAGAACCGCATCAACGTCGTCACCTTGGGATGTTCCAAGAATACCTACGATTCGGAAGTTTTGATGGGCCAGTTGAAGGCCGCTGGAAAAGATGTGGTTCACGAAGCGTCGGGCAAAGAAGAGGGCGAAGTGGTCGTGATCAATACCTGCGGTTTTATTGACAATGCCAAGCAGGAATCCATCGACACCATTTTAACCTACGTGGAGAAAAAGCAGCGCGGCGAAGTCGAAAAAGTCTTTGTAACGGGATGTTTGTCAGAGCGCTACAAGCCCGATTTGGAGCGCGAAATCCCCGATGTGAACCGGTATTTTGGCACCCGGGATTTGCCCCTTTTGCTAAAGGAATTGGGCGCAGACTACAAGCAGCAACTGGTGGGCGAGCGGTTGTTGGCCACCCCCCGGCACTACGCCTATTTGAAAATTTCCGAAGGCTGCGACCGTCCGTGCTCGTTTTGCGCAATTCCTCTCATGCGCGGCGGGCACGTTTCCAAGCCCATCGAACAGTTGGTGGACGAGGCCAAAAAATTGGCCGCGAAAGGGGTCGTCGAACTGATTTTGATTGCCCAGGATTTGACCTATTACGGACTGGATTTGTACAAGGAACGCAGGCTTGCAGAATTATTGCGCGCGTTGGTCCAGGTGGAAGGCATCGAATGGATCCGTTTGCATTATTTATTCCCGTCCGGATTTCCGGAAGATGTGTTGGACGTCATCCGCGAGGAGCCCAAGGTTTGCACCTACGTGGACATTCCGTTGCAGCATGCCGTGGATCGGGTGCTGAAGAGCATGAAGCGCGGCACTACCCAGGCAAAGACCAATGCCCTGATTCAAGCCATGCGCGAAAAGGTTCCTGGAATCACGATTCGAACCACCCTGATTGTGGGGTATCCCGGTGAAACCGATGCCGAATTCGAAGAGTTGCTGGGATGGGTGAAGGCCCAACGGTTTGACCGCCTGGGGGTTTTTCCCTACTCCCACGAGGAAAATACCTCGGCCTACGGCTTGGAAGACGATGTGCCGGCCGAAGAAAAACAACGACGCGCCGACGCCATTATGGATGCCCAAATGGAAATCTCCGCCGAACTCAACCAAGCCAAGGTTGGCCAAACTCTGCGCGTATTGGTAGACCGCCTGGAAGGGGACCACTACATCGGCCGCACGGAATTTGACAGCCCCGACGTGGACAACGAGGTTTTGATTCCTACGGGAGCGTATTCGTTGACCCCGGGGCGGTTTGTATCGGTGAAAATTACCGACGCCTCGGAGTACGATTTACAAGCAGAGTTGGTACCTTAGAGGTCCGCGATGTTTCTCATTTTCGACACCGAAACCACTGGCTTAATCGGCAACAAATCAGCCCCTTACACGGATGAGGCGGCTTGGCCCCGCGTGGTCCAATTGGCGTGGCAGCTCCACGGGTTGGACGGGGTGCTGGTGGAGCAGCGGGATTTTTTGATCCGCCCCGACGGATTCAACATTCCCTACAAAGCCCAATCGGTGCATGGGATCTCAACCGCCCTGGCTCAAGCGGAAGGTGTATCCATGGCCGAGGCTTTGGCAGCCTTTGGCGAAGCCTTGTCCAAAGCCACTCGGTTGGTGGGCCACAACCTGGAGTACGACCAATTGGTTCTGGGGGGCGAGTATTTTCGGTTGGGCATGGAAAATCCACTTCCAGCTTATTCGGTCGTTGATACCTGCTGGGAGGATACGGCCCAGCTCTGCCAACTGCCCGGCGGGCGGGGAGGGAAGTTTAAGTTCCCCAAATTGGAGGAGCTGTACCGCCATCTTTTTGGAACCGGTTTTGACCAGGCCCACAACGCCACGGCAGACGTAGAGGCCAGTTCCCGGGTCTTTTTGGAATTGGCGGCGCGCGGTTTTTACACCGAGGCCCACCTGGGAGGTGCGGCCTTTGCGCCGATCCGAAACACCTATCCGCACGCCGTACCGGGTTGGAACATCGCCCATCGGGATCTCAAAGCCGCCAGCGCACGTTTGACCGAGGTTCTGCAGGAAAAAGGTATCGATGGAGCTGACGCACTGGATTCGTCTACCGCACAGCCAGGTGTTTTCTTCCACGTACACCTGCACTCGCAGTTCTCGGTTTTGCAGTCTACCGCTCGGGTGGATGGTCTGGTCAAGCGTGCCTTCTCAGACGGTCAACCGGCGGTGTCGTTGTCGGATTTGGGCAATATGATGGGCGCTTTTCAGTTCATTAAATCCGTCGAAAACGTCAATAAAACCCGCCCGGAAGGAACGGAGCCCCTGAAGGCCTTGGTGGGGTATGAAGCTTTCGTTTGCCGCAACCGCATCGATAAATCCGTCAAAGACGACGGTTTCCAAATTCCCTTGTTGGCCCTCAATAAAACCGGCTACCAAAATTTAGCACGCTTGAGCAGTGCCGGATTCATTGAAGGATTTTATTACGTGCCGCGCATTGACAAGCCCCTTTTGGCGCAGTATTCGGAAGGAGTGGTGGCGCTGACAGGCGGATTGTCCGGAGAAATTCCCCATCTGATTTTGAACGTGGGCCTGAAGCAAGCCGAAGAGGCTTTTTTGTGGTACAAGGAAGTGTTTGGAGACCGCTTTTATGCCGAACTGAACCGCCATGGGCTGCCGGAGGAAGACGTCGTCAACGAAACGCTTTTGGGTTTCTGTAAAACCCACGGCGTTCCTTTTGTACCCGCGAACAACGCGTTTTACTTGGATCGGTCGGAAGCAGAGGCTCACGATATCTTGTTGTGCGTCAAGGATTCAGAAAAAAAGTCCACACCGGTAGGGCGGGGCAGGGGGTTTCGCTACGGAATGCCCAATGACCGTTTCCACATGGCCTCCCAAGCCGAGATGCGGAAGCTCTTTGCAGATCTGCCCGAGGGATTTGCACATTTGGAGCACTTGCTGGGCCGGGTGGAGCCTTTTGCTTTGTCCCGGGAAGTGTTGCTCCCCAAATTTGAGATTCCTGCGGAATTTGTGCATCCCGAGGACGAACAAGACGGTGGTAAGCGCGGAGAAAATGCCTATTTGCGCCACCTCACCTTGGAGGGAGCAAAGCGCAGGTACGGAAGTCCTTGGTCCGACGAGATTCAAGAGCGGCTCGATTTTGAGTTGGCAAC
>JACCDW011645998.1_pt1 | contig 16085 bp, 13 predicted proteins | sample 7449781 | NCBI WGS metagenome assembly JACCDW01 (sample SAMN15323449, study PRJNA562643) | freshwater metagenome | isolation source: river surface water | place: USA:Blue River Watershed | collected 2017-08-18
ATCCAAATAAAACCCGTGAACAACAAATCCTTGTTGTTCCTTGGCTTTACTTTTATTTGATAACATTTATATCCACCTAAATAAACGGTGTCGGTTAAATAAAACTCGTAAAAAAAGAAAGCATTATCAGAGATTGGCGATTGAAATTCTTTGTTGAATACAAATATTTTATTCTGATTAAAATTATATTCTTCAAATGAATTACCTGTGAATTGTGAAGTTAAGATTCCATCTTGAAGTCCAACTGCATTTAGTTTGGAAGCCTTTACGATTTCTTTTTTCTTTTTAAAAGGCTCAGAAATGTAATATACATCTGAAATGTTTTCGGAATAAAACATAGGTAAGTTCGCTTTGGCTTCTTCGCCAACAGCGGCATCCAAACTATCGAATAATGTGGTTAAAGGCTTTAAAATTTTTCTTTTCCTTAAGTTGTCGGAAACATTATCCACATCAATCTGAATTTTAGCATAATTCTCGTATTGGTATGACTTTAAGCTGTTTTTATCGTGCTTATCTCTGTTTTGCTGGGCATCTTTAATTATTTGAATGGCAGGATTTACACCAGCTTTCACCACAACTTCTTTGATTCCAAATGAATTGGCTTGTAATTGAAAATTGATGACTTGCGACTGCCCATGTTTGACTTTTTTTGTTTTGGTTTTATATCCCAAATAATCTACTCGCAAAGAATCCACGCGTTGAGAAGTTTTCAACGTGAAGTAACCATCGAAATCGGCACTTGTTCCCGTATTGAGACCAACAAACTTTACATTGGCAAAAGGGATGGCCTCGTTTGTTGACTGGTCTGTTATTCGTCCTTTTACTACTGTTTCTTGGGCAAACGCATCAACTATAGATGTTAATAAAAGTAATCCTAGTAGCAAAAACCTATTCCACATATTATCTCTTCAATACCATTTTATAGTGTTGAATATTTGCTTCATCAAACATTGGGCCTTCTTTTTGGAAACCAAACTTTGCGTATAATCCCATGGCTGTAATTTGAGCATGTAAATATAAATACGTAAATTCTTGAGGAATGTTCTTAATAACAGCTGCAACCAATGCCGACCCTACTCCTTTCGAACGATACTCTTTTAAAATTGCAAATCGTTCCAGTTTAACTCCATTTTCAGTTTTCCTCCACCTCGCTGTTCCAACATATGTACCATCAACCTCCGCTATAAAATGATGTGAAATCTCTTCAAATTCATATTCCTCAGATTCATCAACCCTTTGTTCTACTACAAAAACTTGTTTACGAATGTTAAATGCTTCTTCTAAAGTATTTTTGTCTATTATCTTTTTTACAATTATTTCCACACTGATAAGGGTTTAACATTATAAAATATTTAAAATAATGCTTAAAATTATGTTTTTGTTTCAATCCATACTAAAATCAATCTAAAAAATTACACACAAGCCTACATAATGAAAAAATTAAACTTTGCAATTGTCGTCATGCTATTCTTTAGTATATCTGCTATTGCACAGAAAAAAAACAATACTATTAGTGGATTTGTACGCGAAAAAGGAAGTAAAGAGACCCTCATTGGAACAAGCATTGTGATTTTGAATAATAATCAAGCCACGGTAAGTAATAATTATGGATTTTACTCTATCAGTACTAATCTAGACTCCGTCGACTTACTCATTAGTATGGTGGGTTATCAGAGAATGATATACAAATTAAGGCTAAAGAAAGACATCGAGCTCGATGTTGAGATGGAATCGAGCAATACGATCGGAGAGGTATTAGTAACAGATCAACGATTAGAACGAATTTCAGAAGAACAACAAATGAGTATTATGAAGGTGAATGTTGCTCAGATACAAGAAATTCCTGCTTTGTTCGGAGAAAAAGATGTGTTGAAAGTGTTACAACTCCTACCTGGTGTTCAAAAAGGTTCGGAAGGAAACTCTGGATTGTATGTACGTGGTGGCGGTCCTGATCAAAATTTAATCATTTTAGATGATGCTCCGGTTTACAATGCTTTCCATTTATTTGGTTTCTTCTCGTTGTTTAATGGAGAAGCACTTAAAAGTGTAGAATTAACTAAGGGCGGTTTTCCTGCAAGATATGGCGGACGATTATCATCGGTATTAGAGATGAATATGAAAGATGGTAACCGGGAGAGTATAAAAGGTTCGGTTGGTATTGGCTTGATTTCTTCAAGATTTACTTTAGAAGGTCCGATAAAAAAAAATAAATCTTCTTTTTTAATTTCAGCCAGAAGGACCTACATCGACGCATTAATTTACCCTTTCCTACCCGACAATTCAAAATTTGGATATTATTTTTATGATTTAAATGCGAAAGTAAACTACGACATTGATCGTAAAAATAAAATTTACATTAGTGGTTATTTTGGTAGGGATAAATTTTACGCTAACAGTAAATATGAAAGTTCAGAAAACAGGTTCGGTTTGTTCTGGGGAAATGGAACGGGCACTATACGTTGGAATCATGTTTACAATTCAAAATTATTCTCAAATACTTCACTTATATATAGTCAGTATCGTTTCAATACATCCGTTAAGCAAAGATACGATAACGAGACATTCTCTATTCAATTAAATTCGGGTATTCGTGACATCAGTATAAAACACGACTTTGATTATGCCTGGAGAGAAAACCATTTACTAAAATTTGGAGCGTTTGTACAACAGCATCGATTTACACCGAGCGCGGTAACCATTAAAAATGATCAATTTACTGCAGGAAATGTAGATATTCGAAATAATATTGATGCCTTGGAGTCGGCTATATATCTTGAAGACAGGGCTCAATTTGGTGCGCGCATCAAAACAAACACAGGTATACGAATTTCTCATTTTTATGTTGATAAAAAAAGCTATGCTGCTTTAGAGCCAAGGTTTGGCGCCAGCTATCAGTTAAAGGAAGATATGGCATTAAAAGCTTCGTATGCATTCATGAAACAATACATTCATTTATTAAGCGGAACTGGAGTTGGCTTACCTACCGATTTATGGGTACCCTCAACATCTAAAATTCCTTCGCAACGCTCACAGCAGGTAGCTTTAGGCTTAGCAAAAGATTTTATTGAGGAGAATTTCAACATCAGTTTAGAAGGATATTACAAAAAGATGGATAACGTAATTGCGTATAAAGAAGGAGCAAGTTTTTTATCGATTGATGATATTGGCTCGGATGAGAAAATAACTTGGGAAGATAATGTGACAAGCGGACAAGGATGGAGTTATGGTGTTGAATTATTAATTAAAAAAAGTGAAGGTAAATTCAGTGGGTGGGTAGGTTATACATTATCGTGGACACAATTACAGTTCGACGAATTAAACTTTGGAAAAAAATATTACGCGCGATATGACAGAAGGCACGATATATCTGTAGTGGGAATTTACAAACCGAAAGACGACCTTACCTTTTCGTTTACTTGGGTATATGGAACAGGAAATGCAATTACTTTACCTAGAGCCGAGTATTTAGCACAAGGGCATTCACCCGGAGGGTCGGCATTCATACAAACAATGTATGTAAATGATTATGATGGTAAAAATAATTTCAGAATGGAACCATTCCATCGAATGGATATTGGTATGCAATTTCACTCTAAATTAAAAAGGTCGGAACGAATTTTTGAATTGTCAGTATATAATGTTTACAACAGACAAAACCCCTACTTCTATTACGTAGGCTATTCAAACAATGGGTCTCAACGCGTGCTCAAAAGAGTATCGCTCTTCCCTATTATGCCTTCAATTAGTTGGACCTATAAATTCTAAAAAAGATGAAAAAGATTATCTATATTTTATTGACATTGAGTGTTTTTCAATCGAGCTGCGAAACCGATGCTGACATTCCAATTCCACAACAGGATCCTAAATTAGTACTGAGTGCTTTTTTGCAACCAGGTGCTGAAAGACAATTCGCAAAATTGTACATGAGTGATCCTATATTTGATGGTAGTAATATTGATTTTACGAGTATGATTAATAATGCAGATGTATTTATTAGTGATGGTGTAAAGACCGTAAAATTTGCTTACGATTTTAATGTTGATTCTTATGTTATTTTAAGTGATAGTTTTAATATTAATTATAATACAGAATATACTATAACTGCAAAGTATGAAGGTAAAGAAGTGAATTCCATTGTTAAAACCATAAGTGCAACTCCGATACAAATCGTTGAAGTGAAATTCGATAGTTTAATTGAGGAAACACCCTTTGGATACAGTACAAAGACCTACTTCGGTTTTGCAAAATGGGTGGATCCGCCGCAGGAAAAAAACTACTATTGCATAGAGATGTATGCTTTGGTAAAGAACATCACTGGTGATACTTCTCGTATTTCTTTGAGCGATTTCTACAGTAGTTTATATCTCAGTGATGAAGGAAAAAATGGAAATTCGATGACCGCTATTATCGAAGCGTATCAATATAATCCAGAAATTGTAACAAATGGTTACATAGGTTATGAATTATTAATTTCTAAAACTGATGAAGCTTATTTTAGATACTTTAAAAGTTTACAAAATTATGGAGGCGACGACCCATTTTCGGAGCCAAGCTTAATTTATTCGAATGTAAATAACGGATTGGGCATTGTTGCGAGTTTTGCACCCTTTTCCTTTAAAAAAGGATTATAGTCTAATATAGATGATTTTAAGGTATTTGAGCTTAAATTAAACTGATTACTATTTTAAATAAGTGGTTTTTTCAGTAGTATTGCAGAAATTAGATATAATACAATGATGACTATTGATAAAATAACGGAACTTTTAGGTGCAGACGCACAAACATTATTAAATCATACTTCTAAAACAGTAAGTAAGGATCTTATTCATTTACCCGGAGCCGATTTTATGGATCGCTCATTTGTACAAAGTAATAGAAACCCTCAAGTATTAAGAAGCTTAGCGAGTATGTATAATCATGGCCGTTTATCAGGAACGGGTTATTTATCTATTTTACCTGTTGACCAAGGCATCGAACATACTGCTGGTTCTTCGTTCTCTCCGAATCCTATTTACTTCGACCCTGAGAAAATCGTAGAATTAGCTATTGAAGGAGGTTGCAATGCAGTAGCCACCACTTTTGGTGTTTTGGCAAGTGTTTCTAGAAAATATGCACATAAAATTCCGATGATGGTTAAAATTAATCACAACGAATTGATGACTTACCCTAATAAATATGATCAAATAATGTTTGGTTCGGTTGAAGAAGCATGGAACTTAGGTGCTTGCGCTGTTGGAGCAACTATTTATTTCGGTTCAGAAAATTCTAATCGCCAAATTATTGAGGTAGCTCAGGCTTTCGAAAGAGCTCACGAATTAGGAATGGCCACTGTATTATGGTGCTATACCCGTAACGACGCCTTTAAAAAAGACGGTATTGATTACCATGTTGCTGCCGATTTAACTTCACAAGCAAACCATTTAGGGGTAACTATTCAAGCCGATATCATCAAACAAAAATTACCTGAAAATAATGGAGGATTTACCAATGTGAAATTTGCTAAATCTCATCCAAAAATATATTCAGAATTATCATCAGACAATCCAATTGATTTATGTAGATATCAAGTATTGAACTGCTACTTAGGAAGAATTGGTTTAATAAACTCAGGTGGTGAATCTAAAGGAGCTTCTGACTATGCTGAAGCCGTTAAAACGGCGGTAATTAACAAACGTGCCGGAGGACAGGGATTAATTTTAGGAAGAAAAGCCTTCCAACGTCCGATGAACGAAGGTGTAGAATTATTAAATGCTGTACAAGACATTTACTTATCAAAAGACGTTACAATCGCATAATTTTTATATAAACATTCCATATGGCTTGGTTTAAAAGAAATAAAGAAGGTATTTTAACAAGTACCGAGGAGAAATTGGATGTTCCAGAAGGATTATGGAATAAATGCCCATCTTGCAAGAAACCTTTGTATGCTCCCGATTTAGAAGCTCACCAATATGTTTGTAACCATTGCAACTACCATTTAAGAATTGGCTCTAAAGAATATTTTCAGATTTTATTCGATGATAATGAATTCACAGAGCTATTTCCTAACCTAACATCTGGTGATCCGTTAACATTTGAGGACACGAAGAAATATCCCGATCGCCTAAAAGAAACCATCCAAAAAACAGGACTAAAAGATGCTTTGAGGTCGGCACATGGAAAAATAAATGGTAAAGATTTAGTGATTTGCTGTATGGACTTCAACTTTATTGGAGGATCTATGGGTTCGGTGGTAGGTGAGAAAATTTCAAGAAGTATCGACTTTTGTATCGAGCATAAATATCCTTTTATGATTATTTCAAAATCGGGTGGTGCTCGTATGATGGAAGCCGCATTTTCATTGATGCAAATGGCTAAAACTTCAGCCAAATTAGCCTTGTTAGCACAACATAAATTACCTTATATTTCTTTGTGTACCGACCCAACCACGGGTGGTGTTACCGCTTCTTATGCCATGTTAGGTGATATTAACATTGCCGAACCCGGTGCAATGATTGGTTTTGCAGGTCCTCGTGTCATCAAAGAAACCATCAAAAAAGATTTACCAAAAGGTTTTCAAACAGCTGAATTTGTATTAGAACATGGTTTTCTCGATTTCATTGTAGATCGCAAAGACATGAAAGCAAAATTATCGAGCTTTATAAAAATGCTGAATAATTAATTATGAATTACGAATTACTTGCCATTAATGATGCAATTCGTAATTCGTAATTTATAATTCGTAATTAATCCATTGTATGTGGTGTCCGTCTTTTTCTAATTTTCTGAAAAAAGTGAGTTGGCGTTTCGAAAATTGATGGATTGCTGTGGATAGTTTTTGAATACAATCTTCTTTCGTATACTTCCCTTCAAAATAGTCGGTAATAAATTTATATTCTAAACCCAAATAAACAAGTCGTTCGGCACTAAAACCTTGCTTTAATAAAGATTCCACTTCTTCAAATAATCCTGCTTCTACCCTTTTTGCTAATCGTTTATTGATTAAATCTATCCTCGATTCTTTATCACGCTGTATTCCTATTAATTCCCACTGTAAGCTTGGATAATTATCTTCTACTAATGTATTTTCTTTTAAATAACGAATAATTTCGATGGCTCTGATCAAGCGCTTATGAGTACTTGTATCGAAGGTGTGGTGTATTGTGTTTTCTTTTGATAATATTCCTATTAATTCGCCTTTCGATTTAGTTAATAGTTCGTCACGAAGTGTAGTATTTACTGGCACTTGAGTAAAATATCGTTTATTTAATAAAACATCAAAATATAAACCTGTACCGCCACAAGCAATTACTCTTTTACCTCTAGAAGTAATATCGTGGTAAGCTTTAAAAAAGTCTTCTTTAAACTGATGGATATGGTATTGTTCGTGTAAACTGATGATATCGATTAAATGATATGGTATTCCTTCGTATTCCTCTAAATCTTTTCCCACACCTAAGTTTAATTCTCGGTATACTTGTCGAGAATCCATGCTAATAATTTCAGCGTCGATTTCTTTCGCTAATCGAACAGCATAACGAGTTTTACCACTTGCAGTAGCCCCTAAAATTACTATAACATCAGCATTTCTATCTAACACGTTTTACAAACTTTAAACTTCCAGCGTTATATATTTTAAATTTACCATCGCTTGGACTTATTTCTTGAGGAATCATTATTTGTTTAAATGCAAAACCTAATCTACTATATACATTGCTTTGTACCCAATCCAAATCATAATAGGTCATCCACTCCTCTACTTCTAATTCTGTTTCAATATGCTTCAACATTTTAGAAAATCCTCCAACAATGGTTATATGTGTTTTACTTGCAAAACGTATAATTTCAAACGATTTGCGTAAATCATTTTCTTGAGTCATCCACCTTCCAGCACTAATGCCCATTACTGCAAGTAACTCCTGGTCTTTGTACATACCAAATTTAAAACGAGTAGAAGCTGTTTGCAATAAATGATTTTCATTTAAAAATTCATCATAGATTTTTTTATTTATGCGTTTTATTTCACAAGCCCTAGCATGCACTTTTTTATTCTCTTCAAAAATAGAAAGTAATCGGTGTTTAATAAAATCTGGTTTAGTTAACCATTGTTCTTCTCGCAGGTGTATTAATTTTATATATTGATGGTAGCAATATAGGCTTATGGTCTGAAAATATTCTTTTGATGGGATATCAGCATATAAAGAAGTATTTACTAAATGAAGATATAATTTATATTTTGGAGAATAAAGAAACTTAAAAACACTTGGATATGGAACATCTATTGGTACTTCCCACTCATCATATTTAGAGAGGAAACTTAATAAAGATGTTTCAAATTTTTTCATTAAGATTTTAGTAATCGTTGAATTTCATCAAGCTTCATTAATGCCTCTACAGGGGTAAGCTCATTCACATTCAAATCTTTTATACTATCTCTAATTTTTATGAGTACTGGGTCATCGATACTAAACATGTTTAGTTGAAATTCGGAATTAGTAGATTTCGATTTACGTTTATGCAAACCTTTCGCATTAGGGTCGTCGGAACGTTGCTTCTCTAACTGTTGTAAAATTTCGTTCCCACGTTTAATAACAAACGAAGGCATTCCAGCCATTTTTGCTACATGAATTCCGAAACTGTGTTCACTCCCACCAGGTACAAGTTTACGTAAGAATATAATTTTATTATCGAGTTCTTTGATGGAAACATTATAATTTTTTATGCGAGGCATCTCATTGGCCATCTCATTGAGCTCATGATAATGTGTAGCAAACAATGTTCTTGCTTTTGCTTTAGCGTGGTTATGAATAAACTCAGCGATGGCCCACGCAATAGATATTCCATCGTAGGTACTTGTACCTCTACCGATTTCATCAAGTAAAACCAAACTCTTGTCGGATAAATTATTGAGAATACTAGCCGTTTCATTCATCTCCACCATAAAGGTTGATTCGCCTGTCGATTGGTTGTCGCTTGCTCCAACCCGTGTGAAAAGTTTATCTACAATGCCAATTTTAGCATGTTTTGCAGGCACATAACAACCCATCTGAGCCATGATTACAATTAAAGCCGTTTGTCTGAGTATGGCCGATTTTCCCGACATATTGGGACCTGTAATAATGATAATTTGTTGTTTATCCTGATCGAGGTATACATCATTCGGAATAAAGCTCTCTCCGGATGCCAAGCGTTGTTCAATGATGGGATGCCTTCCTGCTTTGATATCGAGTATAGATTCTTCTGTAATCTCTGGCTGAGTATAATCATTTCTTGAACTTACAAATGCAAAAGATGAAAGCACATCGAGTTGAGCAACCACATAAGCATTCACTTGTATCGGCTTAATGTATTCGCTAATAACCAAAACTAAATCGTGGTATAATTGAGCTTCGAGTACAGCAATTTTCTCTTCGGCACCTAATATTTTTTCTTCATACTCTTTTAACTCAGGAGTAATGTAACGCTCAGCATTCACAAGGGTTTGTTTACGAATCCAATCGCCGGGAACTTTCTCCTTATGTGCATGTGTAACTTCTAGGTAATAACCAAATACATTGTTGAAAGAAACTTTTAAGGAACTAATACCTGTGCGTTCACTTTCACGTTTTTGAATATCTAATAAGTAGTCTTTACCGTGGAAAGCAATTTTACGAAGGTTATCGAGTTCTTCGTTTACGCCATCGGCAATTACATTGCCTTTTTGCACTAAAACCGGTGGGTCTTGTTTTAAGGTACTATCAATTTTATCAATTAAACTTAGGCATGGATTAATTCTATCGGTAATAGCATTTAATGCTATATCGTTTACTTGTATTGCATCTTCCTTGATTTTTTGAATGGCTTTGAGTGCTCTTGCCAATTGAACAATTTCTCGTGGATTTACTTTTTGTAAAGCTACCTTAGAAATTAAACGCTCTAAATCGCCAATATTCTTTAACTGTTCTTCGAGTAAATAAAAATACGCTGAGTGTTCGATGAACACTCTTACCAAGTATTGTCGCTCTAAAATTAATGCAGATTCTTTTAATGGAAGTAGAATCCATTTGCGCAATAATCTTGCTCCCATGGGCGAATGGGTATAGTCTAACACATCAAATAATGTAGTGGCCTGCTCATGTACAGAATGAACCAACTCTAAATTTCGCAAGGTAAATTTATCGAGCCACATGTATTGTTCTTCTTCAATTCGAGCAATCGCATTAATGTGTTTAATATCATGATGCTGTGTATCGTAAACATAATGCAAACAAGCACCTGCAGCAATAATGGCATTGTTTAATCCTTCTATACCAAAACCTTTTAAGCTAAGAGTAGAAAAGTGTTTCGTGAGGGTTTCGTAAGCATAGTCGTATGCAAATACCCAATCTTCCAAAGCATAATGATAATATTGTTCTGCAAATTGAGATTGAAAGTGTTTTGAACGCGAACGAGTGCACAAAACTTCCGAGGGTTTAAAACTTTGAAAAAGTTTATCGATGTATGCGGAATTACCTTCAGCCACTAAAAATTCACCGGTAGAAATATCAAGCAGCGCTACACCCAACTCATCTTTATCGGCATAATGAACAGCCGCTAAATAATTATTTGCTTTATGTTGTAAAATGTTATCGTTGTATGAAATACCAGGAGTAACCATTTCGGTAACACCACGTTTCACAATGGTTTTCGTTATTTTGGGATCTTCTAATTGATCGCAAATAGCAACACGCTGACCAGCACGAACTAATTTGGGTAAGTAAGAGTCGAGGGAATGATGAGGAAAGCCTGCAAGCTCAATGTGTGATGCCGAACCATTGGCTCTTTTCGTTAACACAATGCCTAATATCTCCGATGCTTTGATGGCATCTTCACCAAAAGTTTCATAAAAATCGCCAACTCTAAACAACAACAATGCCCCCGGATATTTAGCTTTTATCTGGTTGTATTGTTTCATTAATGGAGTTTCCTTGCTTTCCGTAGTCTTTGCCACCTCTTTGTATTTTGTGGCCCTAATTTAATTATTAGAATTGAGTAAAAACAATAGAGTTCAGGGAATTTATCAAATGTTTTCAACATCCTCTGATGAAAGGCATGCTCGTTGAATGAAATAAAATATAAGAGTTATGAACGTACTGTTCTGAAATGCCAAAGAACAATGGCGGTGGTTACACTTACATTAAACGAATGTTTTGTCCCAAACTGAGGAATCTCAATACTAGCATCACTGCCATTGATAACATCCTGACTCACCCCTTCTACTTCATTACCCATAACAATGGCATATTTTTTTGTAGGATCGGGCACATAATGTTCGAGCGATAAACTTCCTTCTACTTGCTCGATGCTCAGTAAGGTATAACCCTCTTGTTTAAGTTTTTGGCAAAGTACGTTTGTATTCTGATGGTGCTCCCATGCAACACTTTCGGTAGCACCTAAGGCTGCTTTCTCAATATCACGATGTGGGGGTTGTGCTGTAATTCCACAGAGGTATAGTTTTTCGATGGCAAAAGCATCGGAAGTTCTAAAAATAGAACCCACGTTGTGCATACTTCTAATATTATCGAGCACAACTACGATTGGAGCTTTTTTAGCTTGTTTAAACTCATCGGCATTTAAGCGATTGAGTTCATCCATCGACAACTTTTTCATTAATTGTTAATTCGCTAGTTCGTTAATTCGCTAATTCGCAATCCCGATAGCTATCAGGACGTTATTTCGATTGCGAATTTGCTTTTGCGTGATCGGCTAAAAATTGAGCTAATCCGTTGTCGGTTAATGGGTGCTTTAACAATTGGAGTATTGCTGATAAAGGACCTGTCATAACATCGGCACCAATTTTAGCACATTGAATAATATGTAAGGGGTGACGAACAGATGCTGCTAAAATTTGAGTTTGGAAACCGTAGTTATCAAATATTTGGCGAATGTCTTCTATCAAAATCATTCCATCATTAGAGATATCATCTAAACGACCAATGAATGGTGAAACGTAAGTAGCACCAGCTTTTGCAGCTAATAATGCTTGTCCAGCAGAAAAGATTAAGGTGCAATTGGTACGAATACCTTTTTCAGAAAAATATTTAAGGGCTTTGATGCCATCTTTAATCATTGGAATTTTAACGACAATTTTAGGGTCAATCGCCGCTAATTTTTCTCCTTCGGCAATCATGCCATAATAATCGGTAGCAATAACCTCTGCACTTACTTTATCATCTACAATATCGCAAATTGCTTTGTAATGCTTCATCACATTAGCTTCTCCGGCGATGCCTTCTTTAGCCATTAATGATGGATTGGTAGTTACACCGTCTAAAACACCTAAGTCTTGAGCTTCTTTAATTTGTGCAAGGTTTGCTGTGTCGATAAAAAATTGCATGGTTGAATTGGTTTTAAGAGAAAATAAAAAAGGGTAAGCACCTCATATCGCACCGCTACAACCTTCTACCCTTGCTTCCTTCCGAACCTGGGGGAGTTCAAAGGGAGCTGGTCGTATAAGACTTACCCGCGGCAAATATAGATAAATATTCGAATTTACGTTTGAGAAATTTTATAAAAAATTAGAAAGGATATTCACCAGGATCATCGTTCATTCTACTCGGGCGAACAATAATATTTGGTGAATTATCGAAGCCAGCATTTGGACTTAAATTTGTAAATATTGGAGAACCGGTATATTCACCAGCATCGTAATCGGCAAACTTAACATACTCACCAATATAACGTAGTGTAACCGATCCAACCGCACCGTTACGGTGTTTAGCAATGATTATCTCTGCTGTACCTTTGGTATTTCTACCTTCTTCATCTACTTCAAAACCATAGTATTCCGGACGATAAATAAACAATACCATGTCGGCATCTTGTTCAATAGAACCCGATTCCCTTAAATCGGATAACATTGGTTTCTTAGCACCACCGCGGGTTTCCACGGCTCTACTTAATTGTGATAAAGCAAGTACTGGCACGTTGAGTTCTTTGGCGATACTTTTTAAGGCTCTGGAAATGGCAGAAATTTCTTGTTCACGATTTCCACTTCTATTATCGCCCGAACCTACCATCAACTGGAGGTAATCGATAATGATCATATCGATATCGTGTTGAGCTTTCAGTCGACGGCATTTTGCACGAAGTTCAAAAATATTAAGTGATGGCGTATCGTCGATAAAAATTCCAGATTCCGATAAACGTCCTACTTTGGTTAACAACTGTTGCCATTCGGCATCGGTAAGGTCACCTTTTTTCAATTTCTCTGCAGGAATTTCAACTTCCGCAGCAATCAAACGATTGGTTAGTTGAACGGCCGCCATCTCTAAGGAAAAAATCGCAATTTTCTTTTTTCCAATTAAGCTAGCATTTCTTGCCAAACTCAATACAAATGCAGTCTTACCCATAGCCGGACGAGCGGCAATAATTACTAAGTCGGAATTTTGCCAACCCGAGGTTAAACGATCCAACTCGGTAAATCCCGAAGGCACACCTGTTAAACCATCAACCTTGTTTTTCAATTCCTCTAATTGCTGAATGGATTTAGTAATTAAAGAGCCCATATCGTACGACTCTCTACGAAGGTTCCCTTCGGCAATGGCGAATAAATTCTTTTCAGCTTGATCTAATAATTGTAAAACATCGGTGGTGTCTTCATACGCACTGCTAATGATTTCAGATGAAATTTTTATAAGCGAACGCTGAATGAATTTTTCTGAAATAATGCGGGCGTGAAATTCAATGTTTGCTGATGATGCAACTCGGTTAGTTAGTTCGGTGATGTAATAGGCTCCACCAACTAATTCTAGCTCGCCTGTTTGACGAAGGCGATTGGTAACCGTAAGCAAATCGACCGGCATGGAATGCTGAAACAAATGCTGAATAGCTGCAAATATTTTTTGATTAGCATCTACATAAAACGTTTCGGGTTTCAAAATGTCGATAACAGAACTCAGTGCATCCTTTTCGATCATGAGCGCACCCAATACTGCTTCCTCTAAATCGACCGCCTGTGGAGGTAATTTACCCATTTGTCCGGTTAAATTTCCAACTGTTTTTGTACGATTCGAGCGTGTTCTTGTTCCTGAATTTTGATCTTGTTCCATGGTCGAACAAATGTAGTTTTTTTAGGCATCATTTTACAACCTAAATAGAGCGATTTTGCAGCTCAGTTTATACATCCTTACTTATTATCTGTTAATAAATTCATTTAAAGGTTAATAAAATGTGAATAATGACAATTCATTTGTTTACAATCACAAAAAAGCTGTGAATTAATGTGGATAAGCTGTTAATATCTATGATTAATCAAAAAATTATACTTGTTTTGTAGAAAATTTCAGCATGGAAAATAAAAGCAATCAGCAGGTTTTCGGAATTAGGGCAGTAATAGAAGCCATCGATAGTGGAAAAGAAATCGAGTCGTTATATATACAAAAAGGAATTTCGGGCGATTTATTCCGCGAGCTTAAAAAACGCATTGATCAGTTAGAGATTAAGTATCAATATGTACCAGTTGAAAAATTAAACCGACTAACGCCTAAAAATCATCAAGGAGTGGTTGCCTTTATCTCTCCTATTTCATTTCACAAGGTAGAAGATTTAATACCCTTTATATATGAAAATGGTGAAACGCCACTATTATTGGTGCTAGATAGAATTACTGATGTGCGAAATTTTGGTGCTTTGGCTAGAACAGCCGAATGCGCTGGTGTACATGGCATCATTATACCTTTAAAAGAGAGTGCCGCTATTCATTCTGATTCCATCAAAACATCTGCTGGTGCCTTGTTTAAAATTCCGGTTTGCAGAGTGCATTCATTAAAGAAAGCCGTAGAGTATATGCAAGAATCGGGACTACAAGTAATTGGCTGTACAGAAAAAAACGACGAAAGTTTGTACACCGTTGATTTTACAGTACCAAGCGCTGTGGTGATGGGCTCGGAGGAAGATGGTATATCGAACGAACTCATGCGCATACTCGATCGATTTGCTAAAATTCCATTGAAAGGAGAAATTGAATCACTCAATGTTTCGGTAGCTGCAGGTGTAGTGCTGTATGAGGCTGTTCGCCAAAGATTAAATGTGCAAATTTGAAAATGTGCAAATGAAGCAAGATTATCACTTAATAACTTAATAACCTAATAACAATTAACAATTAACAATTAACAATTAATGAAGTTTCCAAATTTCCAAGACCTTATATTATTTGAAAACGATGATGTGGTGGTAGTTAATAAACCTCCATTTATCAGTTCTTTGGATGATAGGAATGGTGATACGATAAACATGTTGCGTATGGCTCGACAAATATATGACGACGTGCAGATTTGTCACCGATTGGATCGTGAAACTTCTGGGGCTTTGATTTTTGCTAAAAATCCAGAAGCATACAGAAATATTTCGATGCAGTTTGAACATCGAGAAGTAAAAAAAATATACCATGCCATTGCAGATGGTCAACATCGATTTGAAAACATGGAAGTTGATTTACCCATTGGTATTGGAAACAAAGGAGTGGTAAGAATTGATAAAGCAGAAGGTAAAGCAGCCGATACCCTTTTTAATACCATCGAATTGTTCAGGCATTATACCTTAATTGAATGTCAGCCCAGAACGGGTAGAATGCACCAAATCAGAATTCATTTAGCCACACAAAGAGCTTCGATTACTGGAGATGCTTTGTATGGTGGGAAACCGTTGATGTTATCGAAAATAAAAAGAGCTTATAAATTATCGAAAGATCAGGAAGAATTACCCATCTTAAAACGCTTTGCCTTACATGCAAAACAAGTTTCATTCAAATTAATGAACAAAGAATTGATTAGTATCGATGCACCCTACCCTAAAGATTTTGAAACAGGGTTGAAGATGCTGCAGAAGTTTGACAGGTAAATGTGCAAATATGTAAATGTGTAAATGTGTAAATGTGCAAATTTTGCAAGTACCTTAATAACTTATTAACCCAATAACTTATTAACCTATTAACCTACTATAGCAACAAGCCAATGGCAAGTCCAATAATTATTAAATAAGTAGAAGGAATTTTATCCCAGAGAAGCAAGAAGAAAGTAGTGATTACAATAAGGATGCTGATCCATTGATCGATGACTTGTGTCGACATGATGTACAAAGCTGCGCAA
>JACCDW010568478.1_pt1 | contig 16083 bp, 13 predicted proteins | sample 7449781 | NCBI WGS metagenome assembly JACCDW01 (sample SAMN15323449, study PRJNA562643) | freshwater metagenome | isolation source: river surface water | place: USA:Blue River Watershed | collected 2017-08-18
CTTTGACGACATCAAGGGTCGCCTTTGCGCGTTCTTCAGTATCTGCCTCGATAGCTAATTTGTCACCGGAGAGTTCGATCTTTGCGCCGGTATTCTTAAAGTCAAAGCGCGTATCAATCTCGCGGATAGCCTGGTTAATGGCGTTATCTAGCTCCATACGGTCGATCTTTGAGACTACGTCAAAACTGCTATCAGCCATGGCTTAAGGCCCTCCTGTGACTCTTCGTGTGATTTTCAAAGTTCCAGCGCCTAAGGTATCGTTTGCCGCTCGCACCACCAAAGCGCCGCAACACTTGTACGACCCTGGCGGGTTGCCCGAGCGGCCAATGGGAGGGGACTGTAAATCCCCCGGCTCTGCCTTCGAAGGTTCAAATCCTTCACCCGCCACTGGAAAAGTGACGTGGATTCAGTATCAAACACTGGATCTACGTCGCTCACTTTAGTCACTAGTTGCCGTTGATTGCCAGTGCTAGTGGTACGAGAGTGGTACCAAAAGGAAAAGTATTGTCGGTGCAACCTCATACATTGCCATCCGCGGTCCTGGACTTTCAGTAGATAGTTTGGAATACTGCGTCGAGGTAAGTTAGCGAGAGGACGACAATGGGAACAGTCATTGATCTATTTGCGGGATGCGGTGGCCTCTCACAGGGTCTGGAACTAGCAGGGTTTGAAACTGTGTTCGTGAATGAGTTACATCCTGATGCAATGGAAACCTTTCTCCTCAATCACGAAGACTCCGACTTGAGAAACCCGAAGAATCACGCGTTCGATATTTTGAAACTCTCTCGCAAGCCAGCCGAACTTGAAGCACTGGTTCGTCGCTTGAACCGAGAGCATGGAAACATAGATTTGGTAGTTGGTGGACCTCCTTGTCAGGGGTTCAGCGGAATCGGCCATCGCCGATCATTCGACATCACAAAAGAAGATATTCCGACCAATCACCTTTACCGAGAGATGGCAAAAGTCGTAAAGGCGGTTGCGCCAAAAGCATTTGTATTTGAAAATGTGCGTGGACTGCTCACTGCGCGATGGACACCGGATGGCGAGAAAGGCGAGATCTGGGCGGATGTGCGCAAGACCTTCGAGAAGATTGAAGTGAAGGTCGGTCGATCGACACACAAGTACAACATCGGTTGGCAACTGGTTTATGCCAAAGAATATGGAGTGCCTCAAAATCGTCCTCGCATCATCATGGTCGGACTTCGCGATGACATTTCATTCAAGAGAAATCCGAAGCTTCCTGGCGATGGACTTCTACCAGTTGGCAAGGGTGGAGCGCCCGATCCAATAGACCTGCTATCCGACCTAGAAGATCCAAAATGGACTTCCGGTGGTGAGACTTTGTTCTACCCAAAGGCAGCAAGGACTGACATTCAGAAAGAACTTCGACTCGATCCAAAGACCGGGCTAGTCCTTCCCAAAGGTGCGCCGCTTACAGAGCACCTGTACTCGAAACATTCGGATCACGTGATTCTCAAGTTCCAGCACATGATTGCTTCTGGTGGTGAGATACCGGAAGAAATGAAGACGAAGAAGTTCGCACAAAGACTCCTTCCGGAGCACTGGGGTGAAGGTGGTCCTTCGATAACGGCGACGTCATTGCCAGATGACTACGTTCACTATTCTCAACCGCGAGTGCTCACTGTTCGCGAATGGGCACGTCTACAAACATTCCCTGATTCTTACCAATTCTTCGGAAAGCGTACGACTGGTGGTCGTCGTCGTGCTGGTGATCCAGATTCAGGAGATTGGACGAGAGATCTGCCTAAGTACACCCAAATTGGAAATGCCGTTCCGGTGAAATTAGCCGAAGCGCTTGGAAAGCACCTCAAGAAACTTATCGGCTAGACAAGAGCAACAGATGATAACTCCGTGAAGAGTTGAGCGTGGCCAGAGTTAGATACTTTCCATTCTGGTCCGCGCTCAGTGACGGAATTTCCAGTTTGTTTAATCATGTGATCGACGGTCATTTGACCGCCGGAAATCAAGATTGGTACTAAGTCCGTTCGTGGCGAAGATGTGTGAATCGCCAACTTCGGTTTGAAGAATTCGATTCCGTCAATGAACTTCGAATCGACAGTCACCCAGCAAGTCTCCGCATGCTTCTCAAGTAGTCGTTCGTTAAGTTTGTTCAGGGTCCAAACTAAGGCAACTGGATATTGCGGGTTGTTACTGATCTCTTCAACAATCTGACGGTTTGCATCAACCTTTAGCGACAGCCCCTGCGAGTTTGGTGTTAAGCCGACAGTGCAGTTCAGCCGGTTCAATCCATTGCGATGGTAGCCATACACACCGAGGAAATCTCTGATTGAAGTGATGGGCGAAAGAGTCCAATCGGGAACCTGAGCAAACAGATTCTTTCTTTGCGCTGGCCTTCGACGGCCAAACTTAAGTTCGATTCCGTGCCAATCAGGATTCCTGCTTGAGTTCATTCGAATGCCTAGAGCATGCTCAAGAGTGCGACCAACTGCGGTGTCGCCAGAACCAACGGCCTTCAGATACTCGCCCTGAGCAATGTCAGATAACTTTGAAAGTAAATCGAGATAGATCGAAGACTCAGTGCTCCGGCCATGAGGAATGACATTCGAGAAGAGTTCAAGTATTTTCTTCCAAACTTCGTGCCGACGATCAGCCTGTATCGATGCAAGGCTCAGATTTGCGACGACAAGCTTTCCGTCACTTGCAACAGCAAAACCCATGAAGTCACCTACAACAGCAGACTCCTTAAGCCCTCGAACCCAAAGACGTGGATCACCTTGTTTGGTGTTAGGCCGATACAGAGAAGTAGAAGTGTCTTTGCGGAACACGTCACCATCTGGAGAGACGCCGATCAGAATCGTTGCCAACATGACTTTGTTCTCTGGTCCTTGACCTTGAGCATCGAAATCATGGAGTGATGCTTCTTTAAGAAGTTTGCGAAAGGGATCTACTGCGTCCATGATGCTCTTCTTCAACATCGTATCTGTAAGAGAAATGTATGTTGCTTCAGAGAAATGATCAGTAAACGCGGAAGTGTGGTCGAATAGCTCAACTCCGTTTTCGAGAACCGATTCATTTCTGCGCGTTAATCCACTATCCACGCCATGATTCTACTTGGCATCCGAGACTTTCTAGGGCTTGGACTTAAGGAGTGCTCCATCTTTGTAAGTCCTCTGCGAGGGTTTCATACTTTAAGCGATAACTTTCGACGCGAATGCCGCCGCGAGGATGTGGAAGGAAGCCATAGCCAGTTATAAGTCTTTTGCCATTTGCGTCATTGCTCCAAAGGGCTTTGCTCAACGGTCGAAGTAGGCTATTTGCAATCTCAAGACGTTGTTCCTTGTCTGGACTATTCGACAGATTCACGCAGTAACGAAATGCGCCAAGAGCGATATCAACAAGAGAACTTATGTGAGAAGCACCATCAGTAGTGACCGAGTAATGCATGATCCTGTCTAAGTCTCTTTCGTATCCGTCGACATAGCGAATCCCACCTTGATGTTTCTCTTGTAGATATTTGAATACGAATTGGTCTTTCCCTCGATCGATGCAGACAACCCCTTTGGTGTTCATGCTTTCAAGGAACTTGGAATCAAAATGATCAAACAGCGAGTTGTAGGCCATAGCCATCATTTCTTCAGCATCCTTGTTCTTGGCGATTTCATGCAATACGACGTAAACAACCATTCGAATACCAAGAGGCTCCAGCAAACTGATGGCCGTTTCTTTGGCCTTGCGGAAATTTTCCGGTGTAACCTGAGGCGGCCGAGACTTCGTGTTGAATTTAAACTGATCCGTCGGTTCATAGCCAAAGTGTTTTCGTATAACATCAATGGCAAGGTCCGCATCCATGATTTGTTTACCATTGAGGATTAGACCTCCCACAATGAGAAAGTCTGCTTCCTTCCCAGTGGCATTCGTTTCATCAATGTGAAACCAATACAGTTCTGGAGATTGGAGTTCGCGGCCTATTTCTAACGTCATGGCCCAAGACTATGGATTGGGTGTGACACGCGGAACGTCTAGAACCCACCACCTCGGACCCGGAACTGCGAAGTCATTACCGCCAAGTCCTGCGGCTCCCGAGGAGATGAAAATCTGACCTGGGCGGCGAACAGGATCACCTACACCTAAACTCGCAAGCACCTTGCACGCGGCAGGTTCGACAACCCACAAGACCACGCTTGCCACCTTCAGATTCTCGATAGCCGCTGACCACGCATCGACTTTGGATCGAAGCGGATCGGACGCTTGTCGAGTTGCGTTCTGTACTTCGATTGCGACAACCGTCTCTGCTACTTCGTCGCGGTCATACGGCTTTCGTTTCCATGCCTGTTCGAACATCAGACTGCCTTGATCCGTTACGGGACGTCGCTCAATCAGAAGCGCATCTGGAATGAGTCCGCCAGTAAGTACACCGACATCTCCTGTTTGATCTGCTTGCGTCTTCAATCTCGCCCAAGCAAGTGCCTCTGTTCTACGGCTGAATGATTGGCAAGAAGGTCCCCACGTCACCGACAACTCGATGCCGTAAGGCGCGAGAGTTGGAGTTAGAGGTTCAAGCCACTTAGACAAACGAGACGGACCAAGTGCGTGACCGAGAGAATCAGAAGTTGGTCGCACTTCGAATCCGCGAGATTTTCCGGACGCTTGATGTCCAGATGCCGTCAACCAAACGACTGGAACGCCATCAACTTCACCAAGACGAGCGCGCACTTTGCGACGCTTGTCAGTGTGCTGTTCTTCGTCGCAGAGCGAAGCGATTGTCTGCGACGATACGCCGTAGCGCGACATCAGATCTGCGATTGGAAGTGCGCCTCCGGCGTTGGCGAGGATTCGGATCGCTGCAACTTGTGCAGCTTCAGATCCGCTTCGCCCCGCTTCGGCTTGTCTCGCGATAGCGAGGAGAGTGTCGAGGTCTCTCGCGTCAGTCATTGTCTTGTCCTTTCTTTTCGCACTTGATGAGATCGCTCAATGACGAGCAGGATCCAACTTCGCGTTGTTCCGCGAAGTTGGGGGCGAGGAGTGAGTGGGCTCGCTTGTGAAGTGACACGTTGTGTGAGCAGGATCCAAGTTCGGGATGTTCCGCGTACTTGGGGGCAAGCACAACGTCAGTCACGCCGGCGGCGACCGAGCAAAGATTCATTGGTGACAACCAAATGAAACTGTGTGCGAGGGAGTTGCCGTTGCCCCCGTCGCGTATAGTCGAAACACCAGAGTGTTTTGCGAGATGCGGACCCACCAACGATTTGGTGGGGAAGGAGGCAACGGCAACTCCCTCGCAGAGGAGGGAGCCGCCGGCTTGTGCATGTGGCACTTGCTATTCGCCTTGCTTCTTCGAACGCTTCACGTTCAAAACCGAGCGAAGGATCTCGACGAGAGATCCACGTTCGATTGCCGAGTGAAGAAGTGCGTTGGCATCTGCGCGCTGATCATCGTTTAGAAGATCAATCAGATCGATGACTTCCTCGAACTCGTTGCGCATTATCCGCATCGTCTTTCGAGAATAAAGCGCGCCTTTCATGTTGCGATAGAGCGTTGCCATCTCACCGACAGTGCGTGAGATTGCATCAGGTTCAGTGGCTTTTGGTGTTGGAACCTCTTGCCATTCGTTCTGGTTTGTAGCACTCATCTTTCAGGTCCTTTCGTATGGGTACTCAAGTGAGTACCCATACGACGGTGACCGGTTGAGGGTTCGCTGCACGATTTCAGCGTTTGTGCGTCCGTTGTGAAACTACTTCGCAAGGAACGCCTCGACCTTTCGGTTCGACTGCTTGTTGTACTGGTTGAAGAAGTGGATGTACTTGCTCGAACACACACTGATTGAGTGTCCAAGTCGTTCAGCAACTTCAGCAACGTTCAGACCGGCGTAGATCAAGATCGACGCGTTGGTATGACGGAGGTCGTACAACTTCGTCATACCTGGACGAATCTTCGTCCAATGGTCTTGGAAGACAGTGAGTGAGAGGCTCACGCCTTTCGTTCCGGATTCGAAGATGAGGTCACTCGACATCATCTTCTTCGTGTACGCGCGGATGCGCTTCGCCAGTTCTTTCGGGACTGGCACAACACGAGTTGCGCCAACTGCGCGCCACTTCAATCCTTTCTCATCTTTCGCAGCACCGGAGTTCGAGTAAGAAGTGCCACATAGAACTGATGCGCGAGAGAGGATCAGTTCATGACCTCCGTGCCCATCACTCACCATGTCGCTCTTACGGAGAGCAAGCACTTCACTTGGTCGAAGCCCCGCCATCCAGATGATCGAGATGAAGAGAGCCATTCGGTCGCCACTCTCTGAAGTACCTTCGAGAGTTTTGACGATCGCCTTGCACTCTTCCTTTGTCAGAATCGAGCGTTTGTCGATCTGGACGTTTTGATCAGGTACTTCGTACTCTGCCAAGTGATTCACTTTTGCATAGGAGCACTTGATCGCGTAGTCGAACACTGATGAACATGCCGTCTTGCGGCGATGATGTGTGTCCGGCGAGACACTTCCACCACCGACGAGAAGCTTTGTGATCGCATCCATCATCTCGTGTGCCACCTTGTAATCCACTCGGTCAAGCAGAAGGCTGTTCTCCTTCAACCAAGTGGTTGCTTGCGCGATGTCTGCATCAGTTGAAGCGACTGCGTTTGGAAGCAAAACGTGAAGTCGGGCAGCCTTCGAGAGAATCTTGCGATCAAACGGAGCGTTAGTACCGGGCTTCACAAGATAGATCAACGCATGCGCGAGATCTTCGACCGTGCTTCGGCGATGTGCAGCAGACCAGCCGCTCCACTTTGTTGCTACAAACTCGGAAGCGCATTCTGCGAAGGTTCGCTGTTTGTTCTTCCACGAGGTTGGCAGCCCAGTGGTCACATCGAAGTCTTCGACGTTTCGCTTGGCGGTTGTTAGGCGGCGATGGAGTTCATCCGCCTCGGTTCGGTTGGTGAATGAACGAGTCTTGTCGTGCCCGCTCACGCGCCACTTAACCCGCCACCTGACGGTGGTCTTGTGGTTCGTCTCTGTTGAGTTTTCAAACTTCTTCACCGGGAAGATGTTCACCTTGTTCATGCTGCCTCCCCGGGTAGAGAGTTCATGAAGTTGTTGAGCCAGTCTTCGCGAGTGCGGTGACTCCCATTCGGGAGCCGCTTCCAAGCGGGGGCGCATCCACGCGCCTTCCACTTTGAAAGAGTGTCCGGGGTGATTCCCAGACGTTCACATACCTCTTCTGTCGTTAGCCAACGGAGGTTCGTTGGCGCAATGGCGGATTTCGTCATCGCTGTAGAAAGTGGAGGGGTACCCGGCTCCTGCCATACGGACTCGGACCATCGAACCGCCAATGCACGCCAGCGATCGCGGTTGGAAGTCAGCAGTTTCTGATGAAAGTGGTACAGGAGTGGTACGGAAATACTGAAATCGGCAAACATTTGTTGCTCCTACGCGAAAATCGCAGGTTACAAACGTGCAACCCGGAGCCAGAACTCACGCTTTGTGCGTTCTGTAAATCCCCCGGCTCTGCCTTCGAAGGTTCAAATCCTTCACCCGCCACCAAGTTTTTACTCCTTGCTAATGAGGGCTAAAAGCAAAGTCTGTGATTGTTACAGTCCGCGCTTTATCTCTCTGCCTTGTCCAAGAGATGCAAGACTCATTCAAAATAGTCGTTCCAAGCCCAAGTGTTGACTCCAACTTCTCAAAATTTCCATTATCAATAACGGAGAGCCGCACCCTTTCACCACCTATTAGCTCTAGGAGTAGGTCAATCTTTGTTGCCCTACCATGCTTAATTCCATTGAATACTAACTCTGGAATTACATCAATAATTGAAGTTCTACATAATGAATCTCTCTCGATAGCCTGTAAAACTGTAGGGTGATAATGAAATGAGATAACTGCAACGTTACTCCAGTTCTCCCGAACTCTTTCAATGACTGAATCAATCGGCTGAATACCGCTCTGGGGAGTATTCAGACCCTGCATTAAGGCGCTTAGATCTTTTAACATCTGAGGAAGCATCTCGTCAGCCCTATCTCCGCGAGTAATAGCTTTCTCCAACTCTAGGTACTTCAAAGATAACCGTGCCTGAATCCCATCATGAAGGTTGCGGGATAACTGACGACAATTCTGGCGCTGAGTCTCGCGAACGCGGGCAACCTTCCACTCCAATTGCTCAACGGTTAATCTCAGCTCATCCTCGCTCAACCTTCTCTGCTCCTCTGCGCCATTAATTAGCGAGAGCAAAGTTGCTGAAATCAAGTAAGAGAGTATTCCTGGAATTACAAAACCAAATTTTGCATCATAATCTCTTGTGAGGTAGATGCTGGACAAAGCCATACTTATGCCAGTTACAAGCAGCACAACGAAGTATTCGATTACTCGCCCGCGACGCTTTACATAAATTTGCCGAAAGATAAAACCAACTAAGATAGCCGTCATATTCACTAAACCCAATCCCAGAAGAACTTCAACCAGGGAGCTATTAAGGAGTGCTGTCGGGAAAGCAATAACCGTGAGCAAAATTGGAATTAAACGATAATTAACTTTTCCAGGGTTGAAGCTTTGCGCAAGGAGATTACCCCACTTGATCCTAATTTTGGGAGTGTTTACGAAATCCGGAACCCATGGTTGGCTACGTGTTGAAAGTTCGCGACTCAGCGGCTGTACTACTTTATTAATTAAGTCATGTAGCAAATTCAGCACTTGCTGCGCCGATTTCCCCATCATCTCATTTACTCGTGATGTTAAATCACTGGATATTGATTGCACCAAAGTCTCGTGAAACAGCCTTATCTCCTCACTTGCAACTAAATCAGTTCTCTCTAAGCGAGAGCGTTCCAGAAAAAGCTGCCCTGTAGCCATCTGGTGGCGCCTGGTATTTGCAATTGCAATCGTTACGATTACAAAAGAGACTGCAGTATTTAACAAAGAAGCTCGCATACGGAAACCAACGTTCAAGGTTTCTGCGATATCCCAAGAGTACAACCAGAAATCAAAGAGGTAACCTCTTCCCAGGCCTAGAAGAGAAATGGTTAGTAAGAGCGCTGCTGGTACAAATTTATACTTGATTCGATTTAAGAGAAGACGCGTTGTTAGATATAGAAGGAAGTAAATAAGAGTGTGAAGCCCAAGGATGACTATAAATCTTGGGATAAAATTACCTGATTGATTAAGAATTTTATCTGTGAAATGTATAAGAAGAGCCCAGATCAAAGTCGCAATAAAGGCTGGCCAAGTAAAGAGATACTCTGGAAGAAGCTGTCGCCGGTATTTACTCACAGAGTATTTTTCCGTTGCGATATTCCGGCAATTAGATAATACTGACGAGCCGCTTCAACGCGTGGATTGATTTGTGTTTGCGAATCAAAGTCTAACGCTCGGTAAATAGTCTCAATCCATCGCTCTACAGATTTAACGCTTAAATTCATCCGCACTGAAATCTCGGTGTTGTTGTAGCCCTGCGCAATCAGCGCCCACACCTTTACCGCCCGTGGATTAAGTTTTGCAATCACAGTCAGCTCTTGCTCATCCTGTCGCACTTCCTCAGGATGGTCTGTGAGAACCTTTTCGATAGCTCCAAGCAAATATTCAATATCGTTGACTAGGTGCTTACGTAGATACCCAGCTCTAGGAGGTAAATCTAACCCCTCGCTTGTGGCAGAAATGGCATTGGCGTGTTTTGTTAACACAAGTATTGCTATATCTGGACGTGTCTCATGCACTGCATGCGCAAGATGTATTCCACTTGGCCCATCTCCTAAAGAGATATCTAGCAAGAGAATATCGGGATCAAAACGATCAATCGCTTTGCGAGCTGTGGCAACATCATGTGAGACCTGAACTTGAAAATTGATTGCACTGAGTGAATCTTTGAGAAGTGAAGCCATTAAAGGCTCATCTTCAACTATCAATAACCGTCGTCCACCACCTGGCATGAAAACAATGTACTCCTCATTTTCAAGGGTTATCCCTTACTAGGGGTTTTCCCTCATCTGGGAGAGCTTCCTCTTTGCCCAAATTACGATTCGCTCATTCAAGAAGAGATTGCAACAAAAGGATCATTATGAGAAGAATTGCAGTACTAACCTCCCTCGCCTTCGTGGCCATTCTTTTCACGCCAATCTCCTCAGCCCCAGCAGTTGCCACTCCAATCCTTATGACCTGCACTGATTTTGCTAAAAAGAAAACTATTGTTCTAAAAGAAGGTCAAGAAAATTGTCGCCCCTTCCAGGCTGCTGCCTTATGGAGAGTTGAGCGCGCAGATACCAGCATCAATTCAAGCGATGCAAGTGCAAACCTGAAAGTCTGCTCATCTCGCAATCCTCTTTTTGCATATAAATTCATAAAATCAAAATGTCCTAGGTTTCAAACTGCCACGGACTATCGACGAGCAGTTGTAAAACCACAAACCCCACTGGTCATTACTGCAGCAGCAAATGGCCACAGCGCAGCCGCACTGCAATTAGCCACAGATACTTCGACTGTAAGAAACCATGCGCCAATCGCTTACTACCTAATTACTAATCTAAAGAGTAATGAGATTACAAGAGTTGCCCCAGATGCTCTCAATCGCCTCTTTATCTCCGGTTTAAACCCATTAACAACTTACACATTTCAAATTGCAGCAGTAAACATTGATGGCACCTCTGCTCTATCTCTAGTTACCCCTCAAATCATGACCACTGCAGTACCGGTTGCCCCGCCTGCACCTGCTGCAGCTCCAGCATTGGCAGCTCCAGCATTTACAATCTCATCGGCCTCAGAGACCAAGACTGTTAACAATGCGATCACTGGATACACAATCACCTCCTCTGGTGGAGCAATCGCCTCATATTCCATCTCTCCTGCAGCACCTGCCGGACTGACCTTCAGCACTTCAACTGGATTGCTCTCGGGGACACCGACATCTGTTGCATCTGCTACTGCCTACACAGTTACTGCAACTAATGCATCGGGAAGTGCTACTAGGACATTTACTCTCACAGTGGCTGCAGTGATTTATACAGTCGGACAAGTAGGACCAGGTGGCGGCAAGATTTTCTATTACAACACGGGAGGATTCTCGTGTGGTGTAGATCTGACTCTCATGTGTAATTACCTGGAAGTAAACACTAGTGACAATGTTAGACGACTTAATTGGTCGAGCCCTGCTCTTCAAAATACTTCTACGCCAGGCAGCACTGGAACTGCTATAGGAACTGGTCAGAAAAACACCGCAGTAGTGGCTGCAGCTGGTGCATCAGACTCGACTACCTCTGCTATTGCCTTTACTGATCAATATATTTCATCTAATGGAACTAGTGATTGGTTCCTAGCCTCAAAAGATGAGATGACAGAGCTCTCAGCAGCGAATGCAGCTAATTTGTTGAGCGGTTTTACACTGAACCCAAGCGATCATTACACTTCGTCACAAGTAATCGGAACTGCAAATCAGGTTTGGATCGATTTAACCCCAGGCTCTACGGCTTGGTATAAGAACTATGACGCTTTCATCATTCCTATTCGAGCTGGTTAGCAATAGATCTCTTTACTACGCAAGGTATGGAGACAATAAATTGCTATGCTTTCGAAGGTTCAAATCCCCCGGCTCTGCCTTCGAAGGTTCAAATCCTTCACCCGCCACCAACAGCGCCCTTCACATCGAGGGGCGTTTTTGCATGTATATATGCATTTCCTACTTCATTTCGAATTATTACAGAGTCCGCCGACAATTGAAAGAGATTAGTTTTACTCTGATTTCGCTTCCTGTTTCATACACAAACTAATACACGCATTTTGCCCCCCACGGTTACCTCAATGGGCTGGGAGTGACCCACCAGGGTATAGAAACAGCGGTGCAAGATTGACCGTGGTACACAGTTGCTTTGTTTATTACTTTCGTTTCTTAAGTCGGTTAACTGCAATTGCTGCAAGCGCATGTCCCATTTGATTGAGCGACCATTTAATTGCTTTCTTTGTGTCACCATCTGTTTCAAACTCACCCATGAGTCGAAGCGCTCGCCTTGCAAAGGTCAGAAAAGTCACCTTATTTTGGAATACTGCAAGTTCTCTATCAGCAGGCTGTAAATGTCGCTTTGCGTCTTCGATAAAAAACTTGCCATTAACTTCACCTTGTAAACCAGGGTGGAAGACTTAGTGAGCTGATATCCCTGGGGAGATTGGTGAAAAATAAGAGGCGTTAACAGCTCGATTTAATTCAATCCCAGTAAGAATTTCTTTGGGCTGTTCGTACTTCATGTCTTCTTCAGTCGTCAGCTGGCTCATTCGCACTTCATATTCCTCTGGTGATTGGCCTGGAAGTGGACCCATGCTATGGACCCATAAAAACCACTGATGAGCATTAATTACTAAAGACTTTCCATCATGCTGGAGCCCAGCGATATGAAGAGTGCTGTCATTTTCTAATTGCTTACGATTTGGCTGAAGTAAATAACCAGGGCTAACACTATTTACATGGTGTTTGTTGAGTTCGATTACTTTGATGTGTCCAAGTGAGTGAATAATCCAGATTTCCATGAGGCTTACATATCGTCGATAGGTAGTCGCAGCAATTTTCTTCTGATGCTTTCCATGTAACCACTCAGGTAGAAAGTCAATCAACTTCATCTTCGTAGCTTCTTTTGAAAGTTTGTCGAACGCCTGGGGCAGATTCTTTAGCTTTGCATTAGCGAGCGCATTTGATTCCTTAGCCGTTCCACCTACTGCCGTGATTGGTTTTCCCTTGAACATGATTACAGTGCGGAAGCGGCCATTTGGCATTTCATAGGTATGCCCAGAATGGTTCTTGTTCCGAGAAGTCTTAGTCCGTGTACTCGTCATTTAGTGCTCCTTAGCTCTTGAGACCAAAAGGTTTGGCCTTCAGAAGCAGGATGCCTGCATGTATGAAATTACTTAGTGGCGCTGTCACTTTGTGACAAGCTAACTAGGCTCTGTTTTGCTCCACTTCGCTTGGTATTTCATACATATTTCATACACGAATTGCTGGAGAGAGCGCTTTGGCTGTTAACCTAGAGCCCTAGCGAGCGTGAAATCGTCCCTAAGGCGAGAATCCTCGGATACATAGCCACGGACTGTAAATCCCCCGGCTCTGCCTTCGAAGGTTCAAATCCTTCACCCGCCACCAGTAACACCTGAAGGAGTATCAAGATGGAACCAATTAACGAGGAAGAGCTCAAAGCTCGCCTTGATCCGCTCTCATACTCTGTTCTTCGCGAGGGAGCCACTGAGCGCCCATTTACCGGCGAATATAACGATACCGACAAGATCGGAAGCTACCGCTGCAAAGTCTGTCAGAACGTTCTCTTTACCTCAGAGACAAAGTTTCACTCTGGCTGCGGATGGCCATCCTTCTACGCACCGACTGCCGATGATGCAGTGACCTTAATTGAAGACCGATCGCTCGCTCCACGTATTCGCACTGAAGTTCGTTGTGCGAAATGCGATTCACATCTAGGCCATGTATTTTCCGGAGAGGGATATGACGTACCAACTGATGAGCGTTGGTGCATCAACTCTGTTGCGATGTATTTGGAAGAGAAGAAGTAGATTTAAAGAAAAAACCCCGCATGGTAATTATCCATGCGGGGTTTTTTCTTTGACTTTTAATGCGTGGATTCACCTGCACGACGACGGCGTACGTTATCTCCGTAGACTGCAAGAAGGATAACTGCACCGACAACGACATATTGCCACTCCTGCTGGAGTTCAAGGATACGTAGACCATTAATCAGAACTGACATGATCAGCGCACCGATAATAGTTCCGGAGATTGTTCCTTTACCGCCAAGCAGTGAAGTTCCGCCGATGATTACCGCCGCAATCGCTTCGAGCTCATAACCAAGACCGAGATCAGGCTGAGCTGAACCCAGACGTGATGTCATAACAACGGCAGCTAGACCCACGAAGAATCCGCAGAGTGCGTAAATAGCTACCAGCCAACGATCGACCTTTACACCTGAAAGCTTGGTCGCTTCAGTGTTTGAGCCGATTGCAAATGTGTAGCGGCCAAGTACAGTCTTATTGAGAATGATTGAGGCAACAACGGCTGCTAGAAGAAGGATGAGAACTGCATTTGGGAAGTTCGGGATGATATTTCCCTGAGCAATTAAGTCCCAGCCCTTCACATCTGTGGTGAAGAGGATTGGCTTGAGGTCAGAGATGATGAGAGCAAGACCTTGTGCACCCTTCATTGTTGCAAGGGTTGCGATAAATGGTGGCAACTTAAGAACGGTAATGAGAATTCCGTTTATTGCTCCAAGCAAGGTGCCCACGATTACGCCTAGAAGCATTCCTGCCCAGACGTTGAGACCCATCGCCATCACAGTCTTACCTGTAATAACCGCTACGAGTGCCATTGCAGTTCCAACTGAGAGGTCGATACCACCCGTGATGATCACGAAGGTCACACCGATAGCCATAAGACCAATCACTGTTGTAGACATCAAGATTCCGCCAGAGACATTTGCCCATGAGGCGAAGACCGGACGCATGATGGTAAAGAAAGTGAAGATGACGACGAGACTTGCTAACGCAGTAACTCTTCCAATCTCACGCTTAACGAAGGCTTTGAACTTACCTGCCTCTTCAGATTGTGTCGCCTTATTTGCTACATCTGACATTTCTCTCTCTTTTCCCGAACTAGTTTGCTGTCGTTAAATCGTCGCTGAATTTTGTTGCTAGGTTCATGATTTTGTTCTGGTCTGCATCTTTATTATCAATAATTCCAGTGATACGGCCATCGCACATAACCGCAATACGATCAGATAAGCGAAGAACCTCCGGAAGCTCTGATGAGATCATGATGATTGACTTGCCTTCTTCGGCAAGCTTTGTGAGCAAGTTGTAGATTTCATCCTTTGCACCAACATCGATACCACGAGTCGGCTCATCGAAGATCAAGACTTCGCAGTCACGTGTAAGCCACTTAGCAATAACAACTTTTTGCTGGTTTCCACCAGAGAGGTTCTTAAGGAATTGGCGCTCAGAAGGCGTACGTACTCGAAGCTGTGCAATTGAATCGCGAGCGATTCCAGCAGCTGACTTCACTTTGAGGAATCCGAACTTATTTGAGAAACGTGGGATTGAAGAGAGAATCACATTGAATGTGATGTCCTGAATAAGCAAGAGTCCAAAACGCTTGCGATCTTCTGAGAGGTAACCGATGCCAGCGGCGACCGCATCAGAAGGTTGCTTAATCTTCACCTCTTTGCCGTGCAGAATAACTTTGCCTTCAGTCTTTGGATCGGCGCCCATAATCGCACGTGCGAGTTCAGTGCGACCTGCGCCCATAAGGCCTGCGAAACCGAGGATCTCACCTTTACGAAGCTCGAATGAGACATCCTTTAGAAGATGGCGATCAGAGAGACCTTCAACGCGCAAGACAACTTCTGACCCGATTGAGCGATTTTCTGGGCGTTGATCCTGCGCCACTTTACGGCCAACCATAAGCGAGATTACTTCAGGGATATCTGTCTCAGTTGTCTTAAGTGTCTTTACATATTCACCATCACGGAGAACAGAGATGCGATCTGTAATTTTTTCAAGTTCTTCAAGACGGTGTGAGATATAAACGACGCCCTTGCCCGCAGCCTTTAGCGTGCGAATAATCTTAAAGAGGGCTTCTGTCTCTGCAGGAGTCAATGATGAAGTTGGTTCATCCATAATGATGACCGAGCCACGGTATGAAACTGCTTTCGCAATTTCAACCATCTGCTGCTTGGCAATTGTCAGTTCTCCCACAATCGCATTTGGATCAAGATTCAATTCGAGCTCTTTAAGAAGTTCTTTCGCGGCTTGAACTTGTTTCTTGCTAGCTAGAAATACCCCACCTGGAAAGACATCTTCGCGACCGATAAAAATATTCTCTGCAACTGAGAGGTGTGGCATCAGGTTCAGCTCCTGGTGGATGATGCTGATACCGAGCTTCTGTGCCTCAAAGGGATTAGGGATAGCAACTGAGCGTCCCTTGTAAATAATTTCTCCAGAATCTTTCTTATAAATACCAGAGAGAATCTTCATGAGCGTTGACTTACCTGCTCCATTTTCGCCCACAATTGCGTGGACTTCACCTTCATTGAGATCAAAACTAACGTTATTGAGAGCTTTTACTCCTGGGAACTCTTTACTGA
>JACCDW011251428.1_pt1 | contig 16080 bp, 16 predicted proteins | sample 7449781 | NCBI WGS metagenome assembly JACCDW01 (sample SAMN15323449, study PRJNA562643) | freshwater metagenome | isolation source: river surface water | place: USA:Blue River Watershed | collected 2017-08-18
AGAGCAAGAAGATTCTACATTGTAGATAGAGCTCAAGTTCGTGCAAAGGATTCCCTCCAAAGACAAGAAGATACCGAAGTTTTCAAGGTCATCAATGCTGGTGTACCAACTGACCAAGCAATCACTGTTGCTGGTACTCTTCAACCTGAGAATATCAACCTTGCGTTGACCCTCATTGAAGAGCATGAACTCATCGGTGCTAAGGTTGTTCTTCACCCACAAAGATACAAAGATATCAGAAACTGGGGTAAGGAATTCTTCGATGAGGCAACTCAAAGAGACATCCTCATGACTGGTCTCTACGGACATATTTATTCCGCAGACATCCACGTCTCCACCATGGTTCCTAAGAACTCCGTATATGTTCTTGCACCTGCACAATTCTGTGGTGCAATGCCAGTTAGACAAGACATCACTGTTCTTCCTGCAGACGATCCAAAGAGACTTAGACTCGGATGGGTTGTTTACGAAGAGCTCGGTTTTGCTCTTATCAACGACTACGCAGTTTCCAGAATCACTGTTTCCTAATCTTAGGAATAAAATTCTAGAAAAGACCCTTCTTCGGAAGGGTCTTTTTTTTTGCTTTACAATATATCTATGATTATCAATAAACAACTTAGAAAACTTACTGAACCAAGACAATTTGCCATTGAGCATATAGCTAAACTAAAGCAAGATAATCCAAATTTTAAATTAGTTGATGTAGGTGGCGGAGTTTGCTGTTGGAGTGATGAAACTACCCATGTTGTAGATTCATTTGTAGTTCCAGGTTCTAGAAAACAACTTGAAATAGATAGACCAAATGTTGACATTTTTGAATTTGACATTAATCAAAGTGAACAATGGCGTGATGTTTTAAAATATGTAGAAGAAAATGGCAAATTTGATTATTCAATTTGCACACATACATTAGAAGATATTCCTTATCCAAATATTGTATGTGATATGTTGATGAAAATTTCTAAAGCTGGAATCATAGCAGTTCCTACAAAATATGCAGAATATTTAAGATTTGAAAAACAACAAGCTTTAATGAATTCTGAAACAGGTCAGCCTTTTTGGGGATATAGAGGATTTTTTCATCATAGATGGATTTATGAAATGAGAAATGATGTTTTTACAGGCTATGAAAAAGGCAATTATTGGGAACATGTAAACTGGCCTAATTATGAAAATCCAAATGGAGCATTTACGGAAATTTGTTTTATGTGGGAAGATGATTTCAAGTATGAGTTTATTGATATGGGCAAAGTATTAGGGCATGGTTCCAAACCAATGATTTTACAATTATTGAGTGGTGATGATTTAACTTTAGAACAATCTAAGCTATGAAACAAAATATTAATTAGCCATCATTAGATTAAAGTTTTTGGAGAAAATAAAATGGACTTTCAAATTGTAGTAATGAGATATATGGAAGATGTATCTTGGGTTGAAAATCTCGAAAATGTTATCATTTATAATAAAGGAAATCAAATACAAACAAAACATAAAGTGGTAAATTTGCCAAACATAGGTATGTTTTGTGCGTCTGCTTTTTATCATTGTGTTGTAAATTATGAAAATTTAGCTGATAAAACATTATTTATTCAGGCAAATCCATTTGATGGAGATCTTGAAACAAGATTGGGTATTACAAACACTGAAGAAAGTGTTAAAAAAATGATTGATTATTACAAATATATACCAGATGGCTTAGTTTCATCCAATCCTCCATTTACGCATATATTACACAATCGTTATGAACAACCTTTTAATTGGAATCAAAGGCACCATGATATATTCATAAAATATACTCATACATGGCAAGATTTTCTTGATGAATTAATTGATCCAAAAAGATTGATAAACTGGAGATTGCCAACTTTATTTTTTAGAAATGGTCACATAGCATTAAAAAAAGAAGCTATATTGTCAAACCCAGTTGAGTATTATATTAAACTTTTAGAATATTGGAAATATGACGTACCTTGTGCTGAATGGTTAGCTGAAAGTATACTTGGTTTGTTTTTTAATGTTGGAAACAATAGGAAACTTATCAATTTACATCATGATATTATAGATTATTCAAAGCTTGATGACTATAAAAAATGGGCTTATGAGATAGAATAAATTCAAAGGTATAATACACTTATGACTAAAGAAGAACTTTTAAAATTAGTTGAAGAATTTGTTGTCAATGATCCAAAGAAAGAATGGCGATCTGGTAAAGACCATGTTCATTATGCTGGTCCATATTTTGACCATCATGAAATAACAAATGCTGTATCTACCTTGCTTGATGGATGGTTAGTATTAGGGGCAGATGCATACAAGGCAGAAAAAAAACTAGCCAAAATGTTTGATAAAAAGTTTGCCCTTTTGACAAATTCTGGTAGCAGTAGTAATCTTTTGATGATGGCTGCTCTTAAGTCAAAAAGGCTGACAAATTTTCCAGAAGGTACAAAAGTACTTACACCTATTGCAGGATTTCCTACAACCGTAAATCCTATTTTTCAATGTGGTTTCAAGCCAGTATTTGTAGATATTAGCTTAGATGGATTGAATCTTGACATTGAATGTGTAAAAAAAGCATTAGATGAAAACCCCGATGTTCAAATCATTACATTTGCTCATGTTTTAGGAAATCCACCTAATATGGATGATCTTATGAGCTTAGTTCGTGAAAATGATTTGATATTGCTTGAAGATTGTTGTGATGCTTTAGGTTCAACTTATGATGGCAATCCTTTGGGTAGTTTTGGTCTTATGTCTTCTTGTTCTTTTTATCCTGCTCACCATATTACTTGTGGTGAAGGTGGACTTGTCACTTGTAATAGTGACCAGGTTGAAAAGGTTATTAGATCAATTAGAGATTGGGGCAGAGGGTGTTTTTGTATAGGTAAGCAAAACATTACAGAATGTGGAGCTTGTAATGCAAGATTTTCTGAATGGCTTCCTAGTATGCCTGGAGAAGTATTTGACCATAAATATGTTTATGAAGAAGTGGGTTACAACCTCAAGCCAATTGAAGTGCAAGCTTCTATGCTTTTGGCTCAAATTGATAAATTCAGTGAGATATCAAACTTACGAAAGCGAAACTACAAACTCTTATTTGACGTATTTGGAAAGTATGAAGAATATTTCCATCTACCTAGACCACAAGCCAAAGCGGATGTAAATTGGTTTGCATTTCCTATAACAGTTAAGAAAGAAGCACCTTTCAAGAGAAGTGACTTATGTCAATTTTTAGAGTCTAAGAAAATTCAAACTAGACCATATTTTGCTGGAAATATTTTAATGCAACCAGCTTATACTCATTTAGTTGGTGACTTGAAGTTATCAGATTTTCCTGTGGCAAACTATGTAACAACAAGTACTTTCTTTTTAGGCACCTCGCCTGTTATCACTGAAGAACAAATTGCTTACATAGGGGATATTGTTGACCTATTTTTTAAGGAAAAATTATCATGAAAATAGTTTATGTCACTGGATGTTTAGGCTTTATTGGTTCATATGTCACAAGGCTTTGCTTAAAAAGAGGCTGGCAAGTAAGGGGTATTGATAAATGCACTTATGCTGCTAATATTGACCTTCTTATTGAATTTAATAAATACCCTAATTTCACTTTTGACAAAACTGACATAAATGATCTTGATTTTTTATTCGATTGTGATTATGTCATTAACACAGCTGCTGAAACTCATGTAGGCAATTCGATTGTAAAGAGCGCTGACTTCTTAAGATCAAATGTTGATGGTGTAGCACACTTACTTGACCTTATCAAAAATTCAAGAGCGGAATCTGGAAAGCTTCCGGTTTTATTCCATTTTAGTACCGATGAAGTTTACGGGGATATTGAGGATGGATTTGCCAATGAAAAAAGCACATTAAATCCATCTAATCCTTATTCAGCAACTAAGGCAGCAGCTGACATGTTGATTTTAGCATGGTCTAGAACTCACAAGATTCCGTTTGTAATATTGAGGCCCACTAACAACTATGGATGTGGTCAGTATGTTGAGAAGTTGATTCCTAAAGCATGTAAATATATGCAAATAGGCAAGAAGTTGCCTCTTCACAACAAAGGGCTATCAATTAGAACTTGGCTACATGCAAATGACACAGCAAGAGCTGTACTTTCAATAATTGATTCAGGAAGTACAAATGAAATATATAATGTTTCAAGTCATTTAGAATTAGAAAATATTGAAGTTTGTAATAAGGTTGCTAATAATTATTTTGGAACTTTTGATGAAAACGATCTTTATGATTTTTCATATCAAAGACCAGGTCAAGACTTAAGATATGCCTTAGATGATTCAAAATTGAGAAGTTTGGGCTGGACAGAAGAAGCTAAGTTTGATGAAGAAATAGTCAAGATTACTTCTTATTACAAAGATACATTTATTTGGTAAAATATATTGTCGTTTGACAAAGGAAATAAAAAATGAAGAGAGCTATTGTTCTAACCTGGGAAGGTTATCAGGATCAAGAAGTTATTTATCCATATTACAGACTTCTAGAAGATGAATTTGAAGTTGATATTTTAGCAGAAAAAACTGGCTGGATTTATGGCATTCTTGGCACAAAAATGGAAGCTAATGTCGAATGTCATACAATTGGTGAAAACTCAGTAAATGACTACGATTTGTTAGTTATACCTGGTGGAGTTAAGGCATTAGAAAAGCTTAGACAACAAAAAAATATTTTGAACTTCATCAATAGTTTTGTAGCTAGTGGAAAAGTTGTTACAAGTACTTGCCATGGCGCACAGTTAATGATATCCGCAAAGGTCACAGCAGGAAGAAAGATTTCTGGATATTATTCTATTGCTGATGACATTAACAATTCTGGAGCAACCTATGTTGATGCTCCATATGTTATTAGCGACAATATTGTTTCATCTCCTCACTACAAGCATATGGGACCTTGGATGAAGGCATCTTTGGATTTGTATTATTCGAAAGTCTGAAATGAATCTAAACATTTATAATTCCAAAGTAATAAAGCCTTGGGGTTATGAGTATCTTGCATATCAAAATGATGAAGTGGGCTTGTGGATTTTACACATAGCCCCTCATCATTCTACCTCTATGCATTGTCATACTAAAAAAACAACAGGATTGATTGTCTTAGATGGACAAATCGAAATATCTTTTATTGGTGATAGCACTACCTTAAATAAACTTGACAAAAGAATGATTAGAAGAGGATTATTTCATTCTTCTAAATCTGTATGTTTGAATGAAACAATTCTTTTAGAAATTGAAACACCAAATAATAAATCTGATTTAGTTAGACTAAGAGACAATTATGGTAGAAAACTCACGCCATACGAAAAAGAATTTGAAGCTCCAGATAATAATTTTCTAATTATAGATGAGTCCACTACAAATTACGAATATGCAAATTGTGACATTAAACTTTTTACTTATAATAACGCAGACGAATTCACTAATCTAAATGACAATACTCTTCTTGTTTTCTTAAAAGGCGGTATTACTACTGATAAAGATGAAAGAGTTGTCATGCCAGGTGATGTTGGATATGTGGATATAGTTAAAAAAGTATATGAAAATATTCCACACTTTTGCGAAGACACTATCTTTTTAGCTATAAACTCTAAATGAAAATTCCAGATTTTAACTATTTTTATTTTGATTTAGATCGCAATATATGGGACACAATAGATAAATATGGAAATCCTATATGGGCAAGACAACTTATATTTCCAATTATAGAAAACAACATCAATGAGTACATGGATGATTGCCTTTCTATAATCAAATTGCAAGATGGAATTGAAGATTATTTAGATTTTTTAAGAAGTAAAGATGTTAATATTGGATTCATTTCTCGAGGTGCAAATTTAAATATCGCATATAAAAATCAGCCTTCATTTTTAATATTAGAAAAATTCAATATTTTGAAATATTTTAATGCTGAGCATATTCTTCTGCACAAGAATGAAAAAAAACATTTATCTATAGATAGAACAAGATTTGTCTATTTTGATGATTCTCAGGAAGAAATTTCTTTGATGAAAGAGCACAAAGAAGAATCACATTGTATATTGAGAAGTGATTTTGAATCCTGGAGAGATTTATTTTGATGATTAAATTTTCCGATTATGTATTTAAGTACTTAAGTCAAAAGGGTCTAGATACAGTCTTTACTGTTTCAGGAGGGGCAGCAGCTCATCTTCTAGACTCGCTAGGAAAATCAAATTTTAAATATATTTGCAACAACCATGAACAAGCTTGTGCGATGAGTGCAGAAGGCTATGGAAGAATAGCTAATAAGCCAGCTGTTGTACTAGTAACTAACGGGCCAGGTTCAACTAATGCTATCACTGGTGTTATCGGCGCATATCAAGATTCAATACCAATGATTGTCATTTCAGGTCAAGTGCCTACCAGTCAATCAATGACATCTTGTTCACATCTCAAACTCAGGCAAATGGGTGTGCAAGAATGCAATATCATCGAAATAGTATCAAGCATTACAAAATTTGCTTCTAAAATTACTGATATAAAATCAGCTGCATCAACACTGAATATGGCTTACAACATCGCAGTTTCAGGCAGAAAAGGGCCTGTATGGCTTGATATACCTATTGACATACAAAACAAAATGATTGAAGATGTTGATTTTGATGATAAGCCAATTTACACAAATTATGTCTATACAAAAGACTTGCTAGAAAAGCTCAAAGATGCAAAGAGACCATTGATTGTGGCTGGGAATGGAATTCATTTATCTAAGACTGAAAATCAATTCTTGAATTTTGTAGAACAAACAAAAATACCGTGTGTAACTACTTGGACAGCTAAAGACTTATTTGATCAAGAAAATCCATTATTCATTGGCAACTTTGGAATAATTGGCGAAAGGTCTGCTAACTACGCTATTCAAAATGCTGATTTATTGCTTATTTTAGGTAGTCGCTTATCAATTTTGAATGTAGGATATCAAAGTCATTTATTTGCTCGTGATGCATATAAAATTATGGTTGATATTGATGAAAATGAAATCAAGAAACCAAGCCTATCTATTGATTTGCCTATTGTAGTTAATCTTGATAATTTTTTCAAAGCATTATCAAATATAGATAGTTATGAATGCAAGCAATGGAATAAAACATTACTAGATATCAAAAACAATCATGATATTTTTCAAGAGCCACATTTAGAAGATGATAGTTCTGTAAATTCATATAGATTTATTGAAGAATTGTCTAAGCATCTTGACGAACATGTAGTTGTAACTGATATGGGTACTAGTTACACATGCACTATGCAAGCTTTGAGAACTAATGGAAAAAATAGACTTTTCACATCTAGTGCATGTTGTTCTATGGGCTTTGGTTTGCCTGGAGCTATTGGTGCAAGTTTAGCTACAGATAAACCTATTATATGTATTGCTGGTGATGGTGGATTTCAAATGAATATCCAAGAACTTCAAACAATTATTACCAACAAAATACCTATAAAAATTTTCGTATTAAACAATCAAAAATATCTTGCAATCACTATTATGCAAGAGAATTTATTTGATAAAGCATATGTTGCTTCTGAAAATACAAGTGGAGTAATCAGTCCAGATTTTTATGAAATAGCAAAAGCTTATGGTCTTAAATCTTGTAAAATTAACTCAAAAGAAGATCTTGCTTTGATACCAGATATATTATCAGAAGATGGCCCTGTTCTATGTGAAATTAATATGAACAGAAATCAATTGATGATACCTAGAGTGCAAAGTGAAAAAGATAAAAATGGAAATATAGTATCCAATTCATTAGATAAAATGTATCCATACACCGAAATGATGATAAACACAAAAGAATTATGAAAATTTTAATTACTGGTGGTAATAAGTTTATAGCTTCTATTTTAAAGAGCAAATTATCTGATCATGAGATTGCATCAATAAATTAAAATCATACTTAACAAATGGTATAATATCAAAATGAATATAGAGCCAATACAGAAAACTATTGAAGATTTAATTTACGAAAACAATATAAAATTATTTAATGATGAAGATTGTTACTATTTACAAAAAGAAAACAAAATCATTAAGATTTCTCATTCTCACAAAATATACATTAAAACTTTAATGAGGTTTTTTGATATCCACTTTGATGCCGTAGAAAGTAAAAATGTAGACGGTAAATTTGTTGTTGATTTTTCTACACCTAAAAAGCACAAGATTATTGGCTTTGATTCTTTTGAAGTTTACTGCCCAAGTTTAGCTGAAACTTTTGAAACGGCCTCTCAATATTTAGAATATGCAAATCTCAAGGACGGATGTGTTGTTTTTGATTTGGGTTCTTACTCAGGATTAACAACTATTCTATTTTCTCAAGCTGTTGGAAAAAATGGAAAAGTTATTGCTTTAGAACCAGATGAATTAAACTTCTCATGTTTAGAAAAGAATGTATTCCAATTGGAAGATCATAGCAACATTGAATGTTTAAATGCTGCCGTTTGGAAAGAGACTGGAAAGCTTCAGTTTTCAACAGAGCAGAGCATGGGATCATCAGCAGTAAGTATTGTTGGCTCAAGAGGTTTGATAAAAGAAGTAGATTCCTATACCTTGAACGACATTGCTAATAAGTATAATCTTGAATCAGTAGATTTTATCAAGTGTGATATTGAAGGTGCTGAAGCGTATATTTTTGATGATGATGCTTTCTTTTCGAAATTCACCCCAAAGATTGTACTTGAAACTCATATTGTAGATGGAAAGTTTTGCAACAATATTTGCATTGAAAAATTATGTAAGTATGGTTATCGCCATAAGATGATTACACAAAATGGCTTAGAACTTCCTTTGATAGAATTTTATATGTAAACTGGAACAAAATCATGAATGAAATATTTGACAATTTGTTTGTTTTAGAGCTTGCAAATAATCACTGGGGAAGTGTTGAAAGGGGTAAGCAAATCATCAAAGATTTTGCACTAGTAGTTGCAAAAAACAAAGTACGCGCAGCTATAAAATTGCAATTTAGAGATGTTGAAAATTTTGTTCATAGCCAGAGTGTAGCTACTGGTAGTAGTAAAGATTTAAGTCAGTTAAATAAACAAGAAAGATATATTCAAAAAACTCTTAGAACAAAACTTACTTTTGAAAACATCAAAACACTTATTGATCTTACCAAGAGCTTGGGTTGTATTCCAATGGCAACACCTTTTGATGAAAAGTCTGTGGATTGGTGTGTAGATCTTGGTATTAGTATTATAAAAGTTGCAAGCTCAGATATCAATGACTGGATGTTGCTTAATAAAATAGCTCAAACAAAAAAGCCAGTGATTATATCTACTGGTGGTGCAAATGATAAACAAATTAACGATGTAGTCAGATTTTTCAAGAACAGATCAATACCTTTAGCTATTAATCATTGTGTATCTAAGTATCCAACAGAAGACTCTGATCTTGAGATAAATCAAATTGATTACTTAAAGAAGAAGTATCCAAATAATGTCATTGGATTTTCAACACATGAATATCATGACTGGGAATCATCAATGTTTCTTTCTTATGCTAAAGGCGCAAGAACATGGGAAAGACATATTGATATTCCTTATCCAAAAAATCATGAGCAAAAAGAAGTTAGTAAATATTGTTCTTTGCCTGAACAAATTGATGTTTGGTTCAAGGCCCATAGTAAAGCTGAGCAAATGTGCGGTGGATATGACAACAAAAGAAGAACAATTGATGACCAAGAAGCAAACTATTTGTTTTCGCTTTATAGAGGCTTATACTTGAAAAAAGATTTGCCAGAGGGTCATAATGTTACATTTGATGATGTGTATGCAGCTATTCCATATTTGAAAAATATAAATCAAATTACTTCTAGAGAATTCAGCGATAACTTTTATATCTTGAACAAAGATATGAAAAAAGACTCACCATTAACTACAAGAGATATAAAATGATAAAAGTTTCGGATTATGTAATTAAGTTTTTTGAAAATAAAGGTATTGACACCGCATTTACCGTTTCAGGTGGTGGATGTATACACTTAATAGATTCTTTGAGAAAATCATCTAAACTTAATACATATTGTGTACACCATGAACAAGCTGCTTTGATGGCAAGTGAAGGTTACACGAGAGAAACTGGAAGGTTAGCCCTAAATTTAGTGACAACAGGTCCTGGAGGTACTAACACTATCACAGGACTTTTAGGATTATGGTTAGATAGTATTCCAGGAATTGTTATTTCTGGACAAGTTTCAAGCAATCAATTATCAAAAGGTACTGGTTGTCGTCAAATTGGCGATCAAGAGTTTGACATCATTGAAACAATAAAATCATGCACTAAATATTCTGCAATAATCACAAAAGCAGAAGATATCAAGTATGAGCTTGATAAAGCTTTTAAGATTGCAACTTCAGATAGACCTGGTCCTGTTTGGATTGATATTCCTTTAGACATTCAAAGCACAATGATATCTGATGATGATGATTTTAAAAGATATAGCATTGCACAACCAAAAATCAGCTTAAATGAAATTGAACCATTCATCAAGTTATTAGAACAGTCAAAAAAGCCACTTGTAATAGCTGGAAATGGTGTAAGACTTTCTGATTCTTATGAAATATTCAATGATTGGATTAAAAAAAACAATATTCCTGTTGTTACTGGTCCACATTCTGGCGTAGATGTAATAGATAATAACTATGATTATTATGCTGGAAGAATAGGTATTTTAGGACAAATTACATCAAACAATATTGTTCAAGAAGCTGATTTAATTATAATAATGGGTTCTAGATGTCCAGTAAAAATGACTGGATATAATATACCTGAATTTTCACCTAATTCCAAAAGGATTATTGTTGACATTGACATCAATGAAATAAATAAGCACCAATTTAATATTGATTTGAAGATTAACAACGACCTAAAAAATTTTCTTTCAGAATTGTCTAATCACAATATTGATTTACAAATTGAAGATTGGCAAAAGCATGTAGTTGCTTCTAGAGCAGAGCAAATTTATTTTTATCCTAAACATGAAAATATGGAGAATTACATGAGCATGTATTATTTTGCTTATGTATTAAAAGAGCATTTGAATAAACAATCTATTGTCACATCAAATGGAACAGCTCATGTAGTAATGCTTCAAATGTTTAGACTAAATCAAGATCAGAGATTATTTACAAATGTTGGTTGTGCGAGTATGGGATATGGTTTGCCAGCTGCAATAGGTGCTTGTATTGGCACGAAATCTCAGACATTATGCTTTGAAGGAGATGGAAGCATAATGATGAATTTGCAAGAGTTACAAACAGCTAAGCACAGCAATCTTCCATTAATTATCTTTGTAATCAACAATGATGGATATCTTTCTATCAAAATGACTCAACAGTCATTTTTCAATGGTCAAATGTTTGCTTCAGGCAAAAATGATGGTGTGACATTACCAGACTATAAAAAAGTAGCAGAAGCATTTGGCATTCAATATTTTTCCATTTCTAGCAACCAAGAAATAGATGAAAAGCTTAAAGAAATATTTGCTTACAACAAACTATGCATAGTGGAGCTTTTTTGCAATCCAGATGAAAAGCACGAACCTAAAGTTATGGCTAAAGGTATTGATACAAATGGTAAGATTATTCCTGGATCACTTAACGATATGGTTGTTACGGAAGGCTTTTAATGAAAATACTTGTTACTGGATCAACTGGGGGCATAGGTTCTCAGATTTGTAAATACTTAGAAAATAACAATATTGAAGTTGTTAGATTGAAGCTTGATCTCAGTAAACCAGTAGAAGAAACATTTGAAAACATTGATGGTTTAATCCATTGTGCTGGAATAAATAAGATTCAAGGCTATAAAGAAATCAATCATGATGATTTTCTCAAAACATTGCAAATAAATAGTCTAAGCTTTCTAGACTTGTGTCAAAAAATAAATTTCAATGATAATGCTAACATTATTGCAATAGGCTCCTTATATGCAACATCAGTAAAACAACACAGAACAATGTATTCATGTTCTAAGCATGGTTTGTTAGCAATAGTGAAAACATTAGCAGTTGAAATGGCTTATCAAAAAATCAAAGTAAATATGATATCTCCAGGTTTTGTAGACACGCCATTAACAAGAAAAAACAATAGTCCTAAAAGGATTAATGAGCTAAATAAGCTGATACCTTTGGGATTGACAGACTCTATTGAAATTGCTAAAATGTGCTTGTTTCTTGTCAAAGAAAACAATGCAATCACGGGTCAGAATTTAGTTATAGATGGCGGATACAGTTGTTTGGCAATATAATGAATAATTTTATAGTTGATAATGTTTCTTTCAATGTGGAAACAATAAAAGACAATTCAGTTGAGATAGTTTCACATCCAAAAAACTACACACTAGTTTTTGAATCTATGCCACAACTTAACCAAAAGGATTTTTTACTTATAGATAAAAATATTCACAACTTTTATGGAATTTCAACGAAGAATACAATAGTAATAGATCCTTCTGAAACAATTAAGAATGCATATAAAAGCTTAGAAATTTGTGATTTTTTACTAGAAAATAATTTCAGCAAATCTGATGTTTTGCATGTAGTTGGCGGTGGAGTTATTCAAGACTTAGGAGCTTTTACGTCCAAAATATTTAAGAGGGGAATCGATTGGATTTACTACCCTACTACCCTTTTATCTCAATGTGATAGTTGTATTGGTGGGAAAACAGCACTAAATCATAATAATTTTAAAAATCAAATTGCATTATTTTCATCACCATCCAAAGTGGTGTTAGATTTAGACTTTTTGAGTTCTTTACCAGCTAGAGAAATAAACTCTGGATATGGAGAAGTCATCAAACTTTTCATTACTGGTGGAGAATATTTCGTAGACAACTATTACGAGATGTCTTTCAAAGAAAGAATACAAAATTCTTTACTTATCAAAAAAAGCGTCATTGAATACGATGAGTTTGAATTTAACATAAGAAAAGTGCTAAACTACGGTCATACCTTTGGGCATATAATTGAATCTGTTTCAAATTATGAAATACTGCATGGTGAAGCAGTACTTTTGGGAATTTATATAATCAATAAACTATTTGATAACAACAGAAAGATAAATAACTTCATTTGTGAAAATATAGATGTGTCCGTAATCAAAAGTTTAGATCCTACTGACATCTATCATAAAATAAGCTCAGATAAAAAAATGTTAAATAATAAAATACATTTTGTAAACTGTAAAAAACCTGGAGTATCAGTGTTTCTTCCAACAGAAGTAAATCAAAACCTTAAGGATAAAATCTGTGAAATTTTTACTTATTGATTTTGGAGCATCTTTTGTCAAGGCTTCAATATATGACAATCATTTAGATTTTTTATCTTTACTTAAGCAATATGAATCACCATTCTTAAAAAATGATAAAATTAATATTTATGATTTGAAAAAATTTGTTTCAAATATATTAAATGATTTTGAATCTTTCGATGCTGTTGTATCATGCTCAATCAAGAATGGTTGTTTTATAGAAGAACATTATATAAGCTGGAAACTCTTGAGTCAAAAAAGTTTTTACCGAAAAGAAAGCGTGATTGGATCATTGTTTGTAAATGAGGAAAAATACCATATTCATCATGATCATGATGAAAAAAGCAAAATAAATGATTTAAGAGAATTAGGATTTTACAATAATAAATTATTTTTAAGTTGTTTAGGTGACACAGAATGTGTAAAAAGAGCTTTTAATTTAGATGATGAAAGTGTCATAATAAATCTTGGAACTGGTTCACAGATTATTTATAGTGATAAAATATATTCTTTTTTTCCAAGTGGAAGGATGTTTTTGGTTTTTGAAGATTTTTTTTCTTCACTAGGATGTAATTTTTTCGATGAGTTGGGCAAGATATCTATCAATGAAATTATTGATTCCTCTTTAGAAATAGATATAAATATTTTCCCACAATCAAGAAAATTTACTAACTTCGGAGCTATTTCAAATATAAAAGAATACAATTTTACTAAAACAAATCTTTTATCATCTTTACTTAAGAATTATATCGAACAATATATAAGAGAAATAGACAAAAACAAAATAAAAACAATATATTTATCTGGAGGTATATGCAAGAAATTGCCAGTTATAAAAAAATACATTGAATACAGATTGAATGTTAATGTAATAGAACAGTCTTCTTGCTTCCCAGAAACTCATCTTGGTATGGTTGAAATGATAAAATGTTTTATAAAGAAATGAGTAAATAAAATATGAAGATTTTGATAACGGGAGGTAAAGGTTTTTTGGCCTCTAATTTGAAGGAAAAACTTACTGACTGTGAAATTTTTTCTATTTCAAGAGATGATTTTGATTTGAGAGATACAAATTTAGCAAACAATTTTTTCAAAAATAAAAAATTTGATATTATCTTGCACACAGCTATTATTGGTGGAAATAGATTGATACAAGATCAAAAAGACTGTGTCTATGATAATAGCTTGATGGCAATGAACCTTTTGAAAAATATGAAGTCATGGAAGAAATTAATACACTTTGGGTCCGGAGCTGAGCTTGATCGCTCAAAAGATATTATAGGGAACACTAATAATATTTTCAATAGAGTACCTAACGATTCTTATGGATTGAGTAAGAATATTATTTCAAGACTATTTTACAATTATGAAAATGTCTATAATCTTAGGATTTTCAATGTGTTTGCAAAAAATGAACACGACAGAAGAATGATCAAAGGAAGCATAAAAAAATATATTGATAACAAACCAATAGTTATTAATCAAGATAAATATATGGATTTTTTTTACATTGACGACTTAATTAAACTATTAAATTTGTATATTAATGGAGAAAATCTTCCGAGAGAAATTGATTGTGTATACGAAGAGAAAATAAAACTCAGTGAAATAGCTGCTATTATAAACAGTCTGTCAAATTACAAGGTTCCAATAGAAATTGTCGATACAAGCTATGGAAATAGTTACTGTGGTCATTATGAACAAATTACAAACACTTTGAAATATAAAGGTTTAGAAAAAAGCATAAAAGATATTTATGAAAGTATGTTATGAAAAATTTATTAGTAAACTTTTCGATTGGAGATAAATGTATAGATTCTTTAGAAGGTGAAATATTTCTAAAATCATTAGATAAATTTAAAACATTTGAAAAAGCTGTTTTTGTAAGTCAAGTCAGTGACTATAACATAAAGAAATTGTCAAAATATTTTGATATAATAGTTCATAATGAAGAAAATATTCATACTGGATACTTAACTCTTTATAAGTGGTTATCTGAACATGTTGATGAATACAAATTTGTTTTAAATTCAGATTTACGAGATGTAATATTGCAGAGAGATCCTTTTGAATTTTTTGAATCTAATTTAAACAAAGATATGTTTTACTCACTTGAAGGAATGAAAATTCGTGAAAATGATTGCAACTTATGGTGGGAGCAAAATCTAAGAACCATACTACGTTCACATAACATTTCTTATCAGGATGAATATGTTATAAATGGGGGGATTTTTGGTGGAAAAATTCAAAATGTAATTAATCATTGTTTAATGATGTTTACTAACACAAACCGAAAATCTAATTTTATGGTAATGGATCAACAAATTTTAGGATATTTAAGTCAATTTTTAAAACAAAATGCTAAGAATATGATGTGTCATCCTGATAACGATACATTTGCTTGTACTGGCGAAGCAATTAAAAGAAAAAATGTAAAAGTTTTGTATGATGGCAAATTTATTACAAATTGTAATAATGAGCCTTACTTTATCGTTCATCAATGGGATAGAACTGAGTTTGCTGATGAAATCAGAAATAAACATAAAACTAGCGGGATGACTTTCAAGATATGAATTTAATTATTAATTACTGCTGGGGCAATAAACTTTTTGAAAATAATGATTTAAGTATTTATTTGCAAAGCTTAGATAAAATAGAAGACTGCCACAAAGTTTTATTTGTCAATAATTGCAATCCTGCTGAAATTGAAAAAATTTCTCATCATTACAATACGGTTTTATATTTCAATCAAAGTGTCAATCATTTAGATGAAGTAATATTCACTTTTCTATCACAAAAT
>JACCDW011768989.1_pt1 | contig 16079 bp, 15 predicted proteins | sample 7449781 | NCBI WGS metagenome assembly JACCDW01 (sample SAMN15323449, study PRJNA562643) | freshwater metagenome | isolation source: river surface water | place: USA:Blue River Watershed | collected 2017-08-18
CTTGCCTGCAAGAATTTTTAGGTCAAGGGACTTCAGCGACTTATTGCAGTAGTTTTTTTTCTCTTCTTCAGTTTTATAGAGCTTATGAAAAATTAGCTGGATTGGTTGTTTTAAATCATAATGAAATAAAATTGGTTAGTGCATTTAGGGATTCTATTAGACAAACGCTGTCTCGTTTAAACGAAAAGCCTATCCCTTTAATCGAGTCTTTAACAAATGCAATGCAAGGTTTTTCAGGAAGGATAGAGGGGGCGGTAGACGAAGGTGGATTACAGAAGCTTCGTCAAGAGATTGAGCTGTTTTCAAAAAATCTAACTGAAATGAAGAGTTTTTTTGTGAATTTTACAGCTTTATCGCCACATGAGAAAACTTCGCAAACGTGCTTTGAAAAGATTCGAAGGTTATTAGGTTGTGAAAATGTTTCGTCAGTTAGGGAAGGGTTAGAACATGGTATGGTTAGGTTGCTTGAAATTCAAACACTTGGATACCAAACAGATTTAGCTTGTTGTGATGCTTTAATTAATACAATTGATCAAAAAATACACTCTTTAGAAGAAATTCCTGCTGCAAGAGTCAAGAGAAAAAAACATTAAGCCGAATAAAGCTCTAGATATTTTTTGACAGATGTTTTCCAACTAAAATCTTTTAAAGACATCATCTTTAAAAGATGTTCAAGCAAGGGTTTGTCTTGATAGAGACTAAAGGCTTTTTCAATAGCATGATCAAAATGCTCGGTGCTCATTTCTTTAAAACAAATACCTGTTTCTAGATCTTGAACAGTGTCAGCTAAACCTCCGGTTGTACGTACAATAGGAATAGTAAAATAGCGCATTGCGATCATTTGAGTGAGCCCGCAAGGCTCAAAAAGGGAGGGGATTATAATAAAATCTGCTGCTGCATATAAAAGCTTTGCTAAGCCTTCGTCAAATTGGTCGTGAAAATGAAAATGAGGATGATTAGCGTAGGTTTGTCTAAGATGGTCGAAAAGTTCTTGAGTTAAAGAACTGACAACTTTACCTAAGATAATACAGGAACCGCCTTGCTTTAAAATAGTTTTCACTCCATGGGCAATTAAATGAGGTCCTTTTTGTTCATCTAGTCTTGTAATACATGCAAATAAGGGAGCTTTTGAAGAAGTTAAGTGTAGATGGTTATATAAATATTCTTTGTTTTTTCTCTTAACCTCAAAAATTCCTGTAATTGAATTTTTTGGATATGGAGCTGGTAGGGCTTTATCTAGATAGGGATTCCAGTAGTCGAGGTCTATTCCATTTAAAATTCCATGAAGTTTATCTCTGTAGTTTCTTAGAAGAGGGTCTAGGTGATAACCAAATAGGGGTGTTTGGATTTCTTTAGCATAGGTAGGAGAGACAGTTGTTAAATAGTCAGAGTGGATGATTCCTATTTTTAATAAGTTAATGAGATAAGGTTGACAAGGATCTTCCACGTCGGAGAGGTTGTTGAAAGAGAGAAATGAGAGGGTTTCAGGGGGGCATTTTCCTTGATGTAAAATATTATGTATAGTGAGCACTATTTTATGCTTTGATCCTTTTTGTTGATAGTGATGTTTGTATAAAAGGGCAATAGCTGCAGTTGGCCAGTCATGTAGATGTAATATAGAGGCTGGAAAATTGCAAAAAGAGATGTATTCTAAAGTTAAAAAACAAAATATCAAAAAACGATGAGCGTCATCTGCTTCTCCATAAATTCCATCTCGATTAAAAACCGCTTCAGGGGGTTGAGGGTCGATAAGGGTTATGGGTAGAGAGTTATAAGAAGCATTCCAAAAGACAACTTCAAAGGGTTTGCTTTCATGAAATGTAAATTTTTTTTTAAAAACAATCTGTGCATCATCAAGTGCATCTAAGGAAAGAGTTTTGTATTTCGGTAAAATAATACGTAATTGATGACCTTGCCTTGCAAGTTCTTTTGATAAACTATAAACTACATCACCTAATCCTCCTGTTTTAGCGATAGGAGCAAGTTCTGTTGCTATATGAATAATGAGCATCTTCTTCCTGAATTAAGTAGGGTAAAATATAATTTCACCATAAACAACCAAGAAGAAGATTGCATCTATTTTTTTAAACCAAACGAACTTTTAAGAGGGTTGGTGAATTATTGAGAATTTCAGTCCATTCAAATTCTTGACTTGGAGGACTGATAATTGCATCTTTATAGACGACATGTGAAGTTTTTTTTGTGTGGTGCCATTTTTTGACAATTTTAGCCTTAAGTTCTTCAGTTGTCATAAAAGGGGAGAGGGTGCCATCACAATCTTTTGTGATAAGCATTGTTTTTCTTTCATCAGCATCCCAACAGTGTAAACACATACGGTTATCCTCGCGTATAAACATTATAACAATGGGAAGTAACTTAATATTTCACAGGTTATTTTAGCAATCAAAAATTTAAAAAAAATTAATTTTTTCTTTAAAAACAAAAATAGAGACTAAAAATAGGAGTGGTTTTGTGGTGGCTAAGAAAAAAAATCTCACAGTGATATTAAAGTGGTCTTGCAATTAAATCGTTGAAAACATAGGATAATTGGTGTTTTTATATCACAGTGATAGTGTTGGGGTGTAGCCAAGTGGTAAGGCAGCGGTTTTTGGTACCGCCATTCGGAGGTTCGAGTCCTTCCACCCCAAATAATTCATAACGAGCTCCTTTTTCAAATGGATCTAAAGAATAACTTTCTGCTCTTCTCTGGAAGGTCTAATCCTAAGCTGGCTGAAGATGTAGCGAAGTGTTTGAAGGTCTCTTTAGGAGAGATTGTTATTGAAGATTTTCCAGATGGTGAGATAGGCGTTCGAATTAATGCGAATGTCCGTGGTCGGGATGTCTTTGTTATGCAAAGTATAGCGAAACAACCCAATTTCTATCTCATGGAATTACTCATCGTAATCGATGCGTTAAAAAGGGCTTCTGCCAAAAGTATTATCGCGGTTCTTCCTTATTATTGCTATGCTAGACAGGATAGAAAAGATGAGGGAAGAGAGCCTATTACGGCAAAGCTTGTAGCTGATTTGCTGCAAACAGTTGGGGTGACAGGATTAATAACTATGGATTTGCACACTGAGCAGGTTCAGGGTTTTTTTAATATACCAGTCGATCATTTGTATGCGCGTCCTGTTTTTATCGAAGCGTTAGGCGCTTATGGCGTTCAGGACTGTATAGTTGTGACACCCGATATTGGCAGTGTAAGACTTGGAAGAGCTTTATCTTCTGATTTACATGCAGATCTTGCTATTATTAATAAACGTCGATTAGATGGAGGGCAAGTGGAAGCTAATGCGCTCATTGGTGACGTAAGAGGGAGGGATGTGATTCTTGTAGATGATATGATTTCTACAGGGGATACATTAAAAAAAGCAGCTAAAGCCTGTAGAGCTTTAGGAGCTAAAAGAGTTTTTGGTGTGGTCACACATAAACTCATGTTGGATAGCGTAGATCTCGAAGGAGTGGTCGATAGGCTGTTTGTAACAGATACGATTGCAGAAACGGAAGGTTGCATATCTAAGCATGTGGAGGTTGTTTCGGTGGCAAGTTTGTTTAGCCAGGCGATTCAGTCGGTGATCGACGGAAATTCTATTCCTTTTCTTATTAGGTCATAACAATACTTGCTATTTCATGACATAGATCCCACTCACATTAGAATAATTAGCTGTTTTGACAATTGAATTTTAACATATGAGGGTGTTCATGAAACTAAGTCTTTCAAAAAGAAAGACAGAGAAGAAAAGTGAAAAGAGTTTGATTAGACATCATGGCAATATTCCTGCTGTCATCTATTCTAAAGGCAAAGAAAATCACTGTATCTCTGTAAATGGTAATGAATTTAAAGCATTATTACGACAAGTCCCACAAGGTCATTTACCTACAACAGTTGTTGAACTTGAAGGTGAAGGCCTTTCTATAAAAGCAATTGTGAAAGATATTCAGTATGAGTCAACGACATACAATGTTATACACTTAGACTTTTTAGAGTTGCAAGGTGAAACGCCGATTAATGTCAATATACCAGTTCGTTGTATAGGTGCCGCAGATTGTCCAGGTATTAAACTTGGTGGTTTTTTAAGACAAGTCATGCGTCATTTAAGAGTTAATTGTCTTCCAAAAGACATGCCAAAAGAACTTGTGCTTGATATTAAAGATCTAGGGATGAAGCAAACAAAACGTGTTAAAGACATAGTCATTCCAAATGCTGTAATGCCTTTAGCTTCTATGAATGAAGTGGTTGTGGTGATTGCAAAACGTTAACGGTATGACAGAGGAAGCTAGACAACCAGTTCTTATTGTAGGCCTTGGAAATCCTGGGAAGAGTTATGAAAAAACTCGGCATAATATAGGGTTTCTAGTAGCGAGAATGCTTGCTAAAAACATGGGGATTCCTTTTGAAAATAAAAAAGAGTTTTTAGGGGAGTTTGCACAAGGACAGGTAGATGGAAAGAGGGTTATGATTCTACTACCTATGACGTATATGAATCTTTCAGGGCAGGCTTTAAGACGTTGCTTAGATTTCTTTAAAATAGAAGCGAAGCATGTTTTAGTTGTTTGTGATGATGTAGCAATTCCTTTCGGAAAGCTCAGGCTGAAAGAGAAAGGGAGTAGTGGTGGGCATAATGGCTTAAAAAGCGTTGAGAGCTATTTAGGAGCCCAGGAGTACTCTAGACTGCGTGTAGGGATAGGAAGAGAAGATGACTTAAACCTAGCTGATTTTGTTTTAGGGCAATTTAATACCCAAGAAATAGAATCTCTTCCTGCAATTGTTTCAGAAGCGGCCCAGGTAGCGCTAGTTTGGTCCACAGAGGGATATTTTAAGGCGCTGCAGAAATTGTCGAATGTTAGGGGTTCGCAGGTTGTGAAGGAAGAGAAGAAAAATATTATTCAAGAAGATTAAGACTTTGGAGAAAGTATGGTAAAGAAGAAGAATATTCAACTGTATGAGGGAATGTATATCCTCAATGCCACTTTGAGTGAAGATGCTAGACAAAAGGCTCTAGAAAAAATTCTTAGTGGGATCACCAACTATGGTGGAGAAGTTCATAAGATTCATGAGCAAGGAAAGAAGAAGTTAGCTTATGAAGTGAATGGGAAAAGAGAAGGTTATTATTATTTATTATACTTCAACCTTGATGCTTCTGCAATTACAGAGCTATGGGGAGAGTATCATTTAAATGAGGATCTTATTCGTTTTATGACCTTAAATACGAATAAAGTTGTAGAAAAAATAGAATTTAAACCCCTCGTACAATCTTGAGGATAAGATCATGATGCAAAGAAGAAGAACATCTGCAGAAGGCAGTTTTAAAAAAAGAAAAAGATGCCCTTTTGTTGCCGCAGGGATTGAGCACATTGACTATAAAGATGTGGATACACTTTCTCAATTTATTACAGAAAAAGGTAAAATTTTACCAAGACGTATCACTGGCGTATCCCACTATAATCAAAAACAATTAACAAATGCGATTAAACGAGCTCGTTATATGGCTCTTTTACCTTTTGTTTCACAAGAGTAACAGGAGATTATCTATGCAACAACAATTGCTCTTATTAGAAGATATAGGAAGACTTGGCCGTAAAGGTGATATCGTTACGACAAAGCCTGGATTTGCTAGAAATTTTCTACTTCCCCAAAAAAAAGCTGTGATCGCAACACCACACACATTGAAGTTGCGTGCTAAACTGCAAGAAGAAAGAGAAAAACAAGGGATTCTTGATAAGAAAGAATCAGATAGATTAGCAGAAGTGATTAATGGAAAAACTGTTACAGTGATTGTAAAAGTAGATCCAGCAGGTCATATGTATGGTTCTGTATCGGCACAAGATATAGCTAATCTTTTAGAAAATGAAGGGGTAATTATAGACCGTAACTTTGTTCTTTTAGCTCATCCTATTAAGGAGACTGGAGAACATAAAATTGATTTACGTCTTAAAGAAGGTGTTTTAGCTAGCTTCTTCTTGAAAGTCCATCCAGAAGGATACAAAGAACCTGCTCCTCGTGTAGAAGTTGTAGCTCAGGAAGAACAACTTTAATCATGACTGGGTTGATCCTACTGTCCCCAGCTAAGATCAATCTTTTTTTTCGTGTCTTACGGAAAAGAGAAGATGGGTATCACGATATTGCCAGTTTATTTCAAATGGTTAGTTTCGGTGATACCCTTTCTATTTCATTGCATCCATCAGAAGATAGCTTTTCTACAGATGAACCATCGCTTACGTGGGATCAAAGTAATTTAATTTATCGCGCTGTAGAGTTGTTTAAACAAAAAACAGGAACTCAATTTTTTGTTCGAATCGATTTACAAAAAAAAATTCCTATGCAAGCGGGTCTAGGTGGAGGTAGCAGCAACGCTGCAACGGTTTTATATGGGTTAAACCAGCTACTTCATACTCAAGTCTCTGAAGAGACTCTTGCTAAGTGGGGGAGTGCTCTTGGAGCTGATGTTCCTTCGTTTTTTTCTAACGGTAGAGTTTTTTGTGAGGGTATAGGGGAAAAGCTTACTCCTATTGCAGAAAAAAAAGAAAGTTACTGGCTTATTAAACCTAAAAATCTTTCTTTAGCAACACCTAAGGTGTTTGCTAAGTGTGTTATTGATAAGATGTCTAATAAATCGCCATCTGAACTTTTAGAGACCTTTTCTAAAGGATCCGGCGATTATATGAATGATTTAGAAACAGCAGCTTTTGAGCTTCTTCCTATTTTAAAAGAATTTAAAAATCGATGTGTAGATTTAGGGTTTAAACATGTGGTTATGACAGGGAGCGGAACTGCCTTTGTTTGTGTAGGAGATATTAAACCTCCTGTTTTTGATGATGCTGATATAATAAAAGTTCAAAGTATACATAGAACTTCAACAAAGTGGTACACAGCGATTATGGGTCAGCAGTGACGTCATAGAAGAAATGAAATTATATTTTTGCTTTGTCATTTTATTGATTACCTCCTTACGTCGATTTTTTTGTTTTAAGATCAACAAAGCGCAATCGGAACTGCACTTTAGGTTTTTATTAAAATAGGTGACGCGGAGATCACCGCTCAAGACCTCTCTACAAATTATTGCAGTGTGTCCTTAGCAAATTTCATAAGAGAACGAGCTTTTTGCTAGTTGAAAGTGACATTATCACGTTGGGCTTATATAAAAAAATTAGTTGCGTTTAAATTCTTATAGATAAAAAATCAGATTTTTATCACTAAGGTTTTAGATGGTTTCTCTTAATATTTTACTGGACTTTCTGAAAAAATCTAGGTATGCAGTACTGCTCTACTGCTCTACTGCTCTACTGCTCTACTGCTCTACTGCTCTACTGCTCTACTGCTGTAGCTGTAGAATATGCATACGTCATAAATAGTGGCAGCGGTAATGTCAGTGTCATCAACACTCAAACAAATGAAGTCACTGCTACAGTTACTGTAGGAGTTAACTCAAGAGGGGTTGCCATTACACCAAATGGAAAATATGCTTACATTACAAATAATGGCAGCTTTAATGTCAGTGTCATCAATACTCAAACATATGCAGTCGACCATACAGTTGCTATAGGAGTAGGACCAAGAGAGGTTGCCATTACACCAGATGGAAAATATGCCTACGTTACAAATAATGGTAGGCGTAATGTCAGTGTTATCAATACTCAGACATATGCAATCGATCATACAGTTACTGTAGGAACTAACTCACAAGGGATTGCTATTACACCAGATGGAAAATATGCCTACGTTACAAATTTTAGCAGCAGTAATGTCAGTGTCCTCAATACTCAGACATATGCAATCGATCATACAGTTACTGTAGGAAGTGGCCCACAAGGAGTTGCCATTACACCAGATGGAAAATATGCCTACATCACAAATTTTTTAGCAAGTACTGTCAGCGTGATCAATACTCAAACATATGCAATCGATCATACAGTTACTGTAGGAGGTGGCCCACAAGGGGTTGCTATTACACCAGATGGAAAATATGCCTACGTTACAAACTTTGGTAGCAGTAATGTCAGTGTCATTAATACTCAAACATATGCAATCGATCATACAGTTGTTATAGGAGCTCGCCCAAGCAGGGTTGCCATTACACCAAATGGAAAATATGCCTACGTCACAAATAATATAGCAAATACTGTCAGTGTCATCAATACTCAAACATATGCAGTCGATCATACAGTTGCTGTAGGAAGTCGCCCACTAGGGGTTGCTATTACACAACTACCACTCACCTCGAACAAATTTATAGAGGCCATTCAGACTTATAGCAATATTTTTCTGCAAAAGGGCTTACGGTAATTTCTCTGTAAAATCATAAAAGCGTGTGTTTGAGTTGGTTTTTGTAAAGAAAAATTGGAACTTATAAACAAAGGATTCTTTTATTTACACCAAAATCAAAATTTAATTTCCTCTCTATGGATTGGGAATAATCTTTTTTTTTACCTACAACTTCTCTTCGAAGAGATGACTTACTCACAATTGCTGGAGGAGTACATGCCTTAGCGAATTTTTGTTTTCAAATGTTGCTAAAATCTTGTAACATTCATAGATACTAAGCGGTTGCAAAAGTGATCAATAATAATCATAATAGAGATGTACACTTGAATTTAAAATCTTACAATTCTTTTAAGATCATTTTGATGGTCGTCTTGGCTTTTGTTTTTTTTGGAATCTTAAAATATCCATGCCACCATGTTACAGAAGGCTTTTCTCTTTTTAGGATTACCAATTCCCTGCCTGAAGTAGGTCCATTTCGTCCACCTGAGCTAAGTAGCTTAGAAAAAGAGCGATTATTACAAATACTTTCGCAGCCCTTTTATTATTTGAGTTGCGGTGGTCAATCCTATGTGTTTGTATCACAAAATCAAGAGTATGTGATTAAGTTTGTAAAGTTTCAAAGAGTGCGTGTGGCACCTTGGCTCCAACATCTTCCTCTTCCAAAAACTTTAGCTGATAAGCGCGACTTAAAAGCCAAAAAAAAAGAGCGTGTATTAAGGAAGGCTTTTCAAAGTTATGTGACTGCCTATACCTTTTTTAAAGAAGAAACAGGCATTATATATCATCATTTGCAGTGCACAAAAGATTTACAGCATCAAGTGATATTGTTTGATAATCTTGGATATCGATATGAGATTGACCTGGATAAATATGCCTTTACTTTGCAAAAAAAAGGAGAGACAACAGCTGAAGTGTTAACCCACCTTATGCAGGAAGGTAAAATAAAAGAGGCTGCAACAAAACTAGATCAGCTTGTTCAATTTACTATAGATGCAGCTCGTAAGGGTATTGAAGATCATGATCTTAAATTTAAAGCGAATTTAGGGTTTATTCATGGGGAGGTTATGCAACTTGACATAGGAAGCCTTAGGTATAACAATCAACAAAAAGACTCATCTAATTATAAAGTACAAATTTATCAGGCAGGGAGGAAGTTTTCTTCATGGCTAGATAAACATCATCCACTTCTTGTTGAAACTTTTGAAAAATCGCTTCATCGAGCTTGTGAAGTGTCAGAGCAGGATGCAAACGCCTTGTAAAGAAATAACAATTTTGTGGTATGCTAATTTTCATATACGGGGAGAAAAAGACACATGCACACAAAAATTTATGATGATCAATTGATTGTAATTACAGGAGCGTGTGGTTTTATCGGCTCTTGTGTTGTGAAACATCTTAACAATCAGGGTTTTTTTAATCTTTTACTTGTAGATGATTTGAGAAGCGGAGAAAAATGGAAAAACTTGGTTGGGAAAAAATACACTAATCTTATTTCACGCTATGATTTATTTGACTGGTTAAAAGGGCGAGAATCAGAAATAGAAGCTTTTATCCATTTAGGTGCATGTCCTAGTACAGTTGCAGTAGATGGAGATTATATCCAAAAAAATAACTACGAATTTTCTATTAAACTTGCAGAGTATGCTTTGCAAAATGAACATAGATTTATTTATGCATCTTCTGCAGCAACTTACGGGATGACAGATAATTTTTCGGATGATCATGCTTATTTAGATGAGCTTAGACCTCTTAATTTATATGGATATGCAAAACATATGGTGGATTTATGGCTAGAGCAACAAGGGGTTTTAGATCAGGTTGTTGGGTTGAAATATTTCAATGTGTTTGGCCCTAATGAATACCATAAAAATAGAATGGGTTCTATGGTTATGCATATGACAAAGCAAATTTCAGAAGAAGGAGTCGTTAGACTTTTTAAATCTACTCAGCCACGTTATCAAAATGGGGAACAGTCGAGAGATTTTATCTATGTAAAAGAAGCTGTAGATATGACATGCAGCTTTTTAGAGAATGATCTCACAGGTATTTTTAATGTCGGTATGGGTAAATCCACTACATGGAATGAACTTGCAGGAGCCGTCTTTAAGGCACTTCAAAAAAGAGAACATATCGAGTATTTCGATATGCCAGCAGATTTAAAAGACCATTATTTGAGTTATACATGTGCTGATATGAGTAAGTATCGTCGATTAGTTGAGGAAAATGATCTACCAAAAATTCGTCATTATTCAATTGAAGAAGGGGTAGCTGATTATATTCAAAATTATCTTCTTGAGAATAAGCGATGGTAACACTTATGAGCTCTTTTAGAGCTTTAAAATCTATAAAAGCTCTAGTTGTCGGCGACTTTGCTTTAGATACTTATATTGTAGGATCTGTAGGGAGGGTTTCTCCAGAGGCGCCTGTTCCTGTTTTGCATGTTAAAGAAAAAAAGAGTATTCCAGGGATGGCTGGTAACGTTGCTTTAAATTTAATTTCTTTAGGCGCTTGCGTTAAAATTCTAGGAAGAGTAGGTGCTGATCAAGAAGGTCGTGTATTAATTTCTTATCTGCAAGATCATGGCGTTGATATAAGTGCTATGGCAATAGAGCAAGGTTATGATACTCCTGTTAAAAAAAGGATGATAGCAAGTTCGCAGCAGCTGCTACGAGTAGATTTTGAAACCATCACGACATTATCCGAAGCAGTAGAAGATAAGCTCATAGAGTCTTTGCCGAGTTTGTTACAAGATATTGATGTAGTTGCTGTATCAGATTATAAGAAGGGATTTCTTACCTCTAAATTCATCGCTGCGATTATTCAAGAGGCTAATATTCAGAAAAAAATTGTGATTGTAGATCCTAAAGGGAATGATTTCTCAAAATACCTAAATTGTACGCTTATTAAACCCAATTTACAAGAAGCTTATTTAGCTGCTAAGTGTGAAAAAGGGGTAGCTTTGAATGAAGTTGCACATATTCTTTTGAAACAGTCTTTGGCTAAATATCTTTTAATTACAAGATCTGAAGAAGGAATGACTTTGTTTGATTGTGAATATACTAGAGAAGACTTTCGAGTAGAATCAAGAGAAGTCAAGGATGTAACGGGAGCGGGAGATACAGTCCTTGCTGTGATGGCGATGGGTATGGGTAACGGCCTTTGCCCAGCTATGTGTGCAAAACTTGCAAATATTGCAGCAAGCCTTGCTATTCAGAAGATGGGATGTGCTAGGATTACTTTATCACAAATTGCTGAACAACTCTTAATTCTTGATCAAGATAATAAAATTTTCATGGATGATCATTTGTTTGCTCTTAATCAAGTGATGCAAGAAAAGACATTTACTGTTTTAGGATTAGATGTAAACCAACCTATGACAACAGCGCTTTTTCATTGCATTAAGCAGCTGCGTGGTAAAGAGCCTCACCATAGATTGCTTGTATATTTAGCTAAGACAGAGACGAATGATTCTTTGATAGACCTGTTAGCTTCACTTCACGAAGTGAGCTTTATTGTTTTAAGTTCAGATAATTTATCTCAGTTATTTAAAAAAATGCTTTTCAAAGACATTTTTTATATGCGAGCAGATAAACTGTCTGAGATTAAAAATCCCTTAGATCTTCTCGATCAGATGCTTTTATCTCAAGTAAGATCATGATCCTCAGATAGCCTTTCAATCCGTTTTTCTAAAGGAGGGTGAGTGGCAAAAAGTTGTAAAATAGAAGACTTTTTGGTGGAATTAATCATGAAGGCTTGCAATGCTGCTACTTGTGTGGGTTCTTCTTTGGTATGAACGACCTGATGCTGCAAGGCTTGTAAAGCTGAAATCATGGCAGCTCTTGAAGAAAGGCGAGCACCACCATGGTCTGCGCGGAATTCTCGTCTTCTTGAGTAGGCTGCAATGACCATAGAGCCTAAAATCATGAAAAGAATCTCAAAAACAAAAGTAAAGATATAATAGCTTGCATAAGAGCTTCCGGAAGAACTTTGTTTTTGGTTTTTTCCAATTCCTGATAAAGCAAAGGCTAATACTCGTGCCAGGAACATTACAAAAGCGTTAATGACACCTTGTAGTAGGGTCATTGTTACCATATCTCCATTAGAGATATGGGTAATTTCATGACCAATAATTGCCTCTAATTGAGAAGGAGACATCGTTTGTAAAAGTCCTGTAGAAACAGCAACTAGAGAGCGTTTTTTTGTGGGACCTGTTGCAAAGGCGTTAGGTATGGCAGAGTTAAAGATCCCAACTTGCGGTGTTATAGGTAGATTTGCAGCGTGAGCTAGCCTTTCAACCGTAGCATAGAGCTGTCTATATTCTGTTGAGTAGCTATTAGCATCGATAAGTTTAACTCCCATTGTCCATTTTGCCATAACACGCGAGAGCATTAAAGAGATTAAAGCTCCCGCCATCCCCCATACTAAGCAAAATATCATAAGAGATTGATAATTTAGCCCATAGGCTTTTAGATAGGGTTGCACATGGAAAAAACTCAAAACAAAAGAAACAGTTAAAAGCACTAAGATATTGATTAATAGAAAAAGAGTTATCCGTTTAAACATCGACTACCTTTGCATTTTAAGGGCTTAAAAAGCTCATTCTCTCAAAGATCTTGATATAAAACAAGCGCCTCTATGAATGTGATTTTAATAAAATACAAGCTGAAAAGCTTTAAGTTGTTGATTGTAAAGCAACTGTATCGATCTAATTGTCTTAACTTCTTAACGTTAAGATTATTACACAATTATTTAATGTTAGTTTTAAAATTTTAAAATTAATTGTTGTAATTGTTAAAAATTAATTTGATTGTAATTTATTTTTGATTTATAATTAATTATTTATTAATAATAAACAAAGGTTTAATTATGGTTACGCTCGGTTCTGCGCTTGAGAATGCTTATAAAACGAAGTTGTATACCCCAGATTTGCCAGATTGGGGAGTTGATTCACCTGTAAAGTCGACAAGTACATCTGAGCAATTAGATGCCGATAGCAAGGCAAGCTTAACAGGGTGTGTTACTTTTTCAAATTTACAAGATATGGAAGTGAGATTTTATAGCCCAGATGAGCCGAAACAGGAAGTTGATTTACCTGTAAAGCGGGTAATTATAACTGAGCAATTAGATATCAATGGCAAGCCAATCTTAACAGGAGGTTGTATTGCTTTAAAGTTACAAGATAGCAATGAAGTATTAGAAGAGAGTTCTGCATCTATAGAAAATAATGATGACAATGCTTCTATGCGAGTATTAATGGATGGTGATGATGTACAACCTCTTAAGGACAAGGAAGATGATGTTAGTGGTAATAATGATGACAATGCTTCTATGCGAGTATTAATGGATGGTGATGATGTACAACCTCTTAAGGACAAGGAAGATGATGTTAGTGGTAATAATGATGACAATGCTTCTATGCGAGTATTAAAGGGAGATGATGTTAGTGATAACTTTGTTACAGTAATGTCTATACGTCAAAAACCTGGAATTATTTCTAAAGTTGTTGGAATTTTTAAAAAAAGCAATAAGCAGATTGCTCAAAATAGTACAGAAATATGCGCAACAGTAAAAGTCCCCCCAAAAGTAAAAGAAATACGCAAAACAGTAAAAGAAATACGCAAAACAGTAAAAGAAATACGCGCAACATATGATCGATTTTATAATGCACTTCATTCTACTCAATTTTATAATGCACTTCATTCTACTCAATCATTTGAAGGCATTCAAGCAAGTTTAAAAGATGAGAAATTTCTTGAGAAGATTGTAAATTTAAAATTTTTAGGATCCTCTAAAGAGGATGTAAATCTAGAGATTCAAGATGTAAATCTAGAGATTCAAGAGGGATTACAGTTGTTTAAACAGATGATGAAAGCATTAGAATTTATTGACGTTGCTACATTAAAAAATTCGGCTATGCCATCTACTGGATACGTTGATTTTAACGTCTTATTCTCTGTAAAAGAGTCTGTTGTAGGTTCAGGGGTGGACGAAACTAAAGGAATAGCCAACAATTCGGCTATGCCTTTAACTTCATCCACTGGAGACGTTGATTTTAACGGCTTCTTCTCTGTAAAAGAGTCTTTTTTAGGTTCAGAGGTGGACGAAACTAAAGGAATAGCTAACAATTCGGCTATGCCTTTAACTTCATCCACTGGAGACGTTGATTTTAACGTCTTATCCTCTGTAGAAGAGCCTGTAAAACTTAATTCGGCTCAAATTCAAATGGTTACATATATATTAGAAGGGACTGCTGATCCTCTGAATGGAGTGACAGAAGAATGCTCATTAGGACGGGGAGCTTATGGAACGGTTAATGAAACTAAACTACCTCTTCTTGGAAAGAATTACGAATACTCTTCTGGCAAGGAGCACCCGGATCACTATGCAATTAAATCTTGCACGTATAAAAAGCTTGATGAGTCCTACAAAAAGAAGTTAAATACGGCGAAGTTAGTAGAGGAGTTAGAAGCGGAAAGGAAGTCGTTAACAAGTAATATGGATGCGTTAAAAAATGAATATGACGCTGTAATGAAGTTTGATCATCCAAATATTATAAAGCCAATTTATGCTCATGATCGTGTTCTTTATATGGAGCTTGCAAAAGGTGGTCCTTTATATCAAAAATTTCATAAAATGAAAGGTGAACAACTTGTAAAAACATTGTCTCAAACAGCTGATGCATTGGCTTATATACATGAACAAGGATATGTTCATGGTGACGTTAAAAATAATAATATTTTTTTAACAGAAGAATTCGATGCAAAAGTTGGTGACTTTGGTTTATGTCAACATTGTGACGATTTTCACTTTAATTTTAAAGGATGCTACAGTTTTGGATATTTTCCGCCTGAATGTTTGTCTGGAGCTATTAACGATATGGATAAACGTTTGCAAAAGGAAGCTGCATTAAAAATGGATTCTTGGTCTTTTGGAGCTATGCTTTGGTCTTTATTACCCAAATATGGAGAGAATGTATCTCTATATTATGAAAATGGATCATGCTTATCAAAAGACGAGTTAATGTATAGGATAGATGGTGATCATGCAATAATACAAGAGTTTAATCGTGTATATTGTGATATTATTGGTATTATGTGTGACTGCTTGGATCCTGACTTTAAAACCCGTCCTAGGATGGCTGAGGTAAGGGATTGTTTCAACGTTGGTGTAAGTTTGAGCAGTAGTATGATTCCAATGTAAGCTCAATTTTTGTTTGCGTCAAAGAAAAAACTCAACCTGATCAAACAAGGTAGTTCTTACCTAAATTCCAGGGAAAATTGCGACTAGATTTCCCAAACAGCTAATTGGGAAGTCAAATTCTTAGTGATTTTTCATACGGTGCATCGCTCTTGTGTTGATCACTTTTCTACAGAAGAACCTAGCAATATTGGAACCATAACAAAAAACCTCCTCATTTATATCCAAAATCTGATAAATATAAGAGCTAAATTGATTTAAGATAAGTAGGATATATGGGGCAACTAATCGTGCAAGGTAAATATTCCAAAAAATATCGAGAATATTTCGAAAAACATCAGAAAAATATTCTTGAAAGTTTTTTTGCATTTCTTAGATTTCCAAGTATTAGTGCCGATCCTGCGCATAAGAAAGATATTAAGGCTTGCGCTAACTGGGTAGGTGCTTTTTTGCAAAGAGTAGGATTTGAAGTAGAGACGTGGTCAACACCTGTTAATCCAGTGATTTTTGGAATGCATAAAGCGGAGAAGAAAGATAGACCAACTTTACTTGTATATTGTCACTATGATGTTCAGCCCGTAGATCCTTTAGAACTTTGGAAGACGCCTCCTTTTGAACC
>JACCDW010074028.1_pt1 | contig 16076 bp, 10 predicted proteins | sample 7449781 | NCBI WGS metagenome assembly JACCDW01 (sample SAMN15323449, study PRJNA562643) | freshwater metagenome | isolation source: river surface water | place: USA:Blue River Watershed | collected 2017-08-18
GAGAAGCTATCCGTCTATGCCGTAGGAGGCATCACCGTAGCTGCCCTACTGGGGAGCATGATGCCAGACTACGATAGCGGCAGAACTGTTGCCCTGAATGACGAGCGCCTTCAAAGTTCGGACTACCTGATGTACAACTCCCCGAAAGGTGGAGGTCAAATCAAAGCCTTGCTCTCCACCCCTACCGGAAAAGGAAAATTTCCCGGCATTGTAGTGGTCCACGAAAACAGGGGCCTCAACCCCTACATCGAAGATGTGGGCAGAAGATGTGCGGTAGACGGATTTATTTCCCTTGCTCCCGATGCGCTGACTCCACTTGGTGGCTACCCTGGCAACGATGACGAAGGCCGTGCCATGCAGGCCAAGCGTACGCGTGAAGAAATGCTGGAGGACTTTATCGCAGCCTATGAATTCCTAAAAAACCATCCCGACTGCAACGGAAAGGTAGGCGTAGTCGGATTTTGTTTTGGCGGCTGGATCTCCAACATGATGGCCGTCCGAATTCCTGACCTGAAAGCAGCCGTTCCTTATTATGGTGGACAGCCAGAAGCTGCTGATGTAGCGCAGATTCAAGCACCACTCTTGGTCATCTATGCCGAATTGGATGAGCGTGTGAATGCGGGTTGGCCTGCTTACGAAGCAGCCTTGAAGGCCCAGGGCAAAACCTACCAGATGATCAATTATCCGGGTGTGAATCACGGGTTTCACAACTACAGCACGCCACGCTACGACGAACCAGCTGCAAAAGCGGCTTGGGAAAAAACCATTTCCTTCTTCACCAAAAAATTAGGTTAAATAATTCCAGCCCTAAGGAATGGATTTCCTTAGGGCTGGAATTAACCCATTAAGCCAGTGGCAACTTGGATGAAGAAGTCATCCAATCACTCACAGTTAGATTTTTTTATGGACCAGCTACTGATCGATACCGACACTTTTTCACTTTCTCAAGGAGATTTTTTGATCCGCATTCTCGTGAGCATAGGAATAGGGGTTGTTATCGGATTGGAAAGGCAATACAGTGCCATAAAGGAACACGCGCATGGCTATTTTGGCATCCGTACCTTTACCTTCTATTCCCTACTCGGTTGCATTGCGGGCATTTTTTACTTTATTTTCTCTCCTTGGGTTTATTTGGGCTTGTTTTTTGGCCTTGTAAGCCTTACCGCCTTGGCTTACTGGCAAACGGCCCTAAAAGGGGATCGGGGCATGACCACCGAACTCAGTGCCGTGCTCACCTTTGTGTTGGGAAGTATGGCAGCCTATGGACTCATCGCCTTCAGTTTGATGATTACCGTAGTCGTCCTCTTGTTTCTTTCTTCCAAGTTTCGATTTCAAACGCTAGTAGGCAAAATCACGGCTGCGGAGCTGTATGCATTTGTGCGTTTCGTGGTATTGGCCTTACTTATTCTTCCCTTTTTACCCAATACCCCTTTTGGACCCTATGCGGTGCTCAATCCCAAAGAAATCGGTTGGATCGTCCTGCTCACCTCTGGATTTGGGTTTTTAGGTTACATTCTGATCAAAACCTTTGGCGCACATCGAGGGATTCTTTTGGGAGGTCTTCTCGGAGGCTTGGTTTCCAGCACGAGCATTACTTGGATTTATGCTAGAAAAAGTAAGGAAAACCCTTCGCTCTCTGGACCATGTGCTACGGCTATTTTAGGGGCTTCCTCCATCCTGTTTTTTCGCGTAGGCTTATGGACTGCCCTATTTTCCCCCCTGTTGTTTCGCTCCATGGCGGTGTATTTGCTTTTACTCTTACTCATCTCCTTGGCAAGCACCTTCTATACCTATTCCAAAAGCATAGGAGAAAAGGCAGAGGAGAATGCTTCCCTTCACAAGCCTTTGGACCTAGTTAGTGCACTCGTTTTTGGTGGAATTTACATGGGCATTCTTTTGGGCGTAAGTTATGCCAACGACTACTTTGGCGATCAAGGCACCCTACTCAGCAGCGCCATTGCTGGTTTGGCCGACATCGATGCAGTGAGCATTTCCGTGGCCAAACTTAGCGGCACCACCCTTTCCATCTCCCTAGCGGAGCTATCCCTGCTTCTCGCCTGCCTATCCAATACCTTAGTCAAACTGCTTTTGGGTAGCTACCTAGGCAGCCCACAATTACGAAAGCACTTGCTCATAGGCTATAGCATCACGGGACTAAGCTGCCTACTTGTGATTCTTTACCTACTTACCTCTTAATCCTACCGGATTGATGCCTATTTGTAAATGTGAAAAGTTAAAATAGATCTCAAAAGGTTCATTTCTGGACTTCTTTAAATGATAAAAATCAGATCTAAGCCTTCCAATCCACAGTGTTCAAATTGCAAATTCTTACTGAATTTTTAAAACACGCACTACTTCAACTCAATTTTCACTTTCTCCAAAAACAATCCCTCCACATAAAACTGCCAATCAGAGAACTTCAGGGCCTGATTGGCTAAATGTCTATGGTGGTCCTGATCCAAAATGTAGTCGGCGGGTTTATTGATCTGTCGGGTTTTGCCATAAACTTCCTCCACTTTAGATTGAATAGAAGCCCATTCCTCCTCCATTGCCGCGAGTTTGGCTTGAGCCTGCGCTCTTTTCTCTCCGCTTGGCTCGTCATATTCAGCAAGGGTCAAGATTACCCGATTGGAAAATTGAACCACCTGGGCCACCTGCTCATACACTTCAAGTTGGTGCGTATTGCGAAGAGCGGATTTTTTCGCGAATTGGATTTGCTGTAAAACTTCATCAACTTGAAGCCTGCTTGCCTCTGCTTTGGTAATTTTGTCTTGGTATTTTTGACTCCAGGCCCCCGCAGAATCCAAATTGGGAAAGGGAATTACTGCCTGATTGATTGGATCATCTATTGTTCTCATGCCATTTCGATCCGTTCGGTTATCCAACAGCATGTTTTTCCAATCCGCAACAGGACTTTCCAAGACGTTAATAAACTCATGCTCTGCCGAGGCCAAATCTGGACCAAAAGCCCGATGACGATAAGCCTGATGAAGTTCATCGCTTGATCTTTTTTCTCCTGCCCAGGTGTATTCAGCAAAAATGGATATCCCGCGTTGGTACAACTCAAAATGCGGAGAATCATCATCCCAAAGCGTCAGTAACAAGCCATCAGCCTTATTGCGAATGGAGATCAAAGCAAAATCTCGAATGTTATTGGTGTTGCTTTGGTCCAGCGGCATGAGATTCCATCGCGTTTGTCCTGCTGTAGCACCCATGACCTTAAACCCATTATCCGAAAACCATTTCATTGCCCTTATGTTTCCCGGAGATTCCGGCATATCATAGTTCCAGCGCATGTACACGCAGTTTTTGGGAAAGAAATCAACGTATTGATTCAATTTAGGCTCATTTACAGCCCAAATGCTATCGACTTGCACATTCGTTAGGTTGCTATCATAAATGGATCGATACACACCGGCATTTTGCAAAGGCATATCATCCCAAAAGATTGGAGTCAGGCCCTTTTGCATGGCATAATCGCTTACTCGATTCAGCCAAATTAATTGAAGTTCTAATGGAGATTTTCCGCTATTTCTGCCTGTGGTATGTACTTCGTCCCCTCCGACATGGAGGTAATTGGCATGAGGAAATGCTTTCAATGCATCTTCATAGAGGTCAAACTGAACTTTATAAGTTTCCTCATTCAGTGGATTAAAAGCCCAATCGCTACTCGGATCATCGCGCAAAGGCTCGTACTCCTTGTGCTTCAGGATAAAGGAAGCATGTCCCAAGCCCTGAACCAGTGGACTAATTCGGATATTTCTCTTCATTGCATAGTCACTGATAGCTTTCCAGTCCTCAATTGAAAAAGCATCCGATGCTCCTACTTTTGGCTGAAGTTTATATTTCAGCTTGTCCTCAATTTCCACAATCACTGCATTGATCTTTTGTGCAGCGAAGCGATCCATTAGTTCATAGTAGTATTCTTTTTTCTCCAAATGATGCTTCACATCCAGATGAATTGCACGGTAAGCAAGTGCAGGTTCATCATCAATACTGCACAGGGGTAGGAAAGCATTTTGATCTTTAGCATCTTGAATCAATTGGCCTATAGTCATCAATCCATACCATAGTCCAGCATTTGTTGATCCTTTAATTTCTATTTTTTGCTTCGTAATCAAAATAGAATAGCCCTCAGGCGCAACCTGAATCCCAGAATCGAGAATAAAATCAAAAAATTTATCTTGAAAATCAGACAAGAGTTTACCTGTTGTAAAATGGGTTTTGGCACTTTCGAAACTGGATTCCAAATCTGCCCCTTTCAATTTTGACTCACCGCTGATGTTGAAAGTGGTCGGACTTGGTAAAAGCACAAATTGCACCTTTGAATTTGTTTTTGGCTGACAAGACATTAAAACCAAAAGCAAAAAGAATGAAAGCAAGATTGGGGATCGCATCAGTCGGGTTTGTTGAAAAGGTGATTTAAATGCTCTTATTAACATTTTTTGTTCTGACTTATTAAATTACATGATTATCTGCAATTATGCCAGTGCCTCAATAGGGATGTTTACCACTGCGGATAATCGTCCACAGTCAACGGTCCACCGCTGGCATATTTGATCCTCAAACCTTATTTTCTTTGGTTTGTGATGTCAAAGCGCATAATCATAGTAAACTAATGGGAAATCAATCTTTTACCTAAGGAATAAAAATTAGAATTGAGAATGTATTGGGTAACCAACTAATTAATACCTCTCATCCAACCATCCATCCTATAAAACTGCGGAATTGTTGGGTTTTCTGCATTTTTATTTTATTTTCGATGATATAGGACAGCATTTGTTCCTTGCCACTGTTTACATCCTAACAAAATCCCAAAATGCTTACACTTCTGATTATCCTGGTTGCTTTGGGCTTGATCCTACTTGCCATTGTCAAATATGACATTCATCCATTTCTCGCACTTTTTGTAGGAGCAATTATTTATGGGCTGATGATGGGAATGCCTTCAGACCTTATCGTCAAATCAATTTCTGATGGATTTGGCGGGGTGATGGGAAGTGTGGGGCTTTTGATTCTTTTGGGAGTAATCATGGGGACTTTTCTTGAAAAAACGGGTGGTGCCATTGTCATTGCAGATCGGATTCTTAAATGGATCGGAGAGAAATTTGTCAACCTTTCTCTGATGCTAAGTGGATGGGTTTTATCCGTTCCGATTTTTGGGGATAGTACCATCATCATGATGAACCCAATTGCCAAATCATTAGCTTCAAAAAGTAAGATTTCCTACGCAGCAACAATTGTTGCTCTTTCTCTTGGCGCCATGGCAAGCCACGCATTGGTACCTCCCACTCCAGGTCCGATCGCTGCTGCTGCAATTTTAGGTGCAGATTTAGGTCAAATGATAATTTGGGGAATGGTTGTTTCACTTGTAACACTTATCCCACTTTATTTCTTTGTAAATAAGTTTGTGGTCAAAATTCCGCTTGAACCACAATTAATCGCGGATGAACAAAAATTAGAAAAGAAAGAGCTCCCAACATTTTTCAATTCTCTGCTTCCTGTAATCATTCCATTGATTCTGATAATTCTGGCATCTATTGCAAATTATCCTACCAAGCCTTTTGGGGAAAGCGCGTATACCCAGGTGATTCAATTCATAGGTTCTCCGGTTATTTCCTTGTTGATTGGTGCGCTTTTATCCTTCACTTTACCAAAAAAGTTTGACCGCAAACTTCTATCCTCCTCAGGTTGGATTGGGGAATCAATTCTGCTTGCCGCCCCGGTTATTTTGATTACCGGAGCAGGTTCAGTATTTGGAAAAATGCTCCAAAATTCAGGCGTCGGCGACCTAGTCACTTCTAACATGAGTGATGCAAATTGGGGGATTTTTCTACCTTTTTTGATTGCGTTTGCTCTAAAAACGGCACAGGGATCGACGACCGTCGCAATGATCACCACCGCGTCAATTATAGCGCCAATTTTGGGACAATTAGGACTTGACTCTGAAACAATGAAAGTCTTCACTGCCCTCGCAATTGGAGCAGGTTCACTCTGCATTTCACATGCGAATGACAGTGGGTTTTGGGTGGTCACTCAACTTTCAGGCATGAGCATCAAGCAAGGAAATATGTCGCATAGCTTGGGGACCTTAATTGCTGGAGTGACTGCAATTTTATTGATTTTTGTTTTGACTTTAGTGGTGGTATAATAAGGATTAGGTGCCGGATCTCCGCTCTTTAGAATACCAGCTCTCGAAATTTAGCAGTTGATATTCGAGATTAAATGCCATCTAAGTCCTCAAAACTCTTAAAAATACTCTTAAAAATACTCTTAAAAATACCCTTATAAATTATAGTAAAAGCTTCTTATTGAAAGGTTTTTTCTTGTGTTAATTGAGATTTGTCAGTTCACAGTTCGCGCTTTATCGGGCTGTCCATCCCCCATCCACAACCAGCATTGATCCTACAAGGTAAGTAGCAGCATCTGAAGCTAGAAAAATCGCTGCTCCCTGAATTTCTTTGAGTTCGCCCCAACGCCCCAAGGCAGTGGCACCCACTATAAACTTTTTCCCTTCCTCAGTGTCCGCAATCGGGAGATTCATCTCAGTCAAAAATGGTCCCGGACAAATTGCATTCACGGTAATATTCCAAGGTGCCAATTCCAAAGCCAAAGCCCGGGTCATCTGCACCACCGCTCCCTTGCTAGAAGCATAAGGGGTTCGATTGGAAAGTCCCACCAAGCCTAACGTGCTGGCGAGATTGATGATCGCCCCTTTGTTTTTCTCCTTCATATAGGGAGTCACTGCACGATTGGCCAACCATGTTCCGGTGACATTGATGTCCATTACTTTGGTGAAGTCTTCATAACTCAACTCATCAATTGGACCACGGATATTAGTTCCCGCTGAGTTAATAAGAATATCGATTGATCCAAAAGTCTCAAAAGCTTTTTTTGCCATTGCTTCCATGGCTGATTTTTCTACCACATCAGCAGCGAAAGTCATCGCTTTGACACCATACCGAGCGGCAATCTCAGCAGCTGCGGCATCCCCATCGGAAGAATTTCTACTCACCAGCATTACATTAGCCCCAGCTGAAGCTAGTCCAGCAGCCATCGCTAACCCAAGGCCTTTGGTACCTCCAGTGATAATGGCAGATTTACCTTTGAGTGAAAAAAGAGCAATTCCAGGGAGTTGAGTTAGGTCGAATTGGGACATATTTTTATTCTTTTGAATTTTTTAATCGAGTAAAGTGTAAGTAGTTGGCAAAGTTCCTATTTACTGCATCTCACTTACTTTTCGCAACTTACAATGAATTCCTACAGTAATTGAGATTTGGAATAGGCAAGACACTTCAACACATTCTCCTCTTCGAAAGCAAGCTTTTCTTCAGCGCTAAGGTTTTTTACCCCAGGGAGATAATCAAGGTAAGCTTTGTCACGTACCAACCTCAGGATTTTCGCCAAATCCTGTGCGGATGGGTTTTCAAAAGTTGTCCAGTAGCTATCATCCAAACAAGGAATTTGCAATGGATCTCGGGTAATCATTTCCAGGCTGAAGGTCATCGAAGGATTATACTTTTGGCACAAGATCACTGCTTCTTTTAGATCGATAATTCCAGTCCCCAGTGGTACCTCTGCTAGCAAAAATCCATTTGCGTATGCTTTAACTCCCATATCCTTCACATGGGTAGAAAATGCAAAAGGAGCTAAAGTCCGGATTACTTCCATTGGTTCCTCAAGCAGCGAGACATTGTTTCCAAAGTCTAGAGTAACCCCAACCCATTCACTTCCAAAGCTTTTAATGAGTTGAGCGAGTTCGTCAGCTTTCCAATCCTTATGATTCTCTACTGCTAGCTTCACTTTGTGTTTTCGAACAATGGGTTCTGCACGTTGAAGTGCCTTCGTTGAGTTTATTTTAAATTCATTCCATTCCAGTTTCGATTTGAAATTTTCATAGCGTCTTCCACTTAGGCAAACCGTCCTCAATACATTTACCCCAGCTTCCTTGGCCAAAAGCACCTCTTTCTCAAATCTTGAAATATCGGCATCAGTCTGAGGAAGCCCTATACTTCCTTCTAAATACATCCCTAGATTTTCTCGCTCATCACGAACTTTTCTAGCGAAGTCTTCGGCCCATCCACCTACAAGGGTCTGAATTCCTCCTGCTCCAATTGAATGACAATGGAACATGAAATCAAGCGCGTTTTGGAATCCAGGATACTTCGTACTTTCCACCTTGGATCCGTAGCGAATCCCATAGGAATGAACTACAACTCCCATCGGCACACCTTTTAAACCTTCTGGCAAAACTGAAAAAGGAAAACTAAGTGCAGCAGTTGCAAGTCCTGACTTTTTCAAAAACTCCCTCCTATTGTAGGAAAATTCTTTAGTACTAACATTCGACTTCATGGGCCAGGACATTTTGGATTAAGGTTTGGGATTGGCTGCAAGTCTTTCCATATGCTTATTGAGTTCGGCGGCAGACCAAGGATACACCCTGCCCTGATTCAGATGCCGAGTGGAACCTACAGTCCTACCGCTGACTGGTGGTGCTTCATTTCCCCATTCATTTCGAATATAGGTAAGTATAGAGGCAATTGCAGCATCATCCATAGTTGAATGAGATGGCATTACCGGCAGAATCTCAGGGGCATCATATTTTTTTCCGGCTACTTGGATAGGACCTTCCAATCCATGCAGCATAATCAACGCAAGGCGGACTTCATCTCCAACCACCCATTCAGACCCTACCAAAGGCGGACCCATTCGAGTTGCACCTTTTCCATTATTTCCATGACAACCTGCACAGGAGACCAAATACCTTTGGCGACCGTCTGCAAATTGCTTCATGGATTTTTCATCTAGATTCCCAGTAGAAATCATTTTTGCAGAGGGCTGAAAACCCGGCCAAGAAAAAAGCCGCTTCAGCATCGCCGTTCTATTTTTGTCAATGGGTAAATCAGCGCGTTTAAATAGGGAAGGTTCGCTTTTTAGTAACACCAAACCGGGTGGATCCATGTCCCCTGCCTTAATCGCCATACCTGCAAGAATGGTGGATTCCTTCCATCCAATTTCCTTTGAATCTGCAATAGCCAAAAGCCCAGTAATCTCTGCTGGCTCCCTGTTATTAATGATGGCTGCTGTAAGCATCTCCAAAAAAATTTCCCGATCGGGATTGGCCGCTAACCAGTTTTTATTAGCCATTATTTGCTGTATAAAATAATACTCTTGACCCTCCAGGCTGCTCATTGCAGCATCCCTGATTAATGCTAGATGATCATATTTATCGATGATTTGGCTTAAAAAATTTATTTTGACTTCAGGTGAAAAGACCTTCGAACTCAGCACAATTTGTACCACAACTTTCTCTGAAGATTTGCTAGCTAGATCCATTGCAGTAGCTTCAAGTTGGCGCAAAATCCTAGAATCATTTGCAGCTGAATTTTCTAATTGCCTGAGTGCTGTAATCTTGAGCAAGTCAGCCCCATTTTTCAATACTTCGAGCAGAAGAGCAGGATTGATTTTTCCCATTCCTTCCAATGTCCAAAGTGCATGAAATCGCCCTAACTCAGATTTTCCATCTTTAACTAGATCCTCGAGATACCCCACTGAGTTAGGGTCATTTTTTTCTATCAAAAGCCGCTGAGCCATGTCCCGAAACCACCCGTCTGGATGGGAAAGGTATTGGACCAAGTCCTTTGTGGTTGCCTGAGAAAGCTTTGGAGTCTTTTTGGGAGAAAATCCTTTAGGAACTACCCTCCATATTCTACCCATATGACCCGGCGAATCCAATCCTCGCTGAAGTGTTTGTTCCTTTAAATATGGGGTCATGTAGGAGCCATGTTGGACAATTCCCTGGTACATATCGGCAAGGTAAAACCCGCCATCTGGCCCAACCGTAGCATACACTGGGCGAAATCGCTCATCAGTGGAAGCCATAAATTCAATACCTGAATTTGGGTCATAGGCTTCTAGAAAAACTCCCTTTTCGGTCACCACATTTCGCTTGATAAGATTTCCGGCATTTTCTAACACGAAGATATTGCCCTGATATTCCTTAGGAAAAAGCTTACTGCGATATACAGTAGGGGCACAGGCGGATGTGAATTCAAAAAGACGCCCAGTAGAATCTAGCGTACCTGGAATATACCCTCTATTTACAGCGGGATTAGATCGGATAGGAAATATCTTTCGATCAACCGTCAAGCCATGATCTATGCCGGTGGAAGGTTTGTGATTTTTATTTCGAGATAAATAATTGGGTGGTACAAGATCCCCATGAAGTTGGGACCAGTTGTAATTGTAAATCAAACGACCCTGATCATCCTGTGAAATCCCCCACTGTCCACGAAGCTCAGTGGAATCTCGGATCCAAGTCCCTTCTTGAAAGCGATACCGAAGACGCGATTTGGCACTGTAATACCAATTGTCCGAATTACGTACAAAACCATTGTCGGAATGCTCGGGAATTCCGTTAGCAGAATAGGTCGAATCTAGTAAAATTTTGGAATCCGCTTTCCAATCTCCATCGAGGTCTTGGGTGATCCACAGCTTATTGTTCTCTGCAACCATGGCTCCGTTTTTGAACAAACCTAAGGCTCTAGGCATGATCAGCGAATCGAGATACACCGTCCGTTTATCCATCAGGCCATTGCCGTCAGTATCTGTAAGGATTGCGATAGAACCAACAGGTTCCTTCTCCTCTGAACCTTCAATATCATTCATGTAGCCGCGCATTTCTACCACCCAAAGTCGTCCGTCTTCGTCAAAATGAATAATTACAGGAGATTCGACTAAAGGTTCTGAAGCCACTAATTGAACTTCAAATCCAGGTTCAATTTGAAAAGTTTTCAACTCCTCTTCCGCAGTCCGGGCAGGACTATCGAGTGTTTCCGGAAGAGGTCCAGACTCTTTACAGGACCAGCAAAGTAACGCACCAACCACACAAGTCAATAGGAAACCTCGAAACATAGCCAATCAGGTATTTTGGGTTTGAGCAAATGAGAAAGGATGATTCCAACTCATTCGATTGAAAACTAATTTGGTTTTTATTCTTCTGATTTACAAGAAAAATCATCAAATGGGAGTATTCCAATTTGCAATGGCAAAGTTTGGTTCACTTGAAAGTAAAAAGGAAAGGCTTTCCCTTACTTCTCCTAACTTTGCATAAAATACCAATTATGCATTTTTCCGACCTAGGGCTGTCTCCAGCGTTGCTCACGGCTATTCAGCGAGCCAATTACGATACGCCTTATCCCATCCAAGTAGAAGCAATTCCTGCGGTTCTGCAAAAAAAAGACGTTCTAGGTCTAGCACCAACTGGCTCAGGAAAAACCGCAGCCTACATCCTTCCCATCTTGCAACACCTACTGCAGCAAGAGGCTCCTCGCGATCGACAAGTGCCTGTTCTCGTACTGGTACCCACACGGGAATTGGCGATACAGGTAGCAGAAGTCGCCGAAAATTTTAGCCGCTTTCTTCCCAGACGCATCAAGTCCCTCGCCATCTTTGGAGGCGTTTCGATCAATCCACAAATGATGAAATTGGGCGGTGTGGAAGTCCTAATTGCTACACCAGGAAGATTGATTGACCTCGTAGGTCGAAATGCAGTAGGCATAGGACGCATTCAAACCCTGGTCTTGGACGAGGCCGACAAAATGCTGCAGATGGGTTTCCGTGAGGAAATGGAACACCTCCTGGAGCTACTCCCTTCCAAAAAGCAAACCCTCCTCTTCTCGGCAACCGAAGGAGAAGAGGTAGCGGGACTCATCCAACAACTACTCAAAAATCCAGTTCGCGTACAGGTAGCAGCGGAGGATTTTACCCCCGATCTGATCCAGCAAGAAGCCTATCGCGTCAGTCCCGAGTCCAAAGGACCCTTCCTGCGTCAACTCATTCAATCTGGAGATTGGAAGCAAATCCTGATTTTTACCTCCTCCATCCGTACTGCAGACAACCTGGTAGTGAAACTTACTAAAAATGGGATCAATGCCACCGCCTTCCATGGGGACAAAAGTCAAGGTGCACGAACCGAGGCATTGGCCAAGTTTAAGTCCGGAAAAACACGGGTGTTGGTAGCCACCGACCTTGCTGCTCGAGGAATTGACATTCAAGCCTTGCCTCTGGTGATCAACTACGAACTACCGCGTTCACCCAAGGATTACATCCACCGCATCGGCCGTACAGGAAGAGCGGGGGCTAGGGGTCTTGCGATTAGCCTCATCACCCCAGAAGAGCAGCACCACTTCAAGATCATTCAAAAGAAGATGGGAAAGTGGGTGACTTTGGTACCTGCCGAAGCCTTTGGCAAAGAAAGTTCGGCGCCAGAAGAAGCTCCCGGCGAATAAGCACTTATAAAAATTCCCACACACTTTTGTAGTTCCCATTTTCTTCGACATAGCGAAGTAGGGAGTCAAAAAATGCATGCTGTGCCAGGGTGCTACTGTCCCCCACCACAATCAATTTACGCCTGGCTCTAGTCAGGGCCACGTTCAAGCGGCGTTTATCGGAAAGAAATCCAATCTCTCCCCGGTCGTTGGATCGAGTAAGGCTAATTAGCATCAAGTCCCGTTCCTGCCCTTGAAATCCGTCCACCGTATCTATGGTGATCAGTTCAGCAAAAGCCCTCAAATTGGGAAAGGCATAGGTGTCAAAAATCAAATGACGCAGCCTGCGCACCTGCGCCGAATACGGAGCAATCAAACCAATGGTCCAGCCATTTTCTTTAAAGAGTCCAAACCCGATGCGCAGAACCGTGTCGTTGAGGTACTGGCAGGCAAACTGTGCCTCCTCGGGATTGAAGGTGCTGAGACTTTCGGATTCTACCTGATCTGTATAACCCGCGCCTGCGGTGTCAACCCACTCCAGTACGGGTTCATCGGGAGAAAAAGCATGCGTTTCCGTATTTTCTGCCGCTTGTAATTTCCCCTCATAAAACTGTTGATTCGAAAATCCCATGATCGTGGCAGGCATGCGGTACTGCACTTGCAGCATTTGCGCAGCATGGGGATGGCGCTGAATCATTTTTTCAAACAAGGTAGTGGAGAGTCCCTGCCGTGCCGCATCGATGGACTTGATGGTGGGCGGAAGCTGGCAGTGATCCCCCGCAAAAATCACTTTTCTCGCTTTCAAAATCGGAATCCAAGTGGCGGCCTCCAAGCCTTGCGCTGCCTCATCGATAAATACCAGGTCAAAGACCATCCCTTTGAGGTGGTGCGATCCTGCTCCCACCAAGGTACTTGCAAATACCTGGGTCTTCTGGTACACATCCGTTCGAATGTAGTCCTCGAGGTGCTCCGCAAGTTCTCGGATGCGGCTCACTTCCTGGTACAAGAGCTTACGCTGCGCTCGCTCCTCGGGTCCAAAATTCCGTTTGTATTGCTTAGCCAGCTGCAAGTAGGATTCAGTCTCCTTGCGCAACTTTTTCAAGTCGCGATAGCTGTCGTGCAGAGCAACTTTAGCATCTAGGGTCTGGTTGAGGATTTTCTCCTCCACACGAGCGGGATGGCCTAATCGAAGTGTGGCGATGCCCCGATCTACCAGCTTTTCTACAAGCAAGTCTACGGCGGCATTACTCGGAGCACAAACTAGAATTCGCTGATTGGACCGTGTTGCACGTGAAATCGCAGCGATCAAGGTAGTAGTTTTGCCTGTACCTGGTGGGCCATGAACCACCGCCATGTCTTGGGCTGCATCCATCTTTTGGCAGGCCAGCACTTGGGAGAAATTCAATTCCGGGAGGTCAATTTTCACTTCCTCCCCAAATACAGGGCGGCTCTCGCCGTAAACGAGGTTCCTAAATTTTAAGAGTTGTGGCTCTTCGGCAACGAGCAGCTTTTTCAGGGCCGACTCCATCTCTCGGTAGCTGGCCTCATCAAAAAGTAAGTCCACGCCAAGCCTGCCAGACTCCATCCATTCCGGTACCTCATCCGCCTGAAGAGTCACAATGAGCGTGTCTTTTTTGGCCTGGTTGACTACCCCATTCACTCGAAATTCTGGGCTATGGTAGCCATCTTGTGTAGAAAAAAATGAAACAGACTTGCCAGAGCTGAAGGAAGAAGGGTAATTCGTATCGGTTCGCTCCACCTCGATGATCAGCCGCTCACCCATGCCAATCTTCGTTTTTTTGAGCAAGATGGGATGCCAGGTGATGCCCTCTTTCTTTTTGTCTGCGATGGTCGTATTGAGAAACTTCTTTTTGTACTGAGCCAGATCCTCTTGCCGCTCCAGTTGCAGCAGCTTGAGGCCTACCTTAATTTCTTCGAGGGAATTCCGCATGAATGGTTGTACTTTAGCCTTGAAACAAGGGATTATCCCTAGTGTTTGCCTTTCGCTGATTTTAGATGAATTTTCTTGCGCATGCATACCTTTCTTTTGGTCAGGAGGAAACCCTGGTTGGTAATTTTATTGCCGACTTTGTCCGTGGAAAGGAGTTGGAAAATTACCCAAAAAAAGTGCAACTCGGCATACAGCTGCATCGGGCCATCGATACTTACACCGATTCGCATCCTTTGGTCAAGCAGGTGCAATCCTTCCTAATTCCACGCTTTGGGCATTATTCGCGAGTAATCAGCGATGTTTTTTTTGATTATTTCTTGGCGAAAAATTGGAAAAACTATTCGGACACTCCCTTGGAAAAATTCAGCCTGGACAGCTACCGAACCCTTTCCTCATCTCCTTATGAGCTCCCCGAAGCTTTTCTCAGGATGTTTCACTGGATGCAAGCTCAAAATTGGCTCTATGCCTACCGCGAAGCAGCAGGCATTCAAGCTGCCTTGGATGGGCTGACCCGTCGGGCCCGATTCGATTCCAAAATGAATGAGTCCACCCAAGTCCTTTGGGAAAAAGAAGAAGAAATTGAGGCGATTTTCTTCGCTTTTTTCGAAGATTTGGAGACTTTTGCTTCCACAACACTTGCTGCACTAATCCAACCCCATGATCCTACTTAAACCCAAGCTATCGACCTACATCTCCCTAGGTGCCGTACTTTTCATCCTACTGCTTGGCCTAGTCCTCATTCTTCGGGATTTTGCCTACAGCAGAAGCTATGACTTGTGGTTTTACTTGGTAGCGAGTTCACTGCTCACGCTTGTGCTCCTAATGCTGCTCGTCAAAATGATGGCGGGATGGCGATTTATCTCGGCAGGAAAAGAACATGTTGTCATCAAACTTCCCCTTCGCGGCAGCACCAAAGTCTATCCAGTTACCGAGATTTTAGCTTGGGAGGAGGAAACAGTCCTTGCCAACAAACGGGAGTTCAAGCAGGTCACGGTGGCGTTTAAGGATCGGAATTCGATCTCGGTTTCCAACCACGAACACGAGGCCTACACCGAATTTATCAACTACCTCAAAAAGAAAGCACCGAAACAATTGGTGAAACCGAAAAAATCTTGAGGATTGATTAAAGAAAAGTAAGGATTGGATCTCCCTTAAAACTAAAAAAACCGAACTAACAGTTGCAGTTCGGTTTTTTATGAAAAGCATTTTTTTTGGTTTAATTTTTTTCCCTTAGAAAAGTGCGCCTAAAGAGCATAAGTTTTGAAGTCACAACAATTTGCTGTCAACCGTGGACCGTCAACTGTCAACCAATAAGTTACTCCCACTCAATCGTTGCAGGTGGCTTGGAGGAAATGTCGTACACCACGCGGTTAACTCCCTTGACCCGATTGATAATGTCATTCGACATCTTGGCCAGGAATTCGTAAGGCAAGTGAATCCAGTCTGCAGTCATCCCATCCACAGAACCCACAGCTCGTAGCGCCACTACTTTTTCGTAGGTACGCTCGTCCCCCATGACCCCTACAGATTGGATGGGCAACAAAATCGCTCCTGCCTGCCATACCTGATTGTACAAGCCATGATCCTTCAAACCTTGGATAAAAATGTAATCTACTTCCTGTAGCGTCTTTACTTTCTCCTCGGTGATGTCACCCAAAATACGGATAGCCAATCCCGGACCCGGGAAAGGATGTCTTCCGATGATTTTTTCTGGAATTTCAAGCGCTCTACCCACCTCACGTACCTCGTCCTTGAACAAGGTATTCAAGGGCTCCACTACAGAAAGCTTCATGAAATCCGGTAGACCACCCACATTGTGGTGCGACTTGATGGTGGCTGAAGGACCTTTCACCGAC
>JACCDW010735742.1_pt1 | contig 16074 bp, 17 predicted proteins | sample 7449781 | NCBI WGS metagenome assembly JACCDW01 (sample SAMN15323449, study PRJNA562643) | freshwater metagenome | isolation source: river surface water | place: USA:Blue River Watershed | collected 2017-08-18
AAAAACGAATACTTGAGAGTTTTTGTCATCCTTGTCCAACCTGGGTCTATGCCAAGGCCCGACAAACTTCGTGAGTACACAGCATGAACACCCTGAATGAACTGATGTCGGCCGGCAAAGACGCGGCCACTTGTCTGAGTGCCGCCAACAGCGCGCCGCTGTCCTACGCCAAGCTCAGAACATTGGCCCATTACGTGCAGACAGCGTTCAACCGTATTGGCATCGGCCGCCATGACCGTGTGGCCTTGGTGCTGCCCAACGGCGCTGACATGGCATCGAGTTTCATCACCGTGGCCAGCTGTTGCACCTCGGCTCCCCTGAACCCGGCCTACCGTGCTGATGAGTTCGAGTTTTACCTGAACGACCTCAATGCCCAGGCCTTGGTTGTGGAGCAAGGCTCCAGCAGCCCCGCCATCGAAGTGGCTCGCAAGATGGGCATTGCCTTGGTTGAATTGGTGCCCACGCCCGAGGTGGGCGCCGGCTCGTTCACGCTCAACCTGGCCAGCTTTCCGACGCGTGCGGCACAACACCCTGGCCCCGCTCAGGCCGATGACGTGGCCCTGGTGCTGCACACCTCAGGGACCACCTCGCGCCCCAAAATCGTCCCCCTCACGCACCGCAATGTGACGGCATCGGCCCGCAACATCGCCAACAGCACGCGCTTTACCGAGTCCGATCGTGGCCTCAATGTGATGCCGCTGTTTCACATTCACGGTCTGATCGCCGGGATTCTCGCGCCCTTGTCACGCGGGGGTGAAGTGCATTGCACCAGCGGCTTCAATGCCCTGAAATTTTTCAGCCAGGTGGATGCTGTCAAACCCAGTTGGTACACCGCCGTGCCCACCATGCACCAGGCCATTCTCTCGCGCGCGGCCAACAACCAGGAGGTGATCGCCCGGGTTCCCCTGCGTTTCATTCGGTCGTCGTCATCGTCCTTGCCCCCGCAGGTGCTGGCCGAACTCGAAGCCACCTTCAAAGCACCCGTCATCGAGGCCTATGGCATGACGGAAGCGGCCCACCAGATGGCCTGCAACCCCCTGCCCCCTGGCCAGCGCAAACCCGGCACCGTCGGCCTGGCCGCCGGCCCCGAGATCGCCATCATGAGTCCCGAGGGGGAATTGCTGCCGACTGGCAGCACCGGGGAAATCGTCATCCGGGGCGACAACGTCACCCCGGGTTACGAGAACAATGAAAAAGCCAACAGCGAGGCCTTCACCCATGGCTGGTTCCGCACGGGCGACCAGGGTGCGCTGGATGCAGAGGGTTACCTGAGCATCACCGGCCGGCTGAAAGAGATCATCAACCGGGGCGGCGAGAAAATCAGCCCCCGCGAAGTGGACGAGGTGCTGATGGATCACCCGGCCGTGGCGCAAGTGGTGTGCTTTGGCATGCCCCATGACAAACTGGGCGAGGAAGTTGCCGCGGCCGTCGTGCTGCGCGAAGGCATCACGGCAACCGAGAAAGAGCTTCGCGACTACACCGCCACCCGGCTGGCTGACTTCAAGGTTCCGCGCAAAATCCTGCTGATGGATGAGATTCCGAAAGGCGCCACGGGCAAGCTCCAACGCATCGGCATGGCACAGAAACTGGGTCTGGCGTGATGGCGTTGCGGATGGCCCGCCTGCTGGCTGACTGGAAGGGCTGGCACACATGTGAGCCCCGCCTTTTGTCATGATGCCTGAACTCACCGTCTTGCTCGAGCTGGCGGCGCTGGGCCTTTGCATCGGTTTTCTCGCGGGCCTGCTGGGCATTGGCGGCGGCGCGGTCATGGTGCCGTTTCTGATCTGGATGCTTGGTCAGCGCGGGATCCCCCTCGAGCTGGCCATCAAAATGGCCATTGCCACGTCCATGGCCACCATTGTGTTCACCAGCTTGTCCAGTGTGAGGGCCCACCACCAACGGGGGGCGGTGCGCTGGGATCTGGTCAAAACCATGTCACCCGGTATCGTCGTGGGCAGTTTGCTGGGCAGCCTGGGCATCTTCGCGGCGATCAACGGTCAGGTGTTGACCGTGGTGTTCGGTGTGTTTGTGAGTTTTGCGGCCACCCAGATGCTCATCGATGCCAAACCCACGCCCACCCGGCAAATCCCGGGGTGGGCGGGTCAATTCGGGGCAGGCGGCGTGATCGGTCTGGTTTCGGGGCTGGTCGGCGCGGGAGGTGCGTTCATCAGCGTCCCCTTCATGACCTGGTGCAATGTGGCGGTGCACAGCGCGGTCGCCACCAGCGCCGCCCTGGGATTTCCGATTGCCCTGGCCAATGTGGCCGGCTATGTGGTGAGCGGCCTGTCCCTGGAGGGGCTCCCCGCTGACGCCGTGGGCTATTTGTGGCTGCCTGCGCTGGTGGTGATTTCCAGTTGCAGTGTGCTGATGGCTCCCTTGGGGGCTTCCACCGCCCACCGCATGCCGGTCAAGCCGCTCAAACGGCTTTTTGCTTGCCTGCAGTACCTGGTGGCCGCCCACATGTTCTACAAAGCCTGGACGACCTGATCACCGCTCGAGGCTGTTGAACGCCTGCGGTCAGGCCGGTGTTTGGCACCAAGGCGCCAGCTCGTGCACCAGACCCAGCCACAACCCCCAGGCCGACACGGCAAAGAGAGCCAGGCCCGCCACCCGCATTCCCCAGGCGCCATCGCCCAGCGTTTGCAAGCGCAACCACAACCACGGGCCCGCCCACAGACTCACGCTGCTGCCCGCTGCAAACAAAGCCATGCTCATGCCGCCTTCCAAGGGAGTGCTGGTGAGCGCGGCCACCATCAAGGCCGAGTACAGCAGACCACAGGGCATGAGGGCCCACAGCGCACCGATGACCCAAGGCGCCGAGCGGGTACGACGGTCATGGAAGGCTCGCACACGCTGCCACACGCGACGGGCGGACTGGTCCAACCACACCGGTTGACGCGCCTGCAGCATGAGCAACAAGCCCAGCAGCATGGCCGCCACGTGCAGCATGCTCCACACCGGGCGCAGCGCCGCCGACCGGATGGTGAGCCAGCCCAAGGCTTGCATGCCCCCGGCGGCCACAGCGCCCAGCACGCTATACCCGACCAGGCGGCCGACCTGAAAGGCGATGAGGGCGCGGCGGTGGCGCGGCCCAGCGGCTTGCGCCAGCCCGGCGCAGGCCGCGCCGCACATGGCCACGCAATGGGGCCCACCCGCCAGCCCCATCAAGACGGCCGTGACCGCAAGCGAGCTTTGCATGAAACAGAGAACATCATCAGATGATTTTAGAAAAGCGGGCGCGGTCGCGGTCAGCCTGGAGGTAACGGTCGAACATCATGGCGATGCCGCGCACAAAGAACCACCCGAGTTCGGTCACCTGGATGCCCGCATCGTCCACCACCACCAAGCCTTGCGCCTGCAAGGGCTCGAGTCGCTCCAGCTCGGCCGCAAACGCGCTCTTGAAATGGACCAGGTGCGCCAGCTCGATCGACTCAAACTGCACCGCACCCTGGCACATGAGGGCCATGATGATGCTGCGACGCACGATATCGTCCCGGCTGAGCGCCAGCCCGCGCACCACCGGAAACCGGCCCTGGTCCAGCAAGTCGTAGTACTCGTCCAGGGTTTTGGCGTTCTGGCTGTAGGTGGCGCCCACGCGCCCAATGGAGGACACGCCCAGGGCAATCAGATCGCAATCGGGCTGGGTGCTGTAGCCTTGGAAGTTGCGGTGCAGACGGCCCTGTCGCTTGGCCACGGCCAGTGCATCGCCGGGCAAGGCAAAGTGGTCCATGCCCACGTACACATAGCCGGCGTCCATCAGCACGGCGAGCGCGTTCGCGAGCATGCCCACCTTGTCAGCACCCGACGGCAGTTGAAACGCATCGATGCGGCGTTGCGGCTTGAAGCGCTCGGGGAGATGGGCATACGCATAGAGCGCAATGCGATCCGGTCGAAGCTGACACACCTGTTGCAGCGTTCGCGCAAACGTTGCCTGACTTTGCATGGGCAAGCCGTAAATCAGGTCGACATTGACCGACTCGAAGCCGATCTCGCGCGATGCCGCCACCAGGTCGAACACCTGCGAGGCGGGCTGAATGCGGTGCACCGCCGCTTGCACCGCAGGCTCGAAATCCTGCACCCCAAAGCTCAAGCGGTTGAAGCCCAGCCGATGCACGTGCTGCAGTCGTTCACGGGTCACAGTGCGAGGATCGATCTCGATGGAGTACTCCCCCCCTGGCACAAAACTGAACGATTGGCGCAATACCGTCAGCAAGCGCTCGAGCTCCGCGTCATGGAGAAACGTGGGCGTACCGCCTCCCAGGTGGAGTTGGGACACAGCATGGCCTTTGCCCATCTGGGCCACATGCAGAGCCACCTCACGCTCGAGGTAACCGAGGTACGTCAGCCCCTTGTCATGATGCTTGGTGATGATCTTGTTGCAGGCACAGTAGTAGCACAGCGATTCGCAAAAAGGCACATGCACGTACAACGAGAGAGGAAGTCGGCGCGAGGCCAGGCCCTGACGCCGCTGCTGCAGGGCCTGGACGTAGTCCTGTTCGCCAAACGCCTCGACAAAACGGTCTGCCGTGGGATAGGAGGTGTAGCGCGGCCCTGGCACGTCATACCGTTGCAGCAGATCGAGAGGCAGATGTTTCATGGCGGTAGGCTGATGTTCGCCATAATGTGCCTGCAATTGCCCAAGAAGCTCTTGATCTGGGTCAAAAGCGGCGCACGCCGACATGACCATAATCAAGTCCGAGGTCACCTGACATGAATCCGTCCACCATCAAAGTCGCCTGTTCCAACTGCAACCTGCGTGAGTTGTGCATGCCGGTTGGCCTGAGTGACTCGGACATGCAGCGCATCGACGACATCGTCGCCACCCGTCGCAAGATCAAGCGTGGCACACCGCTGTTTCGCAACGGCGAGCGTTTCACCTCGCTGTACGCCATCCGCACGGGCTTTTTCAAAACCTGCGTGGCCACCGAAGACGGTCGCGACCAGGTCACGGGGTTTCAGATGGCCGGCGAAATCATCGGCCTGGACGGTATCGTCAACGACCAGCACACCTGTGACGCCGTCGCCCTGGAAGACGCCGAGGTCTGCGTCATGCCCTTTGAGCGCATCGAGGACTTGTCGCGTGAGGTCACCTCGCTGCAACACCATGTCCACAAGATCATGAGTCGGGAGATCGTGCGCGAGCACGGGGTCATGCTGCTGCTGGGCAGCATGCGCGCCGAGGAGCGGCTGGCAGCCTTCCTGCTCAACCTGGTGCAGCGCCTGCATGCGCGCGGGTTTTCGCAATCGGAGCTGATACTGCGCATGACGCGCGACGAAATCGGCAGCTACCTGGGGCTCAAACTCGAAACCGTCAGCCGCACCTTCTCGAAATTTGTCGATGAACAGCTGGTGGAAGTCAAACAGCGCTATGTGCGCATTCTGAATGCCGAGGGGTTGCGGCTGATCGTCAACAACCCATCCTGCCACTGAGCGCGAAGCCCGCTCAGCCCCACCCTTTTCATCAGCTGCCACCTGGGTGTCATGGACCCCCAGGTGTCAGTGACCATCACTGACCGCCGGGGTGGTGTCCACACGCCTGCTTGGGACAGCCATCCGGCCGCTCATGGCCTGGCAAGGGACAACGGTTCAGCTCGAATGGCGAGACAGACAGCAAAGTCGTCAACGCACTGGAAACTGCTGCCATCAACCAGAAGCCAAAGAACGCAATGGTGTAAATGCCTTGCCGGGGCAAGGCGATGGGTTGACCAAACCAGTGCAAGTCCTCCGGGTCGACGAAGGCGAACACCGCCATTTCCATCACGCCAGCCACCAGGAAGGCTGGCCACAGAATCCACAGGATGCGCTGAATCAACATGGGGGTCTCCTCGGTTCAGCTGGACGGGTCCATCTCACGGCGCACGGCGCACAGGCGCATCGGCGGGCGTGGCCGCATGATTTCGAGCCTGCTGAGCGGGCATCAGGCTGCGCGCAGTGTCCTGACCCACGGTCTTGTTGATCTCCAGGCCCTGCCGGATCTCCTCGCTCGGCAGTACCGGGTCGGGGTGGCTGATGGCAATCCACGCGGTCACCAAAGCGGCCACGACCACCAGTGCCGGGCCAGCAATCAGCAACCACACGTGTCCAAAGCGCCACCAGGATGGGTTATCAGTCGTCATGCCAAGGTCTCCATTGGATTAGCGAGGCACCAGGAAGACCGATTTCTCTGTCACCTGGTGGCGGGCTGCGTCGGCGCTGATCTCAAACCAGATGGGATGCGAGCCCGCCGGGGCCGAGCCGTACGGAATGTCCACCCGCACCACCACCCAGCGTGACTGTGCCGGATCGACCAGCACCTGGGGGTCGGTCTTGATCTGGATGTTCTCCAGGCCCTGCACCTGGAGACGGTAGGTCTGGGGCTCTTCGGTGGCGTTCATGACCTGCAACCGATACACATTCTCAAGCGTCCCCACCTCCGTGATGCGGGCCAGCGACGCGCGGTCACGCACCACATCCACTTTCAACGGCGTGCGCAATGCCAGGCTCAGGAACAGGCCGAGCGTGATCAGGCTCAGCAGTCCCGTGTAGATCAGCACCCGGGGGCGCAGCACGCGACGCCACATCTGCCGTGAGGTCCATCGATTGTCCAGTGCATGTTGCGTCGCATAGCGCACCAAGCCACGCGGGTAATTCATCTTGTCCATGACGTCGTCGCAGACGTCGATACAAGCCCCGCATCCAATGCACTCGTATTGCAGACCCTGACGAATATCGATACCGGTGGGACACACCTGCACGCACAGGGTGCAGTCCACACAGTGGCCCAGCTTCAACTGGCTGGCGTCGGTATGGCGCGAACGCGCACCTCGCGGCTCACCGCGTGCTGGGTCATAGGTGACGATGAGGGTGTCATGGTCGAACATGGCGCTTTGAAAGCGTGCATAGGGACACATGTACTTGCACACTTGCTCGCGCATGAACCCCGCGTTGCCGTAGGTGGCCAAGCCGTAGAACAGCACCCAGAACAATTCCCACGCACTCATGTCCGTGGTGAAGAATTCCAACGCCAATTCGCGGATCGGCGTGAAATAGCCCACGAAAGTGAATCCCGTCCAGATGGACAAGCCGATCCAGACGATGTGCTTGTACCACTTCTTGACCAGCTTCTCGAGCGAGAACGCGCCTTCGTCCAACCGCATGCGTGCCGAGCGGTCGCCTTCGATCTTGCGCTCGATCCACATGAACAGCTCGCTGTACACCGTTTGCGGACAGGCATAACCACACCACAAGCGTCCCGCGACCGCGGTGAACAAGAACAGCGAGAGCGCAGCAATAACGAGCAAGCCCGTCAGGTAGATGAAGTCCTGCGGGTACAGGACCAGGCTGAAGATGTAAAAACGGCGGGAACCCAGATCGAACAGCACCGCCTGGCGCTGCCCCCACTCCAGCCACGGCAATCCGTAAAACAGCAACTGGGTGAGCACCACAAAGCCCCAGCGCCAACGGGCAAAGAGCCCCTGAACGGTGCGGGGATAGATCTTCTTGTGAGCCGCGTACAGCGACACCAATTCCTCATCGGCCTCAACCGGCACAATGGGGATGGTCTTTCGGTCAGCGTGGTTCACGTGTCATGCAGGCAACGTCGGGCGGATGGCGTGGTTCAGTGCTTGGCAGTTGCTGCGACCGTTGCAGCCGGCGCTGCTGCTGCCACGGGCTTGTTCGACAGGCCCCACACATAGGATGTCAGCACATGGATCTGGGAGGGCGTCAAGCGACCTTCTTGCGCAGGCATTTGGTTGACCTTGCCGCCGTTGACCATGGCCACGATGGCTTGCTCGCCCCAGCCGTGCAACCAGACCTTGTCGGTCAGGTTGGGAGCGCCCAGTGCCTGGTTGCCTTTGCCGTCCATGCCGTGACAACCCGCGCAGACGCCGAATTTGGACTTGCCCAGTGAGGCGCGCAAGGAATCGTTGGGGCTGCCAGACAGGCTCAGCACATAGTGCGACACATTCTTGACATCCTCCGGCGTGCCCACGGCCGCGGCCATCGGGGGCATGTTGCCCTGTCGGCCCTTTTCAAGGGTTTCCCGGATCTTGTCGGGCGTGCCACCGTACAACCAGTCCGCGTCGGTGAGGTTGGGAAAACCTTTGGAGCCGCGTGCATCAGAGCCGTGACACTGGGCGCAGTGGTTCATGAACAAACGCTCACCGATGGCCATGGCCTGGGGGTCCCCCGCCACCTGCTCGGGCGGCATGCCATTGAAGCGCGCATACAGCGGCTCGCTGGCTGCCTGGCCTTTGGCCATTTCTTCCTCGTACTGAGCCTTGGAGCTCCAGCCGAACTTGCCGGCCGAATTGCCAAGACCCGGATAGAACGTGAGGTACACAGCCGCGAACACGATGGTGAGGATGAAGAGACCAACCCACCACATCGGCAGAGGGTTGTTCATTTCACGCAGGTCTTCGTCCCAGACATGGCCCGTCGTGTTGTTGGCGTCGCTCGGCACTTTCTTGCGAGCCGTGACCCACAGCAGGACCACACAAGCCACGATGCTGAGCACCGTGAGCACGGCCACATAGTTGGCCCAGAAGGGGCTGATGAAATCACTCATGATGGGCTCTCAATCCTCTAGAAAGGGCAGGTGGGCGGCTTCCTCGAAGCGCTGCGTCTTGCGTCGGTCCAGTGCCCACATCACGATGCCGATGAAGGCGGCGAAGCTGACCAGCGTGGCCACGATGCGCAGGGTGGTGATGTCCATGGTGCACTCCTTATTTCAGCGCGCGGCCCATGGATTGCAGGTAGGCAATCAGCGCATCCAGCTCGGTCTTGCCTTGGACGTCGGCGGCCGCCTGGGCAATCTCGTCGTCGGTGTAGGGCACTCCCACGGTGCGCAGCGCTTTCATGCGCGGCGCCATGACGGCCGGGTCCACCCCCGTCTTCTCCAGCCAGGGATAGGCCGGCATGTTGGACTCGGGCACCACATCACGGGGGTTGATCAGGTGAATGCGGTGCCATTCGTCGCTGTACTTGCCGCCCACACGGTGCAGGTCAGGACCCGTGCGCTTGCTGCCCCACTGAAACGGGTGGTCATACACAAATTCACCCGCCACCGAATAGTGGCCGTAGCGCAGCGTCTCGGCACGAAACGGCCGGATCATCTGCGAGTGACAGTTGTAGCAGCCTTCGCGAATGTAGATATCGCGCCCGACCAGTTGCACTGCGGTGTAGGGCTTGACCCCCTCCAGGGGTTCGGTCGTGGATTTCTGGAAGAAAAGCGGCACGATTTCCACCAGGCCGCCGACCAACACGACCAGCAAGATCAGCACGATCATCAGGAAGTTGTTGGTCTCCACTTTCTCATGCGTGAAGCCCGAAGAGTTCTGATGGGACATGACGGGTTCCTCCTCAAGCGTGAGCCGCAACAGCGGGAATGGAGACAGGCACCGAGCGGCCACGGGTGGCCGTCATCAGCACATTCCAGAGCATGACCAGCATGCCCAGCAGGTAGAGAAGGCCGCCGATCACCCGCACCACGTAGTAGGGGTAGGTGGCCTTGACACTCTCGACAAAGGTGTAGGTCAGCGTGCCATCGGCGTTGAGGGAGCGCCACATCAGGCCCTGCATCACACCGGCAATCCACATCGCCGCGATGTAGAGCACGATGCCCACGGTGGCCATCCAAAAGTGCAGCTCGATGGCCGGCACGCTGTACATTTTTTTCTGACCAAACAGACGCGGGATCAGGAAGTAAATGGAGCCCATGGACACCAGCCCCACCCAACCCAGGGCGCCCGAGTGCACATGGCCCACGGTCCAGTCGGTGTAGTGCGACAGGGCGTTGACGGTCTTGATGGACATCATCGGGCCCTCGAACGTGCTCATGCCGTAGAAAGACAAGGACACGATCAGGAAGCGCAGCACCGGGTCGTCACGCAGCTTGTGCCAGGCACCCGAGAGCGTCATGATGCCGTTGATCATGCCGCCCCAGCTGGGAGCCAGCAGAATGAGGGAAAACAGCATGCCAACCGTTTGGGTCCAGTCCGGCAAGGCGGTGTAGTGGAGGTGGTGGGGCCCCGCCCACATGTAGGTGAAAATCAGAGCCCAGAAGTGCACGATCGACAGGCGATAGGAGTACACGGGGCGCTCGGCCTGCTTGGGGATGAAGTAGTACATCATGCCCAGAAAGCCTGCCGTGAGGAAGAAGCCCACCGCATTGTGGCCGTACCACCACTGCACCATGGCGTCTTGCACCCCGGCATAGGCCGAATAGGACTTCATGACGCCCGCGGGAATGGCCGCGCTGTTGACCAGGTGCAGAATGGCCACCGTCAGAATGAAAGCCCCATAGAACCAGTTGGCCACGTAAATGTGCTTCACACGACGCGTGCCCACCGTGCCGAAGAACACCACCGCAAAGGACACCCACACCAGGGTGATCAGGATGTCGATGGGCCACTCGAGCTCGGCGTATTCTTTGCCACTGGTGTAGCCCAGTGGCAAGCTGACGGCGGCAGCCACAATGACCATCTGCCACCCCCAGAAAGTGAATGACGCCAGCGTTGGCGCAAACAACGGGGTCTGGCAGGTACGTTGCACGACGTAGTAACTGGTGGCAAACAACGCCGAGCCGCCGAAGGCAAAGATCACGGCGTTGGTGTGCAAGGGGCGCAAACGCCCGTAGCTCAACCAGGGTATGCCAAAGTTCAATTCGGGCCATGCGAGCTGGGCGGCAATGAAGACCCCCACCAGCATACCCACCACGCCCCACACCACCGTCATGATGGAAAACTGTCTGACAACGGTGTCGTGGTAGACCAGGGAGGACGAAGATGTGTTCATCGTGTGCCTTTCTTTTTTCTCACGAAAGTATCCGAGTTAGTACCAAGGTCATGGTTGATCCAAGTCAATCGTCCTGAAGAATCCGCAGACCCTCTTGCTCAACCGCCTCGAACTGACCGCTGTGGATGGCCCACCACAAGCCGCCCAGAATGAGCAGCACGAGGGCGACGGACAACGGAATCAGGAGATACAAAATATCCATCGAGCTCTCCTGTCAGACGATGTGCGGTGTCAGCTGCGTTAAACGAGCCGGTGAGAGCGGGATGTGCGCACGAGCCAGCGGACGCCCCAGACGCAGCGAATGCAGCACCACCCCGATGGAACTCAGGGCCATGCCCAGGCCAGCCAGCCAGGCCGGCAACCAGCCCACCATGGCCAGGGGCACACACAGGGCGTTGTACAAAGCGGCCCAGGCCAGGTTCTGTCGAACCACCCGCAAGGTACGGCGCGAGAGGTCCAGGGTCTGCACCACAGGGGCCAGACGGTCGCCCATCAACACCAGATCGGCACGCGCCTGGGTCAGTGGCACGGCAGCGCCCACCGCCATGGAGACGTGGGCAGCGGCCATCACCGGGCCATCGTTGAGTCCATCCCCCACCATCAGCACCCGGTGACCGGCTTGCTGCAAGGCTTGCAGGTGGTGCAACTTGTCACCGGGGCTGCACCCCCCGAGAACCGCGTCTGCGGGTAGGCCCATGCGGGCCGCCAAGGCCATCACGGCGGCTGGCCTGTCGCCCGACAGCACGCGCACCTGCAAACCCAGCCCACGCAAGGCTTCCAGGGTGGCCTGCGCATCCTCGCGCACCTCTTCGCTCAGCGCAAAGCTGGCGAGCCAGCGAGCCCCGTCGAACAGATGCACCTGCGCTTGACTGGCCTCGGCAGGGGCCTGTGCTGCATCCCGCCCTTCCTGGCCAAATGTCCACGAGCCCAGGCGAAATCGGTGCTCCACTGGCCCGGGCATCGCCGCACCGCCAGCCGGCAACGTCTGCCCGTGGGGGTCGTGCTGAGCCGGCGTCATCACAGCCTCCAATCCCCGACCGGGAATTTCCACCACCGCTGCCCAGTTCGGCATGGGCGGCTGCGCTGCGGTCGTCGATGCGGTCTGCACGTGCTGCCAGGCCTGCACCAGCGCCCGTGACAACGGATGCCAGGAATGCGCGGCCAGTGCCGCTGCGCAGCGCAAGGCCTGGTGTTCATCCACACCCGGCGCGGTCCACTGGCGATCCAAGCGCTGGCCATCCCGCGTGAGGGTACCGGTCTTGTCAAACACCACCGTGTCCACCTGGGTGAGGGCCTCGAACGACTGCAACTCACGCACCAGAATGCCCTGGCGCGCGAGTTGCCCCGCCGCCGCCAGCATGGCAGACGGCGTGGCCAGTGACAAGGCGCATGGGCAGGTGACGATCAAGACGGACACCGCCACCATCAACGCCTGCGCTGGGCTGTCGGCCCACCACCAGGCAGCCGCCCCCGCGGCGGCACACAACACGGCCAGCAAGAAGGGGCGCGCCATGCGGTCAGCCAGCAGCGCCAGCCGCGGCTTGACCAGGCTGGCATGGTCCATCAATGCCACGATCTGGGCGTAGCGGGTTTCCTGGCCGATGGCGTCGATCCGCATCTCCACCGTGGCCGCCACATTCAGACTGCCCGCCAGCACGGCGTCTCCCGGGCCACGGGCCAGGGGGCGCGACTCGCCGGTCAACAAAGCCTCTTGCGCCAGTGTCTGGCCCGCCAGCACCAGGCCATCCGCCGGGAACGATTCACCGGGCAACACGCGAACGCGGTCGCCGACACGCAGGCGATGCACGGCCACGCGAGCCCATTGCCCGTCACCTTCCAGACGCTCGACACCATCGGGCAAACGGTTCATGAGCGCCTCCAAAGCGCCTGCCGTGCGTTCGCGCAAGCGGCCCTCTAGCCAACGGCTGCTGAGCAGGAAAAACACGAACATGGTCAGCGAATCGAAATACACCTCGCCGCCCCATGGCCCCTGGGGCTCGAAGGTGGCGACCGAACTCACGACAAAGGTGATGGCCATGCCCAGGGCCACCGGCAAGTCCATGCTGACACGGCGCAAGCGCAGATCACGCCAGGCACTGGCCCAGAACGGTTGACAGGAAAACAGCACCACCGGCAAGGTCAACACCCAGCTGGCCCAGCGCAGCAGTTGCGCCATGTCGGCACTCATCTCGTCTGCGCGGGTGACGTAGGCAGGCGTGGCATACATCATCACCTGCATCATGCAACAGCAAGCCACCAGCCAGCGCCACAACACGGTCCGCTGCGCCAGCAGGCGTGCCGTGCGACGGCCATTGTCCTGAGCCGGCACGGCCCGGTAGCCTGCGGTTTCGATGGCTTGAAACCAGGCCGAGGGCTGCACGCGCTCGGGACACCACACCACCTGGGCACGGTGCGTGGCCGCATTGACGGTGACATCCTGCACACCCGGCACAGCCCGCAGCGCGGATTCGATGCTGAGCGCACAAGCGGCGCAGGTCATGCCCTCCAGCATGACCTGTGACGACCACGCCCCTGCCGCAGACCCAGCGGTTGTCTGCGGGTCCAGGGGGTGACTGAATTGCTGCCAGGCCTGCGGGTCATCAAGGAGCGCGGTGCTCATGGGGATCAAGCGTAGCGTGCAGGGCCTGCGCGGAACTTGATGCAGATCAAGGAGCTCAGCGATCAACCTCCCTAGCATGAACCCATGTCGATCACGCGCATTGCGCACGCAGACCGTGACCGCCAGGGGTTCAGTTCACATCAACGAAGGAGGTTCTCATGTACAAGCGCATTCTGGTGACGACCGATGGCTCCAGCCTGTCCAAAAAAGCCGTGGCCAGCGCGGTTCAACTGGCATCTCTCACCGGGGCCGAGTTGACGGCCGTGCGCGTGATTCCGCGTTACCCGCAGAGCTACTTCGAAGGCTCGCTGCCCCTGAGCATGCTCGAGATCGGCAAGATCGAAAAACAATGGGCTGACGAAGCCCAGTCTGCGGTGGACGCCGTCAAAAAGGCGGCCGATGCCAAGGACGTCAAGGTCAAGACGGTGGTCGTCAAGTCCGATGTGGTGTCTGACGCCATCATCAGCACAGCCAAGAAACACAAGGCCGAGCTGATCGTCATGGCCTCGCATGGTCGCCGGGGCATCAAGCGACTGCTGTTGGGCAGCGAAACCCAGCAGGTGCTCACACACTCGGGAATCCCGGTGCTGGTGCTGCGTTAATCCCGGCTTGCCGGAGCAGGAGACGTCACCGCGCTAACGGCAATGCGATGAAGTCGCTGCGCTGGCTCACTGGGCCAGCGCCCACTGCACATGCTCACGCACCAACTCGCTGGGGTGTTCCACGCGCAGTGTCAAGGCGGCTCTCAACTCCATCGCCTCGTTCGGGTCGGCACCACGCAGCGCATTGCCCAGCGCCACCGCGAGGTTGCGCAACCAGCGCTCGTGACCGATGCGACGGATCGGGCTGCCCTCGGTGGCCGTCAAAAAAGTGGCTTCGTCCCAGGCCCAGAGTTGCAACAGGGTGGCCGTGCCCAGCGGATGTCGTTGCTCAAAGTCCGGCAGTGCTGTCCGCTGGGCGTATTTGTTCCAGGGACACACCAGTTGACAGTCATCGCAGCCGTAAATGCGATTGCCCATCGAGGGCCGCAGCGGCTCGGGTATCGCACCCGGGTGTTCGATCGTCAGGTAGGAAATACAGCGACGCGCATCCAGACGGTAAGGCGCCACGATGGCCTGGGTGGGACAGGCCTGCAGACACGCCTGGCAACTGCCACAGTGGTCTGACACCGGAGTCGTGGGATCCAGGGCCCGGTTGACAAAAATCTCACCCAGAAAAAACATCGAGCCCGCCTCCCGGTCCAGCACCAGGGTGTGCTTGCCGCGCCAGCCCAGGCCACTGCGCACGGCGAGTTCGGCCTCGAGCACCGGGGCTGAGTCGGTGAACACCCGCGTGCCCAGTGGCCCAAGTTGCTGCTCGATGCGGGTGGCCAGCTGTTGCAGCCGCGAGCGCATCACCTTGTGGTAGTCACGCCCGCGGGCATAGAGCGAGATCACCGCCTCGCTGGGGTTTGCCAGGCGAGCAGTTTCCCGCTCCACCCAGTCGGGACCGACCGAAGAGGGCAGGTAATTCATGCGCGCCGTGATCACGCTCAGGGTGCCGGGCACCAGCTCGGCAGGACGCGCCCGACGCAGCCCGTGGCGCTGCATGTAGTCCATGTCGCCATGGCACTGGGCTTGCAACCAGGCCAGCAATCCGGGCTCTGCCTCCGACAGGTCAACCGGGGCCACCGCAATTTGGGAGAATCCCAACTGTTGCGCCCAGTCCAGCCATTGGGCGCGCCACCGCTCCTGTTGCAACGCGTCGGAATCGTTTTGGACCATACGCCCATTGTAGATAGCTCACCCGGATCGCCAGAACCGGCCTCCTGGTCCCGCACCCTGGTGTGGGCCAATGAGGACGCCACGGCGGCGTTCGCGCGCTGGCTGGCACAGCAACCCGCGCTGCTGGACGCCGTCTTGACCCTGCGTGGCGACCTGGGCGCGGGCAAGACCACGCTGGTGCGTCATCTGCTGCGCGCACTGGGCGTGGGCGGTCGCATCAAGAGCCCGACCTATGCGGTGGTGGAGCCCTACAACCTGGCGGCAGGGTCGGGGCAGCCGACGCACCCGGCCTGGCATTTCGACTTCTACCGCTTCAGCGATCCACGCGAGTGGGAGGACGCGGGCTTTCGCGACCTGTTTGCCAGCCCTGGCCTCAAGCTGTGCGAATGGCCTGATCATGCGGCCGGCCTGATGCCGGTGGCCGACCTGGACATCACCCTCAGCGTGCAGCAGGATGATCAACGCCAGGTGCAACTGCAAGCCCACAGCGCTCGGGGCGCCCATTTGCTACCTCCCGCATGAAACGTCGCCACCTGTTGCAATCGACTGCCACCGTGCTGCTCCTGGGCCAGGCGCAGATCGCGCGCGGCGCCTCCATCCTGGCGGTGCGCGTGTGGCCTGCTGCCGAGTACACCCGGGTGACGATCGAGGCCGACACCCCCCTGAACACCCAGGCCCAGTTCGTCGCCAATCCCCCCCGCCTGGCACTGGACATCGAAGGGATTGAACTCAACCCGGCTCTGCGCGAACTGGTCGGCAAGGTGCGGTCGGACGACCCCTACATCACCGGCGTGCGGGTGGGTCAGTTCAACCCAACCACGGTGCGGTTGGTGCTCGACCTGCGGCAGATGGTGCAGCCCCAGGTGTTCTGGCTGGCACCGGTGTCGGCCAGCGGGTCAAGGCAGTCAAGCTACC
>JACCDW010269736.1_pt1 | contig 16068 bp, 15 predicted proteins | sample 7449781 | NCBI WGS metagenome assembly JACCDW01 (sample SAMN15323449, study PRJNA562643) | freshwater metagenome | isolation source: river surface water | place: USA:Blue River Watershed | collected 2017-08-18
TGACCAAAAACGTATCGTAGGAGGTGTGAATGGTCTTGGTTCAAAATGTACCAATATATTTTCTAAAAAATTTATTATTGAAACTGTGGACGAAAAGACTTCGCTTTTGTACCAACAAGAATTCAGTGACAACATGTTCACAAAGAAAGAACCTGTTTTAAAAAAATACACAAAAAAACCTTTTACAAAAATTACCTTTTTGCCAGATTATCAAAAATTTAATATGAAGAAACTTACATCAGATGCTGTTTCCATTCTTAAAAAACGTGTATACGATACCATCGCGTGCACAAACAAGGATGTGGCTGTGTATCTGGATGGTACTAAACTACAACAAAAAGATTTTAGCTCTTATATATCGTTGTATACATCAGAAAAAACAATCAATGAAAAATTTGAAAAAGATGAAATGATATGGGAAGTTGCAGCGTATTTTACAGAAACACCAGGGTTTGTATCATTTGTGAATGGTATAGACACTTATAATGGTGGAAAACATGTTGAATACATCAGTACCCAGATTGTAAAAAAACTAGGTGCCTTGATTGAATCCAAGAAAAAGACTGAAATTAAACCATCTTATATAAAGGACAGGTTGTTCCTTTTTGTGAAAAGCACCATTGTTAATCCTAGTTTTACTAGCCAGAGCAAAGAGGCACTGACTACCAACATCAAAGACTTTGGTATAAAGGTAGAGTTGTCTGACAATTTTATAAACAAAATCTATAAAAGTGGCATCGTGGATGATATCTTATCTTTTGTAAAATATAAAAATGAAAAGGCAATCGTAAAGAATGTTGACAAAACTTCAAGAAAGACAAGACTCAATATTCCTAAACTAGATGATGCAAACTATGCCGGTACTAACAAATCTAAAAACTGTGTACTTATCTTGACAGAAGGAGACAGTGCTAAAACCTTTGCAGTTAGTGGACTGAGTGTTGTTGGTAGAGACTACTATGGTGTCATGCCTTTAAAGGGTTTGATGCTCAATGTTAGGGAAGCCACCCAGTCAAAAATACTCAACAATGAAGAAACCAACAACTTGAAAAAGATTATTGGCCTTGAACATGGTAAAAAATACACGAGCGTAGACTCCTTGAGGTATGGAAAAATAATGATTCTTTCTGATGCTGATGTTGATGGAATCCACGTGAAAGGTTTAATCATGAATTTCATACACTTTTGGTGGCCGGAATTAATGGAAATACCTGGGTTTATTACCAGTCTTCGAACGCCGATTATCAAAACTGTGAAGGGTAAAGAAACTATAGAGTTTTATTCTCAAGCAGACTACACACAATGGAGAGACTCTATAAATGTTGATAAATGGAATATAAAATATTACAAAGGGTTAGGTACTTCTACTGCTGACGAGGCAAGAAGTCTGTTTAAAAAGTTGAGTGTAAACAAGATGGATTATTTTAGTCAAGACCAGGATAAAACAGATAAGGCAATGCTTTTAGCTTTTGAAAAGAAAAAAGCAGATGACCGCAAGGTTTGGTTGCAAACAACAAGACCTGGTGAAATCTTGGATTTTTCCAAAACAAAAATGACGTTTGATGATTTTATAAACAAGGAACTTGTACAGTTTTCACTGAGTGATGTACTTAGATCTATCCCTAGTATTTATGATGGATTAAAACCTTCACAAAGAAAGGTAATTTACACCTTGCTCTCTAAAAATTACAAAAAAGAGATAAAGGTTGCTCAGTTTGGTGCTGCTGTCGCAGAAAACACGGCGTACCACCATGGTGAAGCTAGTTTGTTTTCAACCATTATAAACATGGCACAGGACTATACAGGTAGTAATAATATAAACTTGTTGAAACCAAATGGTCAGTTTGGATGTTTGGACCCATCAACAGATGTTTTGATGTATGACGGAAGTGTCAAAAAAGCAAAGGACATCAAACTGCGTGATACATTGATGGGAGATGATGCCACACCAAGAACTGTACTTGCTTTAACAGAAGGTGTAGACCAAATGTACAAGATAACGTATAGCAATGGTGAAACCCTGGTTGTAAACTCTGAACATGTGCTAACCTTTAAAGTGAAGTGTCACAAGATGACTAAATACATTCCAAACAGAATGAGTTGGGTATTTACATACTTTGACAAGAATCTGCTAGAAATGAGAAAAATAGAATACCTAGATAAAGATTTCGAAGAACCTAGAAGTGATGTGAAAACACGAAGAAGTATTGTATTGGAATACATAGATGAAACATTTGTGAGGATACCAGACTGTGATATCTTTGACATCAAAATATCTGAATATATGCGCATCGATTCATTTACAAAAAGCTTCATGTTTGCTGTAGAATCCAGAAAGATATTCATTTTTAAAAATTTTGAGAATCAAAAGATGAATTTTTACGACTATGGTTTGTACCTTACAAGTAAGGAATGTATTCCACACGAATACAAATGCTCGACGGTGTACAACAGATTTAACATTTGTAAAGGGTTTTTACATTCTGTGAAAAGCTGGATTACAAAAAATGATAATAGCTTCTCTGTACCTATTGAGAATCTAAAAAAAGAACTAGTAAACGACATGGTGTTTATTTTCAAAAGTCTTGGGATAAACTGTGTCTTGCAGGAAAAGGTCTTGATTGTAAAAGGTACTTCTGTGTATGAAATGTTCAATTACTACAACTTTGACAGTTTGCCATATATAGTCAGGTCTGAACATCTAACTCTTGGTATGGAAATAGAATCCATAGGATTAGGAAGGTTCAATGGTTGGGAACTTGATAAAAACAAAAGGTTTTTACTTGGTAATTACATCATTACACACAACAGCCGTCTTCAGAATGGAAAAGATGCTGCGAGCCCAAGATATATCTTTACAGAAATGAATGAAATCACTAAAAAGATTTTCAAGGATGTAGATAACAATGTTCTGACTTATCAAAAAGAAGAGGGTATGACCATCGAACCAGAGCATTATGTACCAACAATCCCTATGATTCTTGTGAATGGCGCTCAGGGTATAGGAACTGGATTTTCCACGTTTATACCACCATATAATATTGATGATATTGTTGCAAACATGAAAAATTATGTGGATAAAAAACCACTGAAGGAGATGGTACCATATTATAGACATTTCAAGGGAAATATCGTCAGTGGTGGAGATGGTTCATTTACAATCTTTGGTACGTTTAAAAAAATTGATAGTTTAACACTTCTAATAGATGAATTACCTATAGGAACTTCTACAGAAGAATACATTACCTTTATTAAAAACACAGTAGAGTCGGGAACACTGTTGAAGGACTATGTCAACAATTCTACAGAGGAATCTATTGATATAACATTGAAATTCGTAGATGCAAAAACCCTAGAAGAATATGTAAAAAAGAAGGAGCTGGTATACAAGAACCTTAAACTATCTAGAAAAATATCCATCAATAACATGCACCTTTTCAACAAGGACGACAAGATTCAGAAATATGCATCTCCTCTAGAAATCATCAGAGAATTTATGAAGATAAGGTTAGAATACAACACTAAACGTAAGAATTACCTTGTAGACACATACACAAAAAGAATCGAACTACTTGATGAAAAAATCAGGTTTATTGAAGAAATCATAAGCGGAACATTGGTGGTTTACCGTCAGAAAAAAGAGAAAATTATAGAGATGTTAATATCCAAGAAATACAGACAAGTAGATGGTGGTTTTGATTACTTATTGTCATTGCCTGTATACTCATTTACATATGAAAAAATCAAAGAGCTTAAAGACAAGAGGCTAAAAAATCAAAAACTACACGATGAAATATATTCCAAGACAGAAAAGGATATACTGTTGGATGACCTAGAAGAACTAAAAAATTAAAAAAAATAAAAATTGTAAAGTAAAGTGCTTTACAATTTTTTATTTAAAAAGAAAAAATCTAGTTGATTAATGGATAAAATATCACCAGGGTTTTGGTCCAGAGTTAACCACTGGTGATGAATTCCGATTTATCGTCGAATAACACATGTCCATTTTCCACTTACTGGCTCGTATTGATGATGAGGACACCCTCTTAGTGAAAATACACATTCCGCTTGGAACACATTTCCATTTTACTTACTACATTTTTACTTTTAAAAAAAGTTTTTTTACAACTCATTTTTTTAAAAATAAACTTTGTTCATAAATCCCTATGTTTTATCAGGACATCGCCACGTCTACTCTTTTTTCTATTTTTATTTTTATCAACTTAAACCATTCGTTTTCATACTTTTTATTAAAGTAGTTGTTTACTTCCCACTGGTTATACGAATATAACTTGTCGCTGTATTTGTTGCAATACCCACGCCAGTCATGTTCAAAACTTAAACAACAGGGTCTATAATTATAATTAACGCAATTGTCATGTATTTTTTCTATTTCAAGTACCAGTTCTTCTCTATTGTATCTTTTATCCGTTGTTTCATATTCGGCAACTAATACAGTTTTTAAATAATAATTCTTCTCCATCGCCTATATATCCAATTTACTTTCTAAGATAATAAAGATTGTCATAAGGGTCTTGACCAAAGAAATCACTTTTTGCAGATTCTACATGGAAGTCATTGAATCTTTTGTCAAGGTTTTCAAAATTTGTTTTTTCCTGAACTATGTTGTAGTTTCCTAGCATTTTTAGTTTATTTTGAGCATTTTCCAACACGACCTTTTCAAAGTTTTCATCTGTATTGTCAGTGTTTAGAGTTCCCATGAAATTTTCGTCAAACTTTTCATCTTTTAACCTGTCTTCAAATCCTCTATTTTCTATATCTACATATGGTTCGCGTAAAAAGTCTATCACTATCGATATCCCTATTATAAAAAGCACGTAAATCAATAAATAAATATAGTTCATCTTTGTATTAAAAGGATAAAAAAATTTCGTATTTTAATAAAAAACTTTTTCTAGATGTAATTTATGGCATCTATAGGGTACGAATACGAGCCTGAACCCGAAGAAAATGAAGTAGAAGGAGTCGATGAAGGAGAAGAATTATGTTTTTCGACAAAATTAGAAGAATTAGATAGGATAGACCTCATAAATAGAAATAGTGATGAGATAAATCAAGTCATAAACCCAGAGATATTCAACCCAGACCCTCTGGCTGGAAAAAACTTGTTTGTGAAAACCATACCTCCAGGTGGTATAATGGGAAGAACATATCAGCCTCCAGTTGTGAACGAAATGATAGAAGACCGGCAAGACTCTATCAATGACCTTTCCAGGAAAGAGAATGATGCTAATTATGTAAAGTTTGAAAAACAAAAGATAGCCAACATGAACGTTGGAGAATTTGTAAAATTTCTAGCAGATTCTTACATTAACATAATCAATGATTTGTTAGAAATTAATTCTTTAGATGGGCTTGTAGATACCTTTGTAAAAGAAGATAGGTTAGTCGCTATAGGAATCTTGTTTCTAGCTATAAGTATCTTTTTTATATTCTTTAACCAAGTCTAGACAAGTAACAAATTAAAAAATAAAAGACCGTATATTGGTCTTGTATAATCTGCAATGTTGACAGCCTGGGTTAAGTTAAGAGGACAAGGCTCTCTTATTATGACTTCTTTCACCAACATTCCACTAGGTTTTACAAAAGTCATGAGTAAAAAAATAATATTCATCTGTATTAACATGTATAATATTATTTTTTTTAAATAGAAGTTAAGCAGGCTTGAATGTGAATTTTTGATAACTGTAATTACCATCACATCCCCACGCTCTTGTTTCAGAATTTTTATCAAAACAAAACCCGTTAATTTCAGCTCTTTTATCGTCTCTGATGGTAACCATCTGAGATTCATTATCAATGTAGCATGGTTCTAGTTTCATTTGCCCATTGGCATATGTTAAACATTGACCACTTTGAACAGACTTTAATGTCCTAAGAATAGGCTCATAGGTCCATTGCTGATAGACATTACCATCTATATATGGGTGAACCCCCTTTTTGTCAAATTGACCTGAATCTAAAAATGTGTCACCGTCTCCAACACGAATATAATAAGGGCCTAGTCCTCCTTGTGGTAATTTCACACTTTTTCCCCATTGTGGAACCTTGCATACTTCACCATCGGCACACCACATCAGGTTCTTTTTATCCTCAGCTGACACGCCTGACCCAGGAGGTCCTTGAATTCCTTGTGGACCAACGTCTCCCTTTTCTCCTTTATCGCCTTTTGGACCTTGTGGACCAATCCCACCTGGTAAACCTTGTAATCCAACAAGGCCAGGTTCTCCCTTTTCTCCTTTATCGCCTTTTGGACCTTGTGGACCAATCCCACCTGGTAAACCTTGTAATCCAACAAGACCAGGTTCTCCTCTGTCACCTTTTGGGCCTGGGATACCCTGTAAACCTTGCGGACCCATATCCCCCTTTAATCCCTGTAAACCTTGTAATCCTACAGGTCCTATGTCTCCTTTTAACCCGGGAATGCCCTGTAAACCTTGTGGACCCATATCCCCCTTTAATCCCTGTAAACCTTGGGGTCCCATAGGACCAACAGGTCCTGTGTCTCCCTTTAACCCTTGCAATCCTTGTGGGCCCATAGGACCAACAGGCCCGATTTCACCTTGTGGACCCATAGGACCAACAGGCCCGATTTCACCTTGTGGGCCTGGTATTCCAGGGATTCCTTGTAACCCTTGCGGACCTGTGGGTCCTACAGGGCCCATGTCTCCTTTTGGACCTACAGAACCCCTTGGACCAACTGGGCCTCTAGCACCTTGTTCTCCTTCTGCCCCCTTTAGTTCTGAAAAACCGTTTCCCATATAAGATAAACTATAAAAAAATAAACAAAAAAAAACATGTAGAGTTTTATATACATGTTTTTTTTGTTTATTTTTAATTTTCTAATTTTTTTAGATTTTTATTTCTGTTTTTAATGCTGCTGTTAGCTCTCCAACGTTGTAATTTTTCAAGATGTCTTTGATTGTGTTCAGGTCTGTTGCTTCGTCCGTTCTTGTATAACGGGCATGAATGTTATGAATGAGTTTCTTATGAATACCGCGCACATTAACCTTTTCTCCTTTAATGTAAATCTTGTAGTAAACAATGTAGATTCCGTACAAGAGAATCGCCATTTTGGTGTCCATTTCATCATAATCTTCAGAATACTGAGGATAATTTTCTCTTATCATCTTTAGCCTTTCTGTTTCACCATTTGCTAACAAGACCATATATCTGATGCGGATATCTTTATTGTTTCCATAAATTTCCTTGAGATTTTTCATCTCATCGCTATCTAGGAACACTCTTGTAGTTTTTCCATCTTTATACATGTAAAACACGTAGTTGTCTGTCAATTTTTGTTTTTTTAAAAGTATTTCTGTAAATTTTTTAGCAATTTCTTCATGTTTAAGGCATAAATTTTCATTCAGCTCTTCTTCCATGGTGGTTAGGTTAACACGATTGATTTGGTGGATTACATAATCGCCCGACTTTATACACAGGTTGTTTTCAGGATGCTGCATCATAAAACTGTAGCAATATCCTTTTTCCAAAGTTGCATAAAAGGCTTCCAAAGATTCATAATTTTCCAAAACACACTCGTAAAACAACTCTTTGAAAGATTTTTTACTGTTCCAAAAGGACATTTGAGCTTCTGGATTTCTGTTTGTTCCAATTTTCCATTCGTTTTCATGCTCGTAGATTTTTATCAGAGTTCCTTCAAATCTCAACATCATTTTGTAATCATTACATGATTTTGCATAATTCAAAACTTGTTGGAAATCAATGTAAAGCTCTTCGATTTGGCTAAAATAATGAATTATCTTGTTGGTTTTCTTGTCAATATATGCATAGTTACATTGTTTGACAAAATCACTATCGTCAAGCTTTTGATTTACATTTGGGTACACAATATATACATCTGGATACACTCTCATGTCAATGTCATGCTTTCTGAATTCTTTGAAAGATTCTACATAGGTTTTACCATCCAAAAAGTTCTTTAATTCAGCCATTGACCGTTGACTTATTTGACAATGAAAAATTAAAATTAAATTTTTTATAATTTTAAAGCATGGAAATTAAGTTACATCTTAATATAAAGGAAGCTGGTACAAACTCTTACCTTTTGAACAGTTCAGAGAATAAAGACTTGCCATTTAAAGTAGAGGGATTGCCAGATACATTATCTGCAAAGTATTCTGTAGACGACTGTATCATTATAACAGATAAAAATGTAAAGAGTATAACATCAAACAACACAGATGTTATTGACCTTAAAATCTTGAAAAACAAGAATATATTCAAGCAGATACCTCCTGTGTACAAGATTCTTTTTAAAAAACTTGGAAGTGGTTCACTCACTATAGTGGATAAAAGTAACGTGAAGCGTTCATTTGGAATATTTTTGGACCGAAAAAAGGAAACCATAAAGTTTGGAAACCTCTTGAGTACAGGCTCAAAGTATGAAAAGTTTTGGGAAAAGTGGTCAACTGACGTATTATATGTGGAAAACACTTCCAATACAGACGTTCTAAACTGTGTAAAGACATCGCTTAAAAAAGGTAGCACACCTTGCATTGTGTTAACAGAACAAAAAAATAATATAGAAAAAACACTGCAACAATGTAGTGTTTATCTTGAGCAAAGTCAACAACAAATGATTCTTATTTTACCCATCAAAATTGTAAAAGAACAGTGGGTTTCTCGTGTAAAAAAACTAGACTTTGTAAACCTTGGCGTGCTGTTAAACATGGAAGACATGGAAACTAGTTTGGATTGCACAAGAACAATGGGTTACGAAAAGGGACTTTATTTTTTACAGAGAGAGGCAAATAGAAGCATTGAAAAACTAAAAAGATTAGGAATAGACAATCGGTGGTTATTATGTTTTGACCAAAATAAATCAGACATGGCAAACAAAGACCATTTGCCTCTCAAGTTTAACAATGACATTTGGCTAAACTACCTTTTTTACATTGCAAAAATTAACAAGGCTCTAGACTGTCAAGCACTGCTCTACAGCATACCAACTGGATTATTAAACAGGAATGATATACACAACCATACAAATACAAAATGCGACTATGAAGATGGTAGTGTCTTTTTCTTTTTTGGAGGAAAATTTACAACAACATCTTCTTTTTACAAGGAAAATACATGGAAAGATTCAAAGTTGAAAATCAATGGAGATGTTATAACCGTGGAACCACATTTAGACCTCTTGCCCATGAATAATATAAAGTATATGCTATTCGGAAGCAAGCTCAATACAGGTACAACATCAGTTTATTCTCCCTTTTCGGTAGGTAAAGTGATGGATAAGGAATTTTTGATAAACTCTATAAAAAAATACAAGGCAAAGATTTTTTAATTATTAGAAACGACTATTATAAGCTAAACAGCTATCATTTTCCATACATTTTTCACAATAAGCATATTTATATTCTATTTCATCTTTGGTTAAACAATTATAGTAACAACTATTGCATATACCTCGTTTGATGTTTTCAAGTGTTTTAATCTTGTTGTATTCTCTTTCTTGTTTCTCTAGGTCTTTTTCGACGATTCTAATTCTTTCTTTCATATCTTTGATGTGTTTTGACGTCTCTTTAAACTCTGTTTCCTTTTCAATGTCTCTGTATGACACTCCATAGGAATAAACGTATTGGCTTTCCATTGAAAATATTTATAAAAAAAATAAATGTTTACATCGCGATAAAAATTTAATTTTTAAAAAAAAATGTAGATAGAACAAGACAAGATGAATAACATCAATAACGTTTTAGTATCTAAAAAAGATTTGGAAGATTTCATCAACAAATATACTCGTATTGTTGATGAAAACTGCATCGTAAAAATAAACAACATTGACCTGATGCGCAAGACATTGATTCATAAATCCTTGAATAACAATACGGATTGTGATGATGAAACCGATAATTACTGTGCTATTGATTTTTCAAGAAAACTAAAGGGTGATAATGAACGCCTCGAATTTCTAGGAGACAGGGTATTGGACCTTGTTGTTGCAGAATATCTTTTTGACCTCTACCCAGAGCAACAAGAAGGGTTTCTGAGTGATACTAAATCCAAGATTGTTAAAAAGGACTCTCTAAAAACCTTGTGTATTTCGATAGGTTTGCCGAGATACATGCTGGTTTCTACAATGATGGAAAGAGCAGGTGAACGAGCAACAAATGCTAATCTTCCAGAAAATATTTTTGAAAGTTTTATAGGAGGGTTGTTTAAAGACCAGAATTCAAATTTCTATATTTGCAGAGCATTCATCATAGGAGTTTTGAGAACATTTATCGACCTAAATACGTTAATTCATACAGAAACAAACTTCAAAACCCTTGTAAACAAGGAATTCAACAAGTATCGTTGGGGCAGTAATCCTATTTATATTGAAACAAAAAGCGATGGTGATGTCAAGGGGAAAAAATTCAATACTACCTTGTGTGTTCCAAAGGAAAACATAACAGACCCAAAAACAATTTTTAAATTTACTGCCAATGACAAGGTTCAACGTAAATTAATTGATAGCTACGAGGGTAACCAAGTAAATGAAACATATTATGTGCTCTCTACAAACGTAGAGCCGTTCCCTACAAAGAAAAAGGCAGAACAAAAATGCAGTGAAATATTCATGGAAACCATGTGTTAAATTAAAATTATAAAAAAGTAAAGCTAAAAATTATAAAAAAAGTAAAGGTTAATAACTTTTACTTTTTGTATTTTATATGACGAAACATCTTCACATCTCTCGTCAATCATGCAAGAGTGTATGTATGCTTTATATCTAAAAGAAACAAAGTATTTATCAATACATGAAAAATTTTTTACTTTTATTTTTGTTTATGAAATTTTTGTATAGTACATTAAATTTTTCAAAGTCCCAGGGGTTGGTGTAGTCGCTCATTTTCTTTATATAATTTCCAGAGCTTATATAAGGTCTAGATGTATATTTTTTCGTAAAATATCCCATTGTCCATATGTTACTCTCCATAACCCAGGGGTAACTATCAAGTGCTATAGTTTCTTGAAACCACTTGTTTATATCATCTGGTTTTATACCTTTTAAAACAAAATAATTAAGGAATAACATGAGCCTTGTTATATGATGTGACCATCCCCATGTCTTTAGTTTTTGGATTTCATTATCTAGAAATGATATGCCTGTGCTTTTTTTACCGTAAAAAGCTGCCCAATCCATGGGTTTGGTATTTCTCCAGAAATTTTGTTTAGTCAAATGTGGTTCCCTGACGTAAATATACCTCATATATTCTCTCCATCCTATAACTTGTCTGATGAATCCTTCAAAACTTTGCGGAGAAACTTTTCTGTATTTTTCCGCTTTTTTTAATACCTGTAAAGGTGTTAATAACCCTATGTTTAATAAGAAACTTATATTTGAATGATGTAGTTTTACATGGTCTTTGGATATAAAGTCTTGGTATGGTCCAAAGTCGTTGAAGTGTTTATTTAAAAAAAGAGAAAGATGTTTCAGAGCATCTTTGTGCGTTACTGGTAAGAGAGAAAGGGTATCCATACTCAAATCTCCAAAATTATCCTTGAAATTCTTATTGACATACTCTATGCTTTTCTTGTAATATTTATTTTTGTAAGTGGGAAACACTTCATTGAAGGATGCTAGTTTTTCTTTTGGTATTCTTTTCCTATTCATTTTGTCTAGATTTTGGAGGGGTATGTAATTTAGCTTGTATTTTTTGGAAATAAATTTCTTCATATTGTTATAAAAAGCTGATAGCCTCTTGTAGTTTACATCATCTAATTCCTTGTTATTAACCAGGAAAAGAGGCGTTTCTACAATTTCCACATCAAAATCGAATGTGACATTTCTATCCACCGGGTCAAACATGATATACTGGTCTTTTTTGTCAAGCTTATGTATTTCATTGAATTTAATGTACTCTACTTGCACTCCACTTTTTGATTTTAAATAATCAAAATAAGACATCATACTTGCTGCATGAAACGCTAGTTTTAGTTTATGAAATTTGAGTCTTGTAAAATAAAAGGGATGCTCTACGATAATTATACTTTTTAGATGCAAGGGTTTTATATATTTTAAGTTGAACAACTGTGTAGGTAAAACAATCAATATGTATGTATTCATTGTGCTTACTTTTTGTATACAAATTAATTTTTAGGGAAATATAGTGATTTAGCAATGGCAGTATTTACTGGCTTATTATTTCCAAGAGGGACCAAGCTCCCATCACACATAAGTATGTGCCCTGAACACTTGCACTTATTTTCTACACAATCTATGCCGACTGTGTTGTCTTTGTCTAACTCTTGCCAATATCTACCGCTTTTATGATGTTTCATTGGTTTTTAACCTTTTTACTTTTTAATATAAAATATCTTTAAAGGTATATCGTTTGTAAGAGGCAAATGTGATGTTTCTTTTTTAGGAATAAGATAAGAAAAGTAATTCGTTGTAAACCACATGTGGAGAATATACTTCTTATTGTTTTACAAAAAATTTATTTATGTATTAATGGTATAAAATACATGTTTGCTCCTGAAAACCAAAAGCCATTGAGTAAATCTCAGATTTTTATAGCAAAAACTCTGCAAAAGGCAAAAAGCATGGGTATACTTTCCGACAAGCCTAAAAAATCAGACGAAGACGACAGAAGATTTTACGAGGCTGAAGCAAGAAGGATAAAAGCAGAAGCCGCAATGAAACGCCGTCAACAAGAGGTAGAGGATTTTATAAGAGAAAAGGAAATGCTTGAAAACGCAAGAATCTCCACTGCTTCCACCATAGGTGGGCGTGCTAAATCCCGTAAAAAGTTGGTAAAAAAGAAAACAAAAAATAAAAAATAAATTCTGTAATTTTTTTTTATATTCCAGTATTATAACAAATGTCACAATCATTGAAAACTTTGCACGAATTCGGTACAGTCACTACTAAAGTAACTTCTGTCAAGCCCGTCTCTGGTTCTGGAGCACTTGGAAACTTGGCTCTCGGAAGCAACCTGGTTCTCGTACGAACCACTGGTGCTGCAACTGCCACTCTTGGAGCATCTTCAATCGGTACCGTAAAAACTGTTGTTTTGGTAACTGATGGTGGAGACCTCGTTGTTACCCCGTCTACCCTTGTTGGAGGTACTACAATCACCCTCGCAGATGCAGGTGACTCTGTTACTTGTGTATTTACCTCTGCTGGTTGGGTTGTGACCGCAAACAACGGCTCTGTTGTTGCTTAATTAATCAAATGATTAATATTTAATCATGATAGCCTCTATAAGACTAAACGAATTCTTGAAAAATAGACATATATCCCAAGGTCTTTTAATCATTACAAAAAAATAAAAAAACCATGTAAATACCTACATGGTTTTATGTATTTTTATGAAAAATTTAATAATCAAGGCGAGACTCCTGATTAATTATCATTGTCATGCCTGACTCAGAAATGTATGATGTCTTACTTGAAATCAAAAAAACAACAGATGACCTAAGCTCTAGGATAAAAAATATTGAAAAATCCATTGATAGAATACATCTTTATTTCTATTGTGACTCTGAAGAATCAGAGGAAGAATCTGAAGAATCAGAGGAAGAATCTGAAGAATCAGAGGAAGAACCTGAAGAATCCGAGGAATCAGAGGAATCAGAGGAAGAATCTGAAGAATCCGAGGAATCAGAGGAAGAACCTGAAGAATATGAGGAAGAATCTGAAGACAACAAGTCAGATGTTACTCTCTATTTTTAAAAAACCGAAACCATTGAGTTCTACCAAATATTATGAAAAATATAAAACAAAAAAAACATGTAAATATCTACGTGTTTTTTTTTGTTTTTAGTCAAGTATTAACCACACCAATTACTTAGAAAAAAAATAGTATACAGTATTAATGAAAATTGCAAGTCTCTTATCTCTTTCTCTAGCTAAACGTTTCTTGGTTGAACTAGAACGCAAGGTATCCAATATTCAAGTGTTTGAAAACCACAATGTAGTAGATTCGTTTTCAATTGGTAACAGTATGCACATTTTGGTTATTGAAAGTAACAATGACATTTATCCTCTTTTTAACATCAAAGGTGTAAAATCCATCGAAGAAGACCAAAAGGTAAGAATCTCTGACCAGATCCCTTTTATTTTTTATGAAGACATCGACTTCTCTCCAGACAAGGCATACTATCTTCAAAACAATCCACCATGGAATCTTGACCGTATTGACCAGCGTAGCCCAAGACTGAACAGCAAATATTTTTACTCTACAAAACGTGGAGAAAATGTAGATGTCTACATTGTAGACACGGGTATTGCAACTGACCATCCTGATTTTGAAAACAGAGCAGTTTGGGGAGGAAACTTTGTGGATTCTGTGAATACTGATTGTAATGGTCACGGAACTCACGTAGCAGGCTCGGTTGGTTCTAGAACATATGGTGTATCCAAGAGGTCCAGTTTGATTGCTGTAAAGGTTTTGGATTGTCAAGGAAGTGGTTCCTACTCTTCAATCCTAAAAGGTCTTGATTTCGTGGTTCAACAACACAAGAAAAACAAAAGACCATCCGTAATTAACATGAGTCTTGGCGGTGGAAAGTCTGATATTATCAACAGGGCAATCTCTACTTTATACACAAATGGTATCGTAAGTGTTGTAGCTGCAGGAAATGAAAACCAAAACGCATGTGATGTATCACCTGCCAGTGCGCCTGACGCAATCACTGTAGGAGCTGTTGATAAGAACAACCAATTTGCCTCGTTTAGTAACTGGGGAAAATGTGTTGACATCAGTGCACCTGGTGTAGACATCGAATCAACTTACCTTGAAAAGTGTGTGAAAAGACTTTCAGGGACAAGCATGGCTTCTCCTCATGTTGCTGGTTATGTAGCACTAATTCTCGGAGAAAACCCTCAAATGACACCTGAAGCTGTATCAAAGATGGTTTCTGCTAGTGCAACTTCCAATGCTATCTCTGGAATCAAAGAAGGAACAGTGAACAAGTTCCTTTACACTATTTTTTAAAAAATTTCTTTTATAAATTACAAAGATAAATTGTAAAAGATATTAAAGCAAAAATGAAAGCAATAAACAATGAGTAAGGCTAATAAAAGCGGATCGTCAATGGAGACAGAAGTTTACAACATCTTAAAAAAATATAATGATTTACATATCACAAGAGAGTATCCTATACAAGATATATTTGGTAAAAGCAAGGCAGATTTTAAATTAGAATATTGTGGTAAAATTTTTATATTAGAATGTAAAAACCAGGTAGTGCCCGGTTCTGTAGACCAAAAACTACCATATTATATAGAAAATATAAGAGAAAACAAATACGGCGGTCATTTTGTATTTATTTTCAATGGAAATGGTATAAGAAATGGTGCTTTAGAATATTTGAAAAGAAAACAAAAAGAGCTAGATTTTAGTATAATAAAATTTGATAACTTTGAAAGTGGTATACAAGAGTTATTGAAAGGAAAAAAACAAACCATAGTTTCAAAGGTTAGTCCTGTTGTAAAATGGGCTGGTGGAAAAAGATCCATCATGAATAAGATTATAGATTTTTTTCCAAATAAAATAAACGGAGATTATCACGAGCCTTTTTGTGGCGGACTATCGGTTTTATGCGAACTATATAATACTGGAAAATTATCAGACACCACAAAGGTTTATCTAAATGATAATATATATCAGTTAATGTATCTTTATGAAGTCATAAAAGAAGACCCAGAATCTCTTTTAAATGAACTTGCCAAAGAGTGTTATACAGTGTCCAAAGAAAATTTTGAAAAAAATAAAAAAAGATACAACATTCTAAGTCCTCAAGATTCAAAATTAGAGATAGCTGCTTTGTTTCTTTTTTTAAATAAATCAGGCTTTAATGGTGTTTATAGAGAAAATAAAAAAGGAGAATATAACGTCCCCTTTGGAAAAAAAAGCGATGGTGTCACCATTTACAATACAGACAATTTATATGCCATGCACACATTGCTTCAAAAATGTATTCTGACATATGGAGACTACTCTGAAGCTATAAAAAATGTTAAAAGCAGAGACCTTGTGTACTTTGATCCACCTTATTACAAAACTTTTAGTTCTTATTCAAGCA